>Ga0307425_1000394_pt1 | contig 27511 bp, 18 predicted proteins | sample SalMarWE160330MG_FD_202152 | JGI IMG/M metagenome (GOLD analysis project Ga0307425, IMG submission 202152) | Salt marsh sediment microbial communities from the Plum Island Ecosystem LTER, Massachusetts, United States - WE1603-30 | ecosystem: Environmental > Aquatic > Marine > Intertidal zone >...
AAAGAGTAGCTATCGCCGCAGCACGCATCTCCGGCAACAGCAATCGACAGCATCTCCCAGTAGCCAGCACACACCTCATGTCCGCCAGCAACGGCGTCCCCTCTGTCCTCGATCACGCTTCCATACTCTTCGGTCGTTATCGCATACCGCCCCGTGTCGAGCACTGACACGTCTTTCACCGTCACATCGCCCGCAGTATAGGTGGCACCGATGCCGTAAAGCTCAATTCCGACAATCGAAGTATCTGCCGATCCCATGCGCGCTTCCAGGTAGGTATCGATGCACGTTGAATCACCGAAGTTGACCGTCGGAGTCAGAACAAGGGCCTTGGTCTGCAGCTGGAAAGTCAGAGCGACATCGACGTTGAACCATGAGAGCCCGGTTCCCAGGCCGCTGAGATCAAACTGCAGGGAGTCGAACCCCTGGTCGCTCATGTACAAGGACACGGAGCCATTCGACAAGCAAGCGAACGACCACCCGGAGACGGTCAGCTTGTCGCCGGTGAATCCTTTACCGACCATAAGCGGATTGGTGGCGTAGTACCGGCGAAGGCCGGTAGCAGCATGATAGATTGTGATACCATCGCAGTCGGCGTCCTCAACGCGCGCGCCCATTTCGAAGCAGTTGACGATTTCAAGGGAGGTGACGGAGCCGGCAACGCGCAGGACGGAGCCGTCGGCGGGACCACCGAGGACATCGCTTGACAGCTGCGCGGCATAAAGACCGAAGCTGATCCCCGCGATGTCTGTCGTAATGATGAGCTGATCGTAGATGAAATCGCCGGTGGAGGGACCGAACAGGACGTCACCCCGGACGTTGAACGCACCGAGACTTCCAGTTATCCCAAACCCCTGCCAGATGAATCCCGTGAGATGGACCTCGGAATTGCTCGAAGCGGTGAACCCGCCGATGGTGTAGTCAACAGTGAGGAGCGAGGAGAACTGGGATATGGAGAACGGACTGGGGGAGATGGCGAGCGCAGCCTCCCAGGAGCCGGAGAACGGTGAAGTGGCTAGGGCGGAGAGGCCAAAGAGGAGAAGGACGACCACACCAACAAGTAGAATTCTCTGTGTCATGTCTTCCCTCTATTTCGCGTAGTACGCTTTTCCCGTGACGAGCTCCCAATTGGTGATGAGTGTATTAGCAGCACTGCCAAGGCTCATCGACGATGCGCTTGTGACGATATCGCCGGACGAGATCGACCCCGACGCGGCGAACGTGACTTTGGCCACGGTGCCGCCGGTGGAGCCGGCGTTGGCGTTGCAGACGACGAAGAGGATGTCCCCGGTGGATGGGTTGTAGAACTGCGCCGGGACGGTGAACCCATTCAGCCCGGCAACCTTGACGCTCGAAACCTTCGCTTTAGGCAACGTCAGGTCGCCCGCTTTGACGGCAAGCGAGGCGAGTCCACCATTGGGCATACCCGTCACCGAAACGATGATCGTGCCGGTGCCGCCGGAGACGACGGGATCACCGACGATGAGCGACGCTGCTTGCGTCTGCGTTAACCAGTTTCCCATGCACCCGGCGAGCGCCACTGTTATGCCCACTGCAAGCACGCTTATCACTATAAACCGCACCTTCGACCTCACCAGCACTCCCTGCTTAACGCCGCCAAGCCCATCCACCCTCGGCATTCGATTCCTGAAGGGACAACGCAAGAGCAAAGCAAGACGGAGTTGCTTCATGGACGTCGTCAAGCATTGACCCGCCGCTTGCCTGTCGCGCCTTGCTATGTTGCTATGCCGGCCGCACTCCTTGATCTCCTTTGCCGAATGCCGTGGCATGTCTTGATACTGTATCGGGAGACAGACAACGCAATCGCTTGAAATCGCATGCTATTTCCGATCTCGAGTCGTCCGTTCAGTATACTGTTGCATACGCACCATTCTATGGGTGTGAAATCTAATTTATATCATTATACAATAAACAAACCCCGTAAGACAAACTTCTCGCTCGCTTTGCGAGGCTTACGGAGCCGCAACAAGATGCGAACGCAAGGCGCGAATACTCCACCCTAAAAGGAGCACGACGACACGCGAGTACCCGTGTCAATCCACTCAAATGCCGAACGCATCACACCCCGCACCATTTGGAGGCTGTCGAACGCGTTCGCTGTCTTCTCTCATCCCCAGGCTCCCAGAACGCGCGATGATCTCCGGCTCTCAGAGGCGCACTGGCAGCGATCGGTTCGCGCACCACGTCTGGTGCAGAACCAATGATAAACGCCAAGTTCCTTGACGATTCGACGAAAAGAAGACGAAAGCGATAGACTAGGTAAGAGGCTACCGCTTGAAGGAGGTGAGCGATGGGAACCGGCCGGCAAAGCGACCTAGACAGCCAAGATGAAGTACGCGTTCTGCGCGAGCGAGTAGATCAGCTTGAGCGGCTCAACGCGAAGCTTGCAGATTCCGAGGAGAGGCTCCAGATACTGTTCGATCAGGCTCCCGACGGCTACTACCTCAATGATCTCAAAGGAACGTTCGTTGATGGAAACGCCGCAGCCGAGAAGATCACCGGCTACAAGAGAGATGAACTAATCGGCAGCAGCTTCCTCAAGTTGAAGCTCTTGGCCGCGGGAGACATCCTGAGAGCCGCCTCGCTTCTGGCGAGAAACTTGCTGGGGCATTCGACCGGTCCGGACGAATTCACCTTGATTCGCAAAGACCGAACGAAAAGTGTCGTCGAAATACGAACTCACCCAGTGAGAATTGACAGTCGCCGCTTGGTCCTTGGTATTGCACGGGACATCTCAGCACGGAAGAGGGCGGAAGCTGCGCTGCAGGAGAGCGAAGAGCGATTCCGTGACTTGATCGAGCATGCCCACGATCTGATCCAAAGCGTGGCCCCGGACGGCCACTTCCAATATGTGAACAAGGAGTGGCTGAAGACGCTCGGGTACGAGAAGAGCGAGATCGGCCGGCTGACTCTATCGGACGTCTTGCACCCGGACAGCCGCGACTACTGCACGCAGGTTTTCCAATCGGTGCTCGCTGGAAAGACATTTGAATACGTGGAAGCGGAATTCGTCTCGAAGGAGGGGGTCAGGATCGCAGTCGAGGGAAATGTGAGCTGCCGGTTCAAGAATGATCAACCGATCTCCACCCGCGGCATATTCCGCGACGTCACTGAGCGCAGGCAGTTTGAAGAGCAACTCGCCCGCATGGCTCGGCACGATCCCCTGACGGGTGTGCTCAATCGCTACGCGCTCGATGAACTGCTTGAACGGGAGGCGAAGCGATCGGAGCGATACGACCATTCGATCGGCTTCCTCATGATCGACATCAACCGGTTCAAGGAAATCAACGATCGGTTTGGTCATGCCATGGGCGACAAGATACTTCAGGCTGTGGCGGCAGTCATTCAGGAAAAGGTCCGAGACACAGACATCTTGCTTCGCTACGGGGGCGACGAGTTCTTGGTCATCCTTCCAGAAACCAACGGCGAGACCGAGCTTGTCAAGAGCCGCATTCTGGCAGAGATCGCCCGGAGGAACAAGACTAATCCGATGCTGGACTTCCCCGTTACTCTCGCTATCGGTAGCTTTCACTGGAGGTCAGGCAGCGGCGGAACCATCGAGGAGGCTCTTGCAGAAGCTGACAGGCTAATGTACGAAGACAAGCGCCGCTGTTCGCCCCCTGTCACATAACCTGCTCGTGTGAGGATTCCAGGATTATTCACAATGCATTCTTCACAGGACATGAATCCAAGGCTGGAGCATATCGGACGAAATGTAGGACAGCTTCGGGCCATCTCGCCGCATTGGCAAGATGTTGCGTGCGCGAGAGGGGCAACCTCAACAGGGAGGACAGATGGGTGACGCGAAGAGAATCCTCGTAACCGGCGCAACCGGGAAAGTGGGTCGCGCCTTCATCAAACGACTGTTGGCCGCTTCAACCAAGGACTCAGTCGCAGTGCGCGCACTCTGCCACAATCGAGTGCTTGAGCCACGCGATCATCTGGAGATCGTCCGTGGCTCCATGGCGGATGTCGCAACTGTTCAGACGGCTGTGGATGATGTCACGCACGTCCTGCATCTCGCGACATGCAAAGAGACTCCAACACAGATCATGGACGTAGCTGTAAAGGGACTCTTCTGGCTACTGGAAGCTTGCCGCAGCAGCCGGACGTTCAAGCAGTTCATCCTGATCGGCGGCGACGCCGGGGTTGGCCATTTCTACTATCCGCACGCGCTCCCAGTCACCGAGCGACAAGATCACTCCGCCTACCCAGGCTGCTACGCGCTCTCCAAAGTGCTGGAAGAGACGATGCTTGCGCAGTATTACATCCAGTACGATCTCAACGGCTGCTGCCTGCGCGCCCCCTGGATCATGGAAAAGGATGACTTCAAGTACCACCTGTCTTTTGGCGAGGATGTCTTCGGCGGCCCTCGGTGGCGTGAGATTGTCGGGCCCGAGAGGGCGGACGAGTACGTGCAAACTCAGACGATTCCAATCATGCTCGATCCGTTGGGGCGTCCGGTTAAGCGCAATTTCGTGCACGTGGACGACCTGGTCGGCGCGATCCTTCTTGCGCTTGATCATCCCAGCGCCCGGCAGCAGACGTTCAACATCTGTATGGACGAACCTGTGGACTACGGTGAGATGGGACGATACCTGGCCGTCAGTCGAGGATTGCCTACCGTGAGCGTCGGTACGCCCTACTACTCGACCTGGCTCGATAACGCAAAGGCCAAGTTTCTCCTCGGTTGGCGGCCGGAGTACGACATGAAACGCCTCGTCGATACATCTTGGGACTACGAGCGGGCGTCCGACGACCCTCGAATTGTCTGGTACCCCGGATAAGCTCCGGCACAATCGACGTCACGAACCGGACGGCTGCACCGGGACCTCGAGACGCATGCTCTGCAATGTACCCCGACACTAGTCACGGCCGGCGCCGATTGGCGGCATCACTTCCATAGAAGAGCTTATGCGTGCCGAACCACTTTTTGATTGACACCCCATATGAAAGTTGTGCAGGACTTGACAACACTGGGAAAATGGGAGTAGAGTGGGTTGCTGGATCGATGCGGGGGCTTACTTCCAGCCTGGAGAGAGGAGTTTGGCAAGGAGGCAGTCGTGCGCAAGACGGTTCTGTTTCTCGTTCTGGTATGCGTGTTGGGGAATATCGCAGTAGCGGGGCAGCTGTCGGGGCGCGTCGACTTTTCGTTTGCGATTGATCCGTTCGTCTCACCCTATGGAGCCGTCTCCGTTCCGGTCGAAATCACAACAAAAGATGTCACGCCTGCAAGTGGCAGCCTAATCGACACCCCGCTCATACTCCTGACACTGGAGTACGGATTCGGCGACTGGACTCTGGGCATGCTCACAACCTTTTCGAATTATGGGCTGACTGAGACGTTGTTTGGAGCCCGCGGCGCACTGGGTGCGCTCCAGTTCTCGTCCTACATGATCTTCGGCGGCTGGTCGGGAGGAATCTTCTACGGTTGGCCGGGCTACGTGATCCTCGACGGCGCGCCAGGTCATGCTCTGTTGGGACCGTCATTCTCGGAATGGTGGAATCTCGGGTGGACGAGCATCGCCGGAACGGACGTGTGGATCATGGCGGGGGTCGCCAGACCCTACCAGAACAACCATGTAGTTTTCAGCGCGATGAGTTTGGCTCCCAAGGATTGCTGTACTCCGAGTGTGGATGGCTCCTTCGGCCTGACGCTTGGTCTCCACGGCATCAGCGGCGATCTCGAGGTATGGGTCGAGGCGGACTTCGGCGCCGGACATATCGTAGATGAGATGGCTTACTGGGGCCTTGGGCTGGCAGAAATCGCGAACTCGTGGTATGAATGCTGGTGGGGGAACATCCACGGATCATGTAACGTGGGATTCTCAGATGTGGTCGTCTATGTGAAGTCTCCGTTCGTCTGCGGTACGCTCCTCACAACGCTGGAGATCGATTGCGATGGGTTTGACTATCTTCGTCTTATGATGAACGATGTGCGCTTTGGTATCGATTGGCTATACATCGACGAATTCGCAATTGACTTTGCAACCGAGTCCAAGGACGTCGATTTGTATCTTGCGGTGACATCTCCCGCAGCCCTCTGCATCGAACCTCACTTCCGGCTGGATCTCGGCGCACAGTATGCTGTCGAAGGACTTGTGCTTGGCGCCCTGACGATGGAGTACACGTGGAACGGAATGACATTCGTTGCGGTAGAGAGGTTCGACAATGAGTACTACGCCATAACGTGGGACGCCAGGCTTTTCGATTTCACTGCCGATATAGCATCTTGCGAAGAGCTGTTGGACGTCTGTCTTGCTCCACCATATATTGACGAGGCATTCGGACTTGAGTTCAACTCGGACGCGTGCTGTGGCGGTGGAATGTCTGGTGGAGCTTACGTATTCTTCGACACCGGGCAGGAGGGCGTGTCGCTGTTTGACTGGGCCGCTGCGCGAGCGGCGATCACGCTTGGAGTTGGGTCAAACTTCGAATCGAGCGTTTCCGCCATATTCTTCGCGGACGGCTACCAACAGTACACCTTCCGGTTCACTTTTACCTGGGGCAAGCTGAAGATCTTCGACCATCAGCCCAGCCGGTGCGACTTCTGGCATACCACTACTGGGTAGAAGAGCCGCTCTGCGTGACATCGTCGGGGACCTCGGACCTCACATCAAGGGCGGGCAGTACCCGAACTGAATCAGGACGCTCGGTTGCGACGAACCATCTGCTCGTAGATAAAACGGCCGTCGCACTTGTCGGGCAGATTGCTCCTGGCGCACTCCAAGCGTTCGAGGAAGCACTCCTCCAGATCGTCCCCAAAGAGGTCTTGTGACAGTTCGAGCACCCGCGCGGCGTGTCGAAGAATCTGTACGGTTTCGGGTCTGGAGATTTCGTCGAAGAACCAGCCGTCGCTTGCATACATGAGCATGGCGTGCCGCTGAAGCTCAAGGAGTCCAATCACCGTGTTCTTCTCGTCCTCGCTCAACTCACGCACGCCCTGTTCGGCCAGGAATTTTCTCCACGCAGCGGGAGAACGATCGAGGACAACTTCGATGTACGCATCCCGGGCAACCCAGGGATCGCGCAGCAGCGGCCGCGCCGCTTCTTCATACTGAGGAGCAAGCATGTCCCGAATCCAGTCCAATGCTTCCCTTAAGGGGGCGCGCCACTCCTGATTCCATTCAGGACGCCCGCTGCTATTGCATCCACAGTTGCTCCGCCAGCGCTCGATGCCATGAGCGCAGCTCCATGAGCTACGTTCTATGATCTCCACCTCATGCGTCGGCGGATGTTCCTCCAGAAACGCACCGTAGTTAGTGAAACGGACACGCCCCTCGGCCTCAATCCGCCGAATGGCATAGGCTAAGGCCATGTCCCCGTGGCGGTGGTGATGTCCGTACGTCTCTCCGTCGGTAATGACATGCACAAGCTGCGGGCCCGAGCTCTGGGGAGCAAAAGCCCCCAGGAGTCGGGAGGCAAAGACGTCGCCGTTTGACAGTAACCCGTTGAACGCCACATCCTGTGCGAGAGGCGCATCGTAGAAGAATAGGGAGATGGTACGGCCGGAAGGAAGCCGCAACAGATACGGCTGCGTAGAGTCAATCCGTCCACCAGTTACAGCTTGCCATTCCCTCGTATCAGGATGACACACTCGTTTGGCTTGGTGAGGAGAGAGCAAGGTGAACTTGAGTCCTTCTTCCGCCAACATATCCAGGGTTTCCAAGTCAACGGCAGCTTCCGGAAGCCACATGCCTTCGGGATATCTCCTGAAGTGATAGGCGAAGTCCTTGATTCCCCAGCATATCTGCGTACGTTTGTCCCGCTGGTTCGCCAAGGGGAGGATGACGTGGCTGTATGCCTGCGCCATGGCTGATCCGTGGCCGGATAGTCGCTCCCGGCTCTCTCGATCGGCCGCAAGGATGGCGCGATAGACGTCAGGTCGTTCCTTCTTGAGCCAGCCAAGCAGCGTAGGTCCGAAGTTGAAGCTGATTCTCGCATAGTTGTTGACGGTCTCCTGAACGCGACCGTCTCCATCCAAGATGCGGGAAGCGGCGTTTGGGGCGTAGCATTCTTCGGCGATGCGCGCATTCCAATCATGAAACGGGTAGGCAGATGCCTGCGGCGCCACCACCTCAAGCCATGGGTCAGCCCGCATCGGTTGATAAAAGTGTCCGTGAATACAGATATAGTAGTTAGTCATAGTTTTTAAAGTAGAGAACAGAAAGAGGCGGTAGAGTTAGTCTTACGAAGTAGGGTCGCGCTTGCGTAGAGCCACGCACGGCTTCCGCCCCGCCGGCGTTGCCGAGGCCGCTTCCGCCATACTCGCAAGCATCGCTGTTCAGTATCTCATGCCAAGTCCCACCACGCGGAACACCCACTGAATAGTCATATCGAGGAACCGGCGTAAAATTGCTTACGACAAGGACGATATCGTCGGTCGTCCTTCCTTTGCGAATGAAGCTGATTACGCTTGCCGCCGCATCCTGAAAGTCAACCCATTCGAACCCCGCGGGATCAAAGTCGAGCTGATGCAGGGCGGGCTCATCTGTGTAGAGGCGGCCAAGATCCGCGATCAGAACCTGCATCCCTTTGTGAAGAGGAAACCGGCAGAGATCCCAGTCCAGGCTTTCGTCATGATTCCACTCGCGCCACTGACCGAATTCCCCTCCCATAAACAGAAGCTTCTTTCCCGGCTGAGCATACATATAGCCATAGAGGGCGCGCAGATTGGCGAACCTCTGTTCACCATCCCCAGGCATCCTACCAAGTAGGGAGCTCTTTCCATGCACCACTTCATCGTGAGAAAGGGGGAGAACGAAGTTTTCATTGTAGGCGTAGAGCATGCGGAAAGTGAGGCTGTTCTGATAATACCTTCTGTATAGGGAGTCTTTGGACATGTAGCCCAGCATGTCGTGCATCCATCCCATATCCCACTTCATGCCAAAGCCGAGTCCCCCGACATCCGTTGGGCGCGAGACCATCGGCCAGGCGGTGGACTCCTCGGCAATCACCTGTGTGCCGGGATATCGCTGGTAGACCTCTTCATTCAGCCGCCGCAGGAAGACGAGAGCATCCAGGTTCTCCCTTCCGCCGCGGGAGTTTGGGATCCATTCGCCCTCCTTTCGACCGTAGTCCAGATAGAGTATCGAGGCAACGGCGTCGACGCGCAGCCCATCCGCATGATATTTATCCAACCAGAACATGGCGCTCGAGATGAGGAAGCTACGTACCTCGCTGCGACCGTAGTTGAAGATGAAGCTGTCCCAATCAGGATGCAGCCCCTTTCTGGGGTCCGCGTGTTCGTAAAGGTGCGTCCCATCGAAAAATCCGGGCCCGTGCTCATCGGTGGGAAAGTGAGACGGCACCCAGTCCAGGATTACGCCAACGCCATGCTGGTGCAGGAAGTCAATGAGGTACATTAGGTCTTGCGGGCTCCCATAGCGACTGGTGGGCGCGAAGTAGCCGGTGCACTGATATCCCCATGACCCGTAGAAGGGGTGTTCCATTACCGGTAGCAGCTCCACATGGGTAAAGCCCATCCTTTGCGCGTATTCCGCCAATCTGGGAGCAAGCTCCCTGTAAGTGAGCGCTCGGTTTTCCTCTTCGGGAACCCGCATCCAAGATCCCAGATGGATCTCATAGATGTTCCAAGGAGCGTCCAATGCGTTACGCTGTGGACGTTTGGCACACCAATCGGCGTCATGCCAGGTGTAGTCAAGGTTCCAGACAATGGATGCAGTGCGTGGCGGCACCTCATGGTAGATCCCGAGCGGATCGGATTTGTTTGCGCTGTAGCCGTCGTACCGAGAGACGATGTGATACTTGTATAGGTCGCCAGTCACCACCCCGGGGACAAACCCTTCCCATATTCCGGATTGGCCGCGGGAACGCAGAGGATGGCTCGCCTTATCCCACCTGTTGAAGTCCCCCGTTACAAACACCCACTCGGCGTTGGGTGCCCACACGGCAAAGTATGTGCCGTCTCCTCTCGCAGTTGTGAGAGAGTGAGCGCCAAGCTTCTCGTACAGCCGGAAGTGGCTCCCCTCATTGAACAGATACAGATCTTCATCAGTGAGAAGCGTCGAATCGTAGGACACAGACGGCATCATGTCTTGTCCTTGCTTGGGCCCCACCGGAGGCGGCAAATCCGTCTCCGAGGCACTGCCTCGTGCAGGCAGTGTATCATCACCGGACGGTTGATACTTTCTCCCTTCGCTCACGCCTCATCGCCGCGAAAGCCTCATCTCTTCAGTCCCACGAGACGTCGCCGCCCATCCTCTTGAAAGACGAGCTTCCCTTCCCGAGCAAGCCAGCCAAGGCTCATCAGGACAAGCTGCCTTCCTCCTTTCACTTCCCGCACTACGCGCGATATGGAGACCGGGCCGGCCTCCTGGAGATACTCCCAGATCTTCCCTGCGGTCAATCCTACCTCTTCCTCTTGCATCTGATACCTCCTCCAGTGTGGAGAACGCTCGTGTTGGATATGGTAATGAAGAGGCGAGATATCGGCAAGAGCTTTACGCCCGTTTTTGTAGCCTGTATCAGATCGAGATAAGCTGTTGGAGAGCCGTCCGGTTACAAGGACACCGGGACGAGCCATCTTCGGGGCGGTGGCGGATCGCAAGCCAAGGGCGCAAGGGAGGCAGCCAGTGAAACACATAGATTTCGTGCTCGGGCTGCATTGCCATCAACCCGTCGGCAACTTCCCCGAGATAATGGAGGCTGCATATCAAGACGCATATCTTCCCTTTCTCGAAGCGTTCGAACGCTTCGCAGGGTTGAAAGCAGTGCTTCATTTCACGGGCCCCCTCCTTGTGTTCTTCGAGAAGAATCACCCGGACTACTTGGAACGCATCTCCACATTGGTACAGGAAGGCAGGCTAGAAATCCTCGGAGGAGGGTTCTATGAGCCGATTCTGGCCGTGATCCCAAGAGAGGATGCCCGCGAGCAGTTGGCCCGCATGCGCAGGTATCTGAAGCAACGATTTGTCCAGGACCCGCAAGGAATATGGCTTGCAGAAAGGGTTTGGGAACCATCGCTTCCGTCCCTTCTGGTTGAAAGTGACGTGCGTTACATTCCCATCGATGACACGCATTTCCATCGCGTCGGACTTACCGGGGAAGCTCTTCTGGGCTACTCTCTCACCGAAGATGAAGGGAGACCGCTCGGCGTTTTCCCCATCGACGGCAGGTTGCGTTACCTCATTCCGTTCCATCCGGTCAAGGAGATATTGGAGTATTTCCAACAGACAGCCGCCCAGCACGCCGATCCGCTCTTGGTACTGGTAGATGACGGGGAGAAGTTTGGGGTTTGGCCGGGAACCAAGAACTGGGTCTATCGCGATGGTTGGCTGGAGAACTTCTTCCGCGTGCTCTCCGAAAACGCGTCCTGGTTACACACGGTGACATTGAGTGAAAGCTTCGATAAGCGCGAACCGCTTGGCCGCGTATACCTGCCCACTACTTCGTATTTCGAGCTGGGTGAGTGGGCCTTGCCAGTGGACGGCATCCGCCGCTTGGATAGACTGAAGCAGCTCCTGGGAGAGAAGCTGCCCGAGTTTCACCCCCTTCTCTCCGGCGGCTACTGGCGCAACTTCTTCTCAAAATACCCGGAGGCTGACTACATGCACAAGCGCATGTTGCGGGCGAGCCGTACAATAAGCGCGCTCCCGAGTGATGCGAACGGGCAACAGGAAGCGAGACACCATCTATTGCAGGCGCAGAGCAATGATGCCTACTGGCACGGCCTGTTTGGAGGCATTTATCTCCCGCATCTGCGTGACGCCGTGTGGCAGAACATCCTGAAAGCGGAGACGCAGGCGGAGCAGATAGGCCACCATGGCCAGCAGTGGAGCAATGTCTCGCAAACGGACATCGATGCCGATGGGCACGTCGAGGTGATTTTGGAGAATGAACGGTGGACACTCGTGCTCTCTCCTCGTCACGGCGGGATGCTCTACGAACTATCGGACAAATCAATCTCGTTCAATTTCCTCAATACCATCGCTCGCCGGCCGGAGGTATACCATGAGAAGGTCAAGGACGCAAGACCGGCCACGCAAGAGGTAATAAGCATCCACGAGCGCTTGGTGGCCAAGGAGACCGGCCTCGATCGCCATCTCATCTACGATCGCTACCGCCGCGGAGGACTGATCGACCATCTATTCCCCATACACGCCACTCTCGCGGACATCGCCGCCGGCCGGGAGATGGATCTGATCGACCTGGTAGGTAGCTCCTACTCCTGCGAGATCTCTACCAACGAGAGAACACGTCTCGTTCGCCTCTCCCGCAGCGTGCGCCTGCCAAAATGCGAGCTGCAGCTGGTCAAGGAGATTTCCCTCACCCCGGGAAGTGAGGCAATCCCTGTCCGGTATCTGGTGAAGCATCTCTCCGGTGAGCCTTTGCGGGCTTGTTTTGGTGTCGAGTTCAATTTTGGCATGGCGGCCGGAGATGCTCCCGATCACTATTTTCAGATACCGGGCAGGGAAATCTCGGATCGCAGGTTCGCAAGCTCCGGCGAGGAGCACGATGTGGAGCATCTGAGGCTGGTGAACGACTGGCTGGGTTGGGCGTTGGAGATCAAGGCGCTGCCGCCCGCGCACCTGTGGCGTCATCCCATCCAAACCGTCAACAATTCCGAGACCGGATTCGAACTGTTGTATCAGGCTTCGGCCGTTCTCTTCCTGTGGAACCTGAATCTTGAGACCAGTAGCACACTTCGGGCCGAACTAGAACTGCGTTGCGAGACATAGAAGAAGGAGGGGTGCGTATGCCCGGGTGCACCGCATTCGTCATCATGAGCCATACAGCACAGCGGCAAGAGACGAGAGGAGATAGCTGTAAATTTGACCGACGCGTTTTCACAGGAGTATTGCCACAATGCAAAATGTATTGACCTTCATCATGGCCGGAGGACAAGGAGAGCGGCTCTTTCCCCTCACCCGGGACAGGGCCAAGCCGGCTGTCCCATTCGGAGGCATCTATCGCATCATCGACTTCACCCTCAGCAACTGCCTGCACTCCGGCCTTCGCCGAATCTATGTTCTCACTCAATACAAGTCTCTCTCCCTGGAGCGCCACATCCTGCGGGGATGGAGCCTCTTCCCATCCGCGGTGGGTGAATTCATCCTTACGGTTCCTCCGCAAAGGCGCATCGGTCCCGATTGGTATCGCGGCACGGCGGATGCCGTGTATCAGAACTGGTATTCGGCTGAAAGGTTCGCCCTTGAACGAGGAGAGCCCCACGAGATCCTTATCCTCGCGGGAGATCACATTTACAAGATGGACTACCGGGCAATGCTCGCCTTTCATAGGGAGAAGGGTGCCGATCTTACCGTCGCGGCGCTCTCGGTTCCGCGAGAAGAAGCCCAGGGGAGCCTGGGAGTTCTCTCGGTGGATGAAGACAGCCGGATCACGTCATTCGTAGAGAAACCGGCGGTGCCGGCTTCCCTCCCTGATAATCCCACGATGAGCTACGCTTCGATGGGAATCTACGTCTTCAACACCGAGATCTTGCGCGAACGACTGCGCGAAGATGCTGTCAACTCCGCTTCCAATCATGATTTCGGCAAAGATATCATCCCGCAGATGGCGGGAGAGCCTGGAATATTCGCCTTTCCGTTCGAGCGCGCCAATCGCAATGCTGTCCCATATTGGCGTGATGTAGGGACACTCGACGCCTATTGGGAAGCACACATGGATCTGGTGGCAGTTATCCCCAACTTCGACCTCTACGACCGGGACTGGCCGATCCATACCTATTATGAACCGTGGCCGCCGGCGAAGACCGTACACGACGAGCCTCAACGCGCCGGCACCGCCCTGAACTCGCTCCTATCCCCGGGGAGCATAGTTTCGGGGGGAAAGGCGGTGCGGTCGATCCTTTCCCCCGCGGTGCGGTTGCACTCAATGACGCACGTGGAGGAGTCCATACTTCTGGACAGAGTGGAGGTCGGGGATGGAGCGAGGATTAGGCGCGCGATCGTAGACAAGGGTGTTAAGATCCCTGCCGGTACGGAGATCGGATACGATCGCGAGGCGGACAAGGCCCGGTTCATAGTCACGCCCGGCGGGATCGTCGTCATCCCCAAGGAACAGGATTTCTGAGCACAGAGTCGCGAAGCCGGTTGCAGACTAGGCCTTGCCCATCGGATCCTTTTCATTTTCCTGCAGGAGCCCGAGCGCTGGAACGTAGAATTGCTCGATATACTCTTTCACCATCCGCCGCGTGCTGAACACCGGAGCCACGCTTTTAATCGCTCCCTTCATCACCTGCACGAACCCGTGTGGAACTCCGTCATCGGATCGTTCATAGTAGAGCGGGATGATCTTCTCTTCCAGCGCACGGTAAAGAGATTCCGCGTCGGCAGGTGTATGATCCCCTTCCTCGCTCTCTCCGAAGCTCCAGCCGTTACCACCGTTGTACCCCTCAGCCCACCAGCCGTCCAAGATGGACAGCTGAGGAACACCGTTGATTGAGGCCTTCATGCCACTCGTTCCACTGGCCTCCAAAGGAGGGATGGGGTTGTTGAGCCAAATGTCCACACCCGCCACCATGTAGTGAGCCAAGTGGTGGTCGTAGTTCTCCACAAACGCAATCCTTCCTGCAAACTCGGGGTTTTGGGCCAGCTGTACGACTTTCTGGATGAGCCGTTTCCCGTCCTGATCAGCCGGATGTGCCTTGCCCGCGAAGATGAGTTGCATTGGCCGCCAAGGCTCCGTGAGCAGTCGCTTCAGTCGCTCTAGGTCATGGAGAACAAGATCCGGCCGCTTGTAGCCGGTGAACCTCCGTGCGAATCCAATCGTTAAAACACGGGGATCGAGCAATGCGCCGAGGGCGACCACGTTGACGGCAGCTACTTTGTCGCCCAACCAACGATCCCTGGCGCGCTCGTTGATCAGGTTGATGAGCGATGCCTTACGATTCTCGTGCGCTTGCCAAAGTTCCTTGTCCGGGATCGCCTCTACTCTTTCCCAAATCCCCTGCTGGTCCTGATGTTCAATCCAGCTTGGTCCAAGGTAACGCGACAGCAGGTCCTGAATTCGGCGAGGTTCGATCCAAGTACGCAGGTGCACACCGTTGGTAATCGCCACAATCGGATGTTCTCCCTCTTTCGCATCCGGCCACAGCCCCGCCCACATCTTGCGTGCCACTTCACCATGCCGCTTGCTGACGGCGTTCGCGTATCGAGCCGTCCGCAGCGCGAATACCGTCATGTTGAACCCCGCCTGCGGATTGTCCGGGTTGATCCCCAGTTCGAGGAGCCGGTCACAGTTTGTGCCCAGCTCTTCGGCATAATGGTTGAAGTACCGCTGCATCAGCGGGAAGGGGAAGACGTCCGTTCCCGCTGGAACCGGGGTATGTGTGGTGAAGATCGTCTTCTCCCGAACCTGGGCAAGGGCCTCCTCGAAGCCGGCCCCCTCTTCCTTCAGCTCACGGATGCGCTCCAGAACGGAAAACGCGGGATGTCCTTCGTTCAGGTGCAGCGCAGCCGGGCGAAAACCAAGCGTCCTCAGTACCTCCATCCCGCCGATGCCAAGTACGATTTCCTGCCGCAGCCGCTGCTCGAGATCGCTCACATACAGGCGGTGAGCGATCTGCCGATCCCAGGGTTGATTGCTCGCCAGATCCGGGTCAAGCAGATAGAGCGTGCCCCGGCCCACGCGAACCTTCCACACCCCGACATGCAGCGGAGGGTCAAAGAGCGGAACACGGATCGTTATCCGTTCACCATCATCGTCGCAGACCGGCTCCACTGGGTCGTACGTTCGATCGAGCGGACTTTCGACGTCGTCCTGCCACCCGTTCTCCCGGATGCGCTGGCCGACGTACCCGCGCGAATAGATCAGACCTACCCCCACCACCGGTGCGGCAAGGTCGCTACACTCCTTGAGATGATCCCCGGCAAGTATTCCCAGCCCCCCGGCGTAGAGCCGCAGAGAACTGTGGAGTCCGTATTCAGCGGAGAAGTAGGCCAACGGTGCGGGCGGATGTCCCCAGTGAGAGGCGAACCACCCGTCGCCCGAGCCGACTTCCGCCTCAAACTCGCTCATCACGCCGTCGTAGCGCGCCAGGAATTCGCGATCCTCCGCCACGAGGGCAATTGCTTCCGGCGAAAGCGATCCCAGCATCCTTAGTGGGTTGTGCTCGCTATCGCGCCATGCCTGGAGGTCAAGCACCCGGAACATCTCTCGAGCCGATGGATGCCAACTCCACCACAGGTTGTACGCTAACTCTCCAAGACCCTTAATGCGCTCCGGAAGTTTAGGAAATCGGTTAACTTGGTCCATGTTCGGCTCCTTCGCACATGTATTTGTCAATGATCCTATTCAGCCTCGCCTGTTCCCGTTCCAGGGTGTCGTGGTTGTTTGCTTCCATTACGAGCCTGACCGCCGGCTCGGTGTGGGACTGCCTGAGGTTGAACCACCAGTCGGGGTACTCGATCGTCAACCCGTCGAGGTGTTCTTTTGTGGCGTCGCTGTAGGCGTACTCCAATTCGCGGAACAGCTCGTCCCCATCCCGCACTTGGAATGTCACTTCGCCTGTTTGGGCGTACTTTTGCAGTGGCCGGATGAGTTCGCTGACAGGCTCATTTCGCAGTCCGATGAGATTGAGCATTGTCACCAATGAGACAATCCCGTTGTCGATGAATCCCATCTCCCGATAGTAGTAGTGGCCGGAGAGTTCGCCGGCGAAGACGGCGTTGATTTCCCGCATTCGTTGTTTGACAAATGAGTGCCCTACACGCGTTTTTGCCGGATTGCCGCCGAGTTCGCGAATCCGCTCCGGCACGGCGCGGCTGGCCCGCAAATCGTAAAGAACGGTTGCCCCGGGCGACTTGCGAAGGAAGAACTCGGCCAACGCTGCAATGACGAGGTCGGAGGGAATCCGGCGACCGTGCTCATCGATGAAGCCGCAGCGATCCCCGTCACCGTCGAAGGCGACACCAAGATCCGCCTTCTCCGACAGCACCCGCCTCTGCAATTCGACAGTCGTTTCAGGCAAAATTGGATTGGGCACGTGATGAGGGAAATCGCCGTCTGGCTCCATATACATTGGAATAAATTTACACTGAGGGAGTCGTTCCAGGAGGCGGGGCGTATCGAGTCCGCCCATTCCGTTTCCCGCATCCACCACAATCGTGAGCGGTGACGGGTTCTCGAGCAGGCCGGCTACTCTGTCCACGTAACGGCCCAGCCAATCAGCCCGGCTGGGATTTCCCTTCTTCATCGGAACCGTCTCAATCGCCATCGCAATGGCCTCCACCTCGGGAAGCCCATCATCCCCACTCAGGGGAATCGCCTTCTCCCGACAGAGCTTGACGCCATTATATTGTGCTGGAAGGTGTGATGCGGTGATCATCGCCCCGCCATCAAAGCCGCCATCGGCGATCGCGTAGTACAACATGGGAGTAGTGGCAAGCCCTATGTCCTGCACTTCGGTTCCGAAGGACAGAGCTCCCTCGATAAAGGCCCTCGCTAGCAACGGGGAGGAGTCACGCATGTCGTGGCCGACCACGATCTTTGTCTTGTCTAGATATTGCGCAAATGCGAATCCGATCTTGCGGGCTATCTCTTCGTCGATTTCAGTCGGATAGATTCCGCGTATATCGTAGGCCTTGAATATTCCCGTCATGTTCTCTCCTTCTTGAGATTCCAGGGACTTCAGTCGCTGCTCGACAAGACAAGAACAACGGTGGAACGCTCCCCCACCGAATAGGATGACTGATCCTCCAGAGAAGGCTCCTCTCCAGCGGCAAACAGATCCTGTGGCGATGGTTGTGACGTGTCTATCGCCAGAGCCCATCGCGTTCCTTTCGGTGGTGGGGGAAGAGCAACCAATGCCGCTTCCGTCGAGGCGTTGAACAACATGCAGAGACCCATCGCTTCGCCCGCGTCCACTAGACACCCCAGGCATCGCCTCTGGGGGTCCGACCAATCCGGCGTTCGTCCCGTCGGACCGAAGAATCTAATCTCATCAGCCGCGTAGAATGCTTCCGCTCTCAGCACCGAGTGTGTGCGGCGAAAGGCGATCAACCCCCGAACGAATCGGTGAATCCCGCGGTGCTTCTCAAGGAATGTCCAGTCGTACCAGCTTGTCTCGTTGTCCTGGCAGTAAGCATTGTTGTTCCCATTCTGGGTACGGCGAAACTCGTCTCCCCCAAGGAGCATCGGCACCCCACGTGATACGAGAAGCGTCACGAGGAAGTTCTTTATCTGACGTATCCTTATTGTTTCGATCTCCGGATCATCGGTTTCTCCTTCAACGCCATAAGAGGCACTGTAGTTCTCGTTCGTTCCATCTCGGTTTTCGTCGCCGTTCTCCTCGTTGTGTTTGCGCTCGTAGCTCACGAGGTCGTTCAGGGTGAAGCCGTCATGACAAGTGACGAAGTTGATGCTGCTCTCAGGTCCCTTTCCCGATCCCTCATACACATCCTCGCTTCCGCACAAGCGACTGGCGAAAGGGCCACGCATTCCTGCATCACCGCGCCAGAAACGCCGCACGTCATCGCGATAGCGGCCGTTCCACTCCGCCCAACGCCGCTTCGAGAAACTACCCACTTGGTACGCTCCAGCGGCGTCCCATGCTTCGGCGATCAGCTTGGTCTTCCGCAGAATCGGATCTTCGGCGATGCGCGCCAGAAGCGGAGCGTCGGGGAGGAGGTTGCCCTCTTCATCACGTCCAAGAACGCTCGCCAAATCGAAACGGAAGCCGTCGATGTGCATCTCGATTACCCAGTACCGCAGAGCCTCAAGTATCAGGTTCCGTACCACCGGATGATTGGCGTTGATCGTATTGCCGGTGCCCGTGTCGTCCCGATATCCTCGCTGATCGGTGTTGAGGGCATAGAAGATCGTGTTATCGAGACCGCGGAAACTTAGTGTGGGGCCAAGCTCGCTCCCCTCGGCTGTGTGGTTGAACACTACGTCCAGGAAGACCTCAATTCCGGCAAGATGGAACGCCTTGACCATCTCCTTGAACTCCCGCACCTGCTCGCCTTTGCCACCTGCATCCGCATACGAGGCCTTGGGCGCAAAGAACGCCACCGGGTTGTATCCCCAGTAGTTCTTGAGCCGTTCGCCGGAGTGTGGATCGATCCGGTCGAGCTCATTCTCGTTGAACTCGAAAACCGGCATCAGCTCAACGGCCGTGATGCCAAGGTCCGCGAGGTAAGGGATCTTTTCAACCAATCCAATGTAAGTTCCGGGATGGGCAACGCCTGCACTCTGATGAATCGTGTGTCCGCGCACATGCGCCTCGTAGATGACGGTATCCGTCCAGGGACGATTCAGCGGCCGATCTCCTTGCCAGTCAAAGTCATCGTCGGACAAGATGCACTTCGGCATGGCCTCCGCATCGTCCAGGATCGAGAATGAAAGGTCCTGTTCGGGCGAATCACGATCGTATCCCAACGCTGGGGCAAACGCCCACTCCTCTCGCCAGGTGATGGCTGTGGCGCACGGATCCAGCAGGAGCTTGTGAGGATTGAACCGGTGTCCATCCCGCGGACGATATGGGCCTTCTACTCGATAGGCGTAGAGTTGACCGGGGCGCAGGCCTTCGATCCATACATGCCACACGTCACCGGTGCGATGGAGAGCCGGATCGAGAGCGAATGTGCGAGTGGGTATGCCATCATCAGCATGCGCGTAGAGCTCCAGCCGCACACCTGTGGCGTTACGGCTGAAGATGGAGAAATTTACGCCTCCCGCGTGAAAGTGAGTTCCCAGCGGTAGTGGCTTCCCAATGCCCGCTCCACCACGACCAACGGCCATCAGCCCTGCCGGCCGCTTTCTGTTTTGATGGATGCCTGCGTGGAAACGGAGGTAATGGCCTTCTCTATCTCTTGCGCGTCCCCCAGGTAGTAGTGACGCTCGGCGCCAAGCGCGCCATTCAGCTCGTAGACCAAAGGGAAGCCGGTGGGGATGTTAAGCCCGGGGATCTCTTCATCGGAAACATGATCGAGGTACTTGACAATTGCCCGCAGGCTATTGCCATGGGCGACGATCAGCAGCCGCTCGCCGCGCCTGAGTGCGGGTGCGATCACCTGATGCCAATAGGGAAGAACTCGCTCCAGGGTATCCTTCAAGCATTCGGTGCTCGGCAGTTCCTCCGGCGTCAAACACGCGTAGCGCGGGTCGAAGCGGGGATGCCGCTCATCGTCGAGCGAGAGCGCCGGGGGGCGCACGTCATAGCTGCGCCGCCATTGGTGCACCTGCTCCTGGCCGAACTCCTCTGCCGTCTCCTTCTTGTTCAGCCCCTGCAGTGCGCCGTAGTGACGCTCGTTCAGCCGCCAAGAGCGGTAGACAGGAAGCCACATCAAGTCAAGTTCTTCCAGCACAAGCCACAGGGTACGGATGGAGCGCTTGAGAACCGATGTGTACGCTGTGTCGAACGTGTACCCTTCCGCCCGCAAAATCTCGCCGGCCTGTCTAGCTTCCTCCCATCCCCGTTGCGAGAGGTCAACGTCAGTCCAACCGGTGAATCGACCTGCCAAGTTCCATTCGCTCTCTCCGTGCCGTAACAACACAAGTTTTGTTTCCACTTTCATTTCTCCTGATTCTTGGCGGAAGTTCCTCGGTATATGTCCATCGCCTCGCCCACGTCAGCCTCGTCCAGGGTAATGGCTGAGATGGCATTGCAAAACCGCACCGCCTCTGCCAACGGCCGCTGATGGATGTTGCGCCCGGTGGCATTGCCCGCAGCGCCGCCGATATGGATGTGTTGATGCTGGCGAGTGAGAAACTCCTCCGCACTTGTCTCTTTTCCACCGGCGCAGATCAGACCGGTGCGTCCGGCTGCGAGCACTGCTTCTTTCAATGCCCGTGCCGATGCCTCGGCGGTGTTATCTTTAGCTTCCGGGTAATTGACCTTGACGAAGTCCGCCCCCAAACAAGCAGCCACTCCGGCTACGCCGGCAATCAGATCGGGATCGCGTTCTTCGGCTACCGCCCGGCCGCGCGGATAAGCCCAAATCACAGTTACTAACCCTTGATGGTGCGCTTCGAAGATGAGGCGGGCTGCCTCGGTCAACATCTCGGCCTCATAATCGCTGCCGGGATATATCGTATAGCCCACCGCCAGGATCTTCAGGCCGGATGATTCGCGAAAGCGGGCCAGTTGTTCCATTGTCTGCCACTGCCGACTCGCCGGATCTCGTTGTTCGGTCTCAACTAAGTTTGTCTTGCTGTTCAGCTTCACCAAGTAGGGAATCTGTGCATAATCCATGCCGTAGCGGGCGACCAGCCCGAGCTGAGTCGCGAAGGCTCCGATACGAGCTTGACTGGCAATGCGGAAGAAATGCTCTGGGTCAGCGTCATCAGACGCTATATCGGGACCATAGAAATCGCCGTTTAAGTGTTCGACCTTCTGATCCCCAGCCATGAGCATCAGCCGCCCGGTGCCGTGAGTGAGTTGAGAGTAGTTTTCGCGATAGCTCGCCCGCATTGCAGGAGGGACATCCAACGGTACACGCATCATCAATTTTCCCATTGCTAGCTCCTTTCCTGTCCCCAGTTATACACCTTTGCCCTCTCCCGCGAAAGTGGAGGATACGCCAAGAAGTGCTGTACTCACTGAACTGTTGTGGTGGCCATCACGAGAGAGAGCGCCGCCGGAGCGACGCATGGAATCCGTCTGTTTCACTGGATACTACGCGATAGGGAGCAGCCGAATAGGTTTCCGGCTGATCCGATGCTCGCTATGCTATCCATTCACTGCAGGGTACGAGCCTCCTCGTGAGAATCATCGCCGAACAGGCGATTTGACAGTTCGTCAAAGTCGTCTACGCCGCCGTAGAGCCCGTGCGGATCGTATTCGATCAGGGCCGCCTGTTGCATGAGATCATCGTAGTAGCGCTCAAGGCGATTCATTCCTTCCGAAGGCGAGAAGAATAGCTCAAATCCCTTAATCCACGTGCGCGCCTCCAGATCGAGCTTGAAAGCGACCTTGTCCGAGATAAGAAACAGGTCAAGGCACTGGTCACGCACGAGTTCACGCTCGGCAATAACGTATGTCCTCAGGGTTCCTTTGTCGCCGTGTGGGCCCACAAGCTTCTCCATGAGCGGACGATCCCCCTGCAGAGAATCAGCATCGCTCTCGACAAACACTTGAACGATGTCCGCGCCGCGTCGCGAAGCGTTGATCTTCAGACGGGCGTAGTCCTCGCCAATACGCGTACCCCACCACAGTGGCGTATACATGTAGTTGGTGCTGTAAACCTTGTCGCCCTCCTCAACGAGCTGCAGGAATCGCCCGGCATGGATCCGCACATCCTCGAGATGGATGTCGAACTGATTCGCATCGACTCCCTCAAGAAGTCCCGCTGTACTCTCCAGCCACGCGCGAATCAGTTGCACGGCAGAGGGATCGAGCTTCTCATGACGATCATGAAATCGAACGAGATTTCGCAGCAGACGTTCTACCACCAGCCCGTAGCGCGGGTGCTTGAGAAGCTTCTCGAAGCCGAGGGAATGAAGGAGGTCAATCTGGGTGCGAAACGCGGGCGGGGCGGTCGCCCGTTGAGATCCTCCTTTCCACGGAAGGACAACGCGAAAGAGCTCAATTGGAACCTCCACATTGCGGAGCCGTTTCTCGCCCAGGCTTTCCAGTGAAAGCTCGATCTTGTTCCACACTTGATCGTAGATCTGCCGCGACACACAGACGCCGCCCGGCTCAGCGAGCGGCTCGATGCGAGACACGACATTCACGCCGTCGCCGAATACGTCATCGTCACGATGAACGACGTCGCCGATGTGAAGGCCGATGCGAGCTTCGATGCGTATATCGGGAGAGGACGAGGCGTTTCGTTCGACCAACGTCTTCTGAACCTCAACCGCGCACCTCGTTGCTTGCACCGCGCTGGGAAACTCGACAAGGAACGCATCGCCCATCAGCTTGATCTCGCGGCCGTTGTGACTCGTGAAGATCGGCCGCAGGAGCCCACAGTGTTCCTCCAGGAGCAGCATAGCCAATCCTTCGTTTCGCTCGACAAGCTGTGTGTAGCCACATATGTCGGTGAGCATGAGCGCCGCAAGCGACCGCCTTTCCTGGCTCATGTAATCTCCTCCTCAAGCGATCCATCCGGTATTGGTTCCCCATCAGGAACCACGCAGACGCCACATTCTAGCTGACGTCGCTGCAAGACGGCAATTGTCGGGGCAATAACCGGCCGTGTATGGGGTTACTCGTTCCCGTCCGTGTGGAACAACACATGCCTTCGAGCAAGCGTCATTCGGGGCGGACTATGTGAGCGGGATTGAATGGCCGACCGGCATACTGAACCGCCGGCCGGCACTGGTGTGCCGCGCTGATTGACTTAGCCCATGCTCTTTCCCTATGCTGGAATGGCTCTCGTGCCGGCATCCGAAGGATGGGAGGCTTGCTATGCGACGATGTGCGGTAGTAGTTGTGCTGCTTCTCACACTGGCCGGAGTCATCATTTCGGTGGCAGCCGAGGAAAGCGCCACGATCACGCTTCTGTTCCGTGACATGGAAATGCATGTCGGTCAGACGTTCGCAGTGCGTATTATTGATGAAACGAGCGGAATGGAGATCGACCGCATGGCCGTTCCGCAGATACCGGCCGCCGAATTCGATCTGGAGATCGCTGTTCCCATTGGCGGCACTTACTCGATCGATTTCTTTGCCGACGTAAACGGCAACGGGCGCTACGACGCACCTCCGGTCGATCATGCCTGGCGGCTACGGCTCGCGGACGTAGAAGAAAGTCAGACACTCCCGTTCACCCACACGCTTGAGTTCACCGATATAGCCTGGCCTCCACTGATCGATGGGCGGATCGAGGAAGCGGAGTACCTTCACAGCCTCACCGAATCGGAAACCGGCATCGTTCTGTATTGGCAGAATGACTCAACCACGCTCTACGTTGGACTCGCAAGCCCCGGGACCGGCTGGGTCGCGATTGGATTCGAACCGCAGCAGCGGATGCTGGGGGCGAACATCATTATCGCAGCGGTCGCCGCTGACGGGCTTGTTATCGAGGACCACTACGGGTCAGGCCAAACCTCGCACCGGGAAGACGCCGTCTCGACAATCATCGACGCGGCCGGAGTGGAAGAAAAGGGCACAACGACGGTCGAGTTTGCCATACCGCTGTTCGGCAGCGGTAACGATGCGGATCTGGAACCAGGACAACTGCTGTCGATTATTCTCGCCTACCACCGGACATCCGATAGATTGACGAGCCGTCATTCACGACGGGCACAAACGGAGATCGAGCTCGACGGATAAGGAAAGCCGAATGGACCTGTTGCGTTCGCTGGCATACGACTACTACTTGGGTCCATTCCCGCTCGTGGTGCTCGTCGGATTCGCCACATATGCCCTCCTGTTCGCTGCAGCTCTCCTCGTGAGCTTGAAACGATGGATTCCGTGGATGCGCCGAGTGCCGGTCAGGGTGCATCGCCGCCTGGCGATCGCCGCTATCGTCATGGCGACAATCCACTTGCTGCTCGGCCTGTCAGTCTACATCTAGTAGCTCCGCCTCGCTTTCGTGCTTGCCTATTCCAGAGAATGGACGATGAGGTTATCGAACGAGACATGAACGTCGTCGTCCTCTGAAAGCGCGGTGGCAAGCACGCCAACACGGCCGCCCGCATAACTCGTATCTGTCTCAACGGTCACTTCCTGATCGTTTATCCTGAACGTCAGTGAGGTCCCATTTGCGATGACCGTAAGATGATTCGTCGCCGCGCCAGTATTGATCGCCGACGAAGCCGTCCAACTCTTGATGGCGGTCCAGGCGCCGGCTATCCATTTCCCTACGTAGTATGTCCCTGCCGGGCTGATGCGGAAGAAGTACGCATTGTCGCCGTCCACAAGCCGAAAGACGAGACCGGCCGCGGATTGGTCATTCGGCCCTTGAATGTGCGTTACATCAAGATCGACCTGAAAGTTATCGAACGGCCCCTCGGTGCTATTCCAGCTCCACGTTGTGGTCTTCTTCTTGACAAGGATGTGGTACTGGCCGCCCTCTATCCACTTATTTCTCGTGTCGCTCTCGCCGAGCGACCAGGCGGTTGTACTGGGATCAGAGAACTTTTCGTCATAGAGGGTCGTATCCTTGGGTGGTTGGAAGAACCCGCAACCGGACAAGACCGCCATACATACTACTACCGCAACGACAAGTGACTTTCGCATTTGTACCGACCTCCTCATCGCCGGACCGATTTGCTATGATATCCTACTATTGATTTACGTGTTCTGTCAACGAATGCTAAACAGATCCCACGATTCTCCCAGGCGAAAGCCGGACTGACCGACCGCGAGTCAAAAAGGGGACACTCCCCTTTTCTGGTTGCGCCGCGCTCTGGATAAGGTAAACTATCTCTTTACGTACCAGGCAGTTATCAGCGGTTCGCGTGACTTTCCTTCCAATAGGTTGCCAGCGAGTCCAGGGATCGGGTGCCCTCGGCACCCTCCGGCTGCTTTTGTCTGACTCAATTCGGATGGATAATCAGGGTATTACGGAGGACGCATGACGGAGATATTGGGGATTGAGAAGGTAAGAAACATAGGCGTAATGGCGCATATCGACGCCGGCAAGACGACGGTAACTGAGAGAATCCTGTTCTTTACCGGTAAGAGCCACAAGCTCGGCGAGGTACACGACGGCGAAGCAACCATGGATTGGATGGTCCAGGAGCAGGAACGCGGGATTACGATCACGTCGGCCGCGACAACCGCGTACTGGAAAGGTCATCGAATCAACATCATCGATACTCCCGGGCACGTCGATTTCACCGCTGAGGTGGAACGAAGCTTGCGCGTGCTCGATGGCGCGGTGGCTCTGTTTTGCGCGGTCGGTGGTGTGCAGCCGCAGTCTGAAACCGTGTGGCGGCAGGCGGAGAAGTACAACGTGCCGCGGATTGCGTTTGTCAACAAGATGGACCGTACCGGCGCCGATTTCGCGGGCGTGGTTGATGAGATTCGCCACGAGCTGGGAGCCAACGCCGTTCCCATAGTAATTCCAATTGGCGCCGAAGCGGAATTCAAAGGAATTATCGACCTCGTGGACATGAAGGCCATCTACTACGATGAATCGTCCAAGGGCGCGATCATCAGAGAAGAGGCGATCCCATCGGAGATGCTTTCACAGGCACGCGCCGCACGGGAGTTGATGATTGAGAGAATCAGCGAGCAGGACGATGCGTTGATGGCGAAGTTCCTCGAGGAAGAGGCGCCGGATCGGGCCGACATCGTGCGCGCCATCAGGCAGGCGACAATCGAAGGGAGATTCATACCTGTTCTATGCGGCGCCGCATTCAAGAACAAAGGTGTGCAACGACTGCTCGACGCGATTGTCGACTATCTCCCGTCTCCGAGCGATCTACCGCCAACCATCGGCACATGCCGCAAGGAGAACGAGCAGATTCTGCGCAACCCGAGCGACGACGCGCCGCTCGCAGCACTGGCGTTCAAGGTGCAGACGGACAAGCACATGGGCAAGCTCACCTACGTGCGCGTCTATTCAGGGATTCTCCGCGTAGGAGAGACGGTGCAGAACTCTACTCGCGATAAGAAACAACGTGTGGGGCGGCTCTTCGAGATGCATGCCAATCGTCGGCAAGCGGTTGAGGATCTTCGCACCGGCGATGTCGCAGCTGTTGTGGGGCTGGCCGACACACGCACCGGCGACACGATTTGCAGCGTGGAACATCCGATCATGCTGGAGACGATCGAGTTCCCGTCGCCGGTGATCGGAGTGGCGGTAGAACCAAAGACAAGCGAGGATAGGGACAAACTGGCAAAGGCACTGGCCCGCCTTGCTGAGGAAGACCCCACGTTTACCGTTCGCTCCAACGATGAAACGAGCGAAGTGGTCATATCGGGCATGGGCGAACTGCACCTGGAGATCATCCTCGATCGCCTTCAGCGTGAGTTCAGTGTGGAAGTGAATTCCGGTCGTCCGCAGGTAGCATATCGGGAGACGATCCTCAGTGCCGTCGATCACGAATACAGGCACGTCAAGCAGACCGGCGGTCGCGGCCAGTTTGCGCACATGGTGTTCCGGGTCGAGCCGAACGAGCCGGGAGAGGGATTCCAATTCGAGGACGAGATCACTGGCGGCAAGATTACGCGCGAGTATCTCCGCGCAATCGAACGCGGAATTCTAGACGCCATGTCGGAAGGTCCCTACGCCGGGTTTCCGATGGTCGACCTGAAAGTCGTTGTCTACGACGGTTCCATGCACGAAGTCGACTCGTCCGAGACGGCGTTCCGCACTTGCGGTGCGATGGGGTTCCGCGAAGCGTGCAAGAAAGCCGGGCTTTCACTGCTTGAGCCGTTGATGAGCGTCGAGGTCACGGCACCCGAGACGTATACCGGCGCGGTGACGGGGAGCCTCGCGAGCAAGCGCGGCAAGATTCTCTCAATGAGCACAAAGGCGAACGCCGCCGTCGTTGTGGCGAATGTGCCACTCTCCGAGATGTTCGGCTACGCCTCGGAACTGCGGAACGTGACGAGCGGGCGCGGTAGTTTCACCATGCACTTCGAGCACTACGAGACCGTGCCGTACTCACT
>Ga0307425_1000395_pt1 | contig 27448 bp, 16 predicted proteins | sample SalMarWE160330MG_FD_202152 | JGI IMG/M metagenome (GOLD analysis project Ga0307425, IMG submission 202152) | Salt marsh sediment microbial communities from the Plum Island Ecosystem LTER, Massachusetts, United States - WE1603-30 | ecosystem: Environmental > Aquatic > Marine > Intertidal zone >...
ATAGATACCGGTTTAAAGAGTGTTTCATCACGTTGGTTAGTTATGACTAACTGTGTCCCTTCTTCATCTATGACTTTTTTAATACCTGTGTTTTCCCAATGCCTTCTGGGAAGCCATCCGATACAGGCGATCTCTTTTGCGCCGGCTTCTTTACACATTTGGATTGCAGCACGGACTATATCCGGTTTAGTAAAGGTTTCAGGATGGTGACTTTGCGGATTGGGCAGCAGAGCAACCTTTGAGTTCTTGGGAACAAATTTTTTCATCCCCCCCAGTGTCTCCACTGCTTTTCTTGCGGATTTGAAATAGTCTTGACCTTTTACTACAACGATATCTATGTGTTGATCTTCTCGCTTGATATTTGATGCCAGAGTCCCGCCCAGAACAGAGGACAAACTGATTGCGGCACTTTTCTGAATGAATTGGCGGCGATTAATTTCTTTCGGCATATTTCCCTCCCATATTCACCATTATACAGCCAACATGTTCGCAGGAATTCAGATTTTACCGCTTCCTGTGCGTTATCCAAATCGATCAAGGCGATCGATAACCTTTGGTGTTGGTTTTACACATAAAATCGTTGCGCTTCAGTCCTCTTTTTTTGCCGTATACGTATCTGCCCAGTGCACGGGATGACGGATTTCCGAGGTGAGACAATCAAGCCCTGCGCCATCCTGAAAGGAACTCAAGCCATGGGTGACATATCCTTTGATCTTGACGACCTGGAATCCAGCCTCCTCGTAGGCCTGTTGAGCGGCATTGTCCAATTGTGTAAATCCATACTCGGGGATATACACTTTCCTCACATTGTCATAGACTTCAGTGAGCACGTTCGAGTAATTGAAGCTGATCCCCATTGTATCGGTAGAGAAATCTTCTGAGACCAGGCCATTGGGGAGATATGGGATTCTCACCACTCGATAGCCCAGCTCTTCCATCCTGAGCGCAGATTTATCCAATTTTTCAGAGGCCTTTTCAGTCATTCCCAGACATTTATCCAGGAGCTTTTGTTGTTCCCACTGGAATCGTTCAGCGATCTGTTGTGCTGTGACGAGAATTCCACTTGCAGTAAATCCTTCTTCTTCAAGGATTTGGGGGAGTTTTCGCTCCACTTCGCGCCTTTCCTCAGGGGTCATGTTTTCCACAACTTTGGCCCCCAATGTGCTGTCCGCAATAAAGATGACTCTTTTTCCCGCTTCATCCACATGCCCCAAGCCCATGTAAACATCCGTGTGATAGGCTGCTTGAGCTCCTGTATTCCATACACGTTGTTTCTCAAAAGGAAATTCTTCTTTCTCTAACCGTGCGAAAAAATCCTTTTTTCCCGGAATAACCATCTTTTTATCGGGGGCCAGCACTTTTTTAATGAAAAAACAATACGCATTAAATCTTTCCTTGAAGCGGGGCACATCCTCTTGTTTTAACATTTGGGCGGTCTGGTAGAGGTTCCCTTCCGTATTATAAAATATCCCCCGGGCTGGGATGGTAATGCCCAACATCGTGTCCATCCCGATGATCATCTCATTCTTGGTGGTTCGAATATTTCCTCCACCCCGGTGGATGACGCCGGCCAGTGTTTTGGCGTCTTTAAAAACCTCTTTAAAATTGGTGATCGGAAATGGCTTTCTGCCAAAACCCACATCGAGAAATGTGAGATTTCCACTTTTATCTGAAAGAATTAAGTAACCGTCGCGGGCCCAAGGATAAAAATCTGACGTATTGACATCCACTTTCAGAAACTTTACCCGCGGTGTTCCATCCGGCAGACTCACGGAGGCATAGGGTTCGAGTATCTCTTTTGCCCTCTCGGCGTGAGGGTCGTTCCCCAGAAGAACGACAAAAGCGACGTCATCGTCCATCTTATCCATCAAGTCTCTCATGAAGACTGACGGTTCGTGCCAGAATGTCCCCCAGCTGCCGTCGCCGTAGTGGAGGATGACCGCTTGAATTTTGCCATCCACGTTGGAGACCAAATTTTCTCCCCACGATACTGAGGAGACAGATAGACCTAGAAATAAAAATAAAACTCCGATCGCCCATGGAGAAACCCTTTGGATTCGTTTCCTGCTTTCCAATATTTCTCTCCTTTTTAAAGGCTAGGGTTGTGTATAAAACGTAAACGAGTACTACGATATATTGAAATGCTGTGGATGTAAATCCTTTACTTGGACGAAATTTGACATACTGATATCTGTTCGTCCTGGAGTCTCTCAGCCGCGGCCGCCGTTGAGGAGAGGATGATAGATACCGAATGGCACGGATTTGGAAATGCTTACGTTTGATGATAAAAGTTGTCTTCAAGACCAGGACCATATACAATTGTTACCTTTAAAGCGATACCTGCATGGATCGGAGATAAGGCGCAAGGAAGAGGATACGGTAATTGTGACCGATGACTGAAAGACAAAAAGGACTTTATCATCGTTATGGGGGCGTCTGCTTCCGCGTGATGGACATCGCCTGCACGGGATTTCTGGGAATTGTTGGGTTCCTCCTTATTTTTTTTCATAAGCAAGTCCAATCATGGCCGAAGATTGTGTTTTTCCACGCCGCCCTAATTATTGGGATACTTGAACTCATCAAGATCAGCGAGAAGCATCCGCAGAACAAAATTCTGTGGTTCTTGCGCACCTTCTATCCCGTTGCCGTTTTCCTTTTCGGCTGGAGCGAAGTCGGTGCGATCGTCCGGATGTTCTTCGGGACATTTTGGTTCACAGATGTTGCCATAGCTATGGACAAATTTTTCTTCGGTGGCCATCCCACAGTCTGGTTCCAGCAGCTCTACAGTCCCATATTGGATGAGATCATGGGAATTTTTTATGGCGGATATTATCTCTTTATGCCGACCGTTGTACTCGTTCTCTACATCAAGGGAAAACGGGAGGAGACCCTGGCTGCATTTTCTTTTCTGTCTATGACTCTTCTTTCCAATTATTTTCTCTTTTATCTTTTGCCCGCCCTGTCTCCATTGATGGCTGAGGGGCTCTCAGAATTACACACACAGAAGTACACAGGTTACCTTTTCACTTGGTTCATCCGCACAATCCAGGCGAATGCGGGGATGGCAGGCGGTGCGTTCCCTTCTTCGCACATCTCTGAAGTGTTTGTACTGGCTCTTGTGGCTTTCCGCTACGAAAGGAAACTGGGCCGCGTGTTGCTGCCATTGACCCTAGGCGTAGCGGTTTCAACAGTTTATCTCGGTTACCATCATGCCGTAGATCCCATATTTGGCTTTATTTGGGGTGGCCTCTGTTATGCTGTCACGCTGAAGGTGCTCAAAGCCAGAAACGAGGATCCTATAAACGCTTGAATCTCTTCGATCGATCTTGCGGACTTGAGTCCAAGACCCTCTTGACTGCATTTAAGGCCAGGGATCTGTTTAAGCACTCCTGATCTCGTCAAATTTCTAAATCTGTGATCTGTGGTCTCCGAGTGTTCTCATTGGTGATTGTGGCTTTTTCCACCACACCATTGGGACGCGTAAAAACGCAACGGGGGCCCGTATGATCATATTTGAAAATGCGACTGCCTGTTCACGATGGTATAGACTAAAGAGGGTAAAAAGACTAAAATGACCGCGAGGACCTGAAGAGGACGATGGTTTGAGGATGAAGTGCCCCAATTGCCAGTACGAGAATCCATCCGAAACGAAGTTCTGCGGCAACTGTGGCGCATCTCTGACCGTCACTGATAAGGTCCCTCTCCAACCTACCAAGACCCTCCTGACATCTATGAGAGATTTAACCATTGGGAGCACTTTTGCGGGGAGATACCGGATCATCGAGGAATTGGGGAAGGGGGGTATGGGCAAGGTCTACAAGGTCCTTGACACAAAGATCGAGGAAAAGGTCGCTTTAAAGCTGTTGAACTTGGAAGTTGTACCGGGGGATAAAACCCTTGACCGTTTTAGAAACGAGCTGAAACTCGCCAGGAAGATCTCTCAACGCCATGTGTGCCGGATGTATGACCTCGGAGAAGCGGACGGGATCCCTTACATCACCATGGAGTATGTCTCCGGTGAAGACCTGAAAAGCCTCATCCGGAGAATCAGACAGTTTACCGTGGGAAAGGCTGTTTTTATCGCCCGCCAGGTCTGTGAAGGACTGATAGAAGCCCACCGTTTGGGCGTTGTTCACCGCGATCTCAAACCCCAGAATATCATGATCGACAGCGATGGCAATGTGCGGATCATGGATTTTGGTATTGCCCGCTCTCTGAGGACAAAGGGGATCACGGATGCGGGGGAGATCTTCGGCACTCCCGAATACATGTCCCCTGAAAGCTTGGAGGCGAAAGCCGTCGATGGCAGAACGGACATCTATGCCCTGGGAATCATCCTGTATGAGATGTTGACTGGACGGGTGCCTTTCGAGGGAGAAACCCCTCTCACCATTGCTCTGAAACAAAAAACGGAAATTCCCAAAGATCCCAGGAATGTCAACGGTCAAATTCCAGAAAATCTCAGCCATGTGATCCTCAAATGTATGAACAAGGAGAAGGAAAAAAGATATAAAGATACACAAGAATTGGCCGCGGAATTGGCAAAGATCGAAGGAGGAATGCCGCGTACGGAAAAGATCGTTCCAGAGAGACGCCCGGCGACATCCAGAGAGATCACTGTTAAATTCAGCCTGAAGAAGCTTTTTGTTCCGGCTCTGATTTTTATCGCAGTTATTGTTATCGGAGTTCTGGGCTGGCGGTTTCTTTCCCAGCGGAGAACGGTGTCGTTTGCTGCGAATAAGCCTTCGCTGGCTGTTATGCACTTTGAGAACAACACCGGGGATGCAAACCTCGACCACTGGCGAAAAGCCCTGTCTGATTTGCTGATCGCTGACCTCAGCCAGTCCAAGTATATCGCGGTGCTCAGTGGAGAAGAGCTCTATAACATTCTCGAAGAAAGAGATCTCCTGGATACGAAGAGTTATTCATCGCGAGCTCTGGAAGATGTTTCTTCCCGGGCAGGTGTGGATTATGTGTTGGTGGGAAAGATGATGATGGCCGGGGACACAATCCGGATCGATACGACACTGCAGGAGGCCAAAACAGGAAAAATCGTCGGCTCTGAAAGAGTCGAGGGACAGGGAGAGGACAGCTTTTTTGCCATGGTGGATGAGTTGACCCGGAAGATCAAAGCAAGCTTTAAACTTACGGATGATCAAATTGCCAGCGACATCGACAGGGAAGCCCGCACGATCACGACGTCTTCTCCGGAGGCCTACAAATATTACAGGGATGGGATGAAATTTCTCAACAACGGGGACTGGGCCCAGAGCATTGCTGTGATGGAAATGGCTGTCGGAATCGATCCAGAATTCGCCATGGCTTACCGAGCCTTAGCTGCAGCCTATGAAAACCTTGGGTATAGATCGGAATCAAAGGCTCGTCTTGAAAAGGCGTTCGAACTTACGGCCCGTGTTTCAGACAGAGAGAAATTTCACATCCAGGGTTACTTTTACATGCAGTCGGAAAAAACCTATGAAAAAGCCATTGCCGCCTACACTCAACTCCTGAAGTTGTACCCTGAGGATGGAACTGCCATTAACAATCTCGGATCGATTTATAACATTTTGGAGCAGTGGGATAAGGCTGTTGAAACTCTGGAAGAAATCAGGATTACTAAAGATGAATCTGTCCTGTCTTACTGGAATCTCTATGAAGCCTACTCATCCAAAGGCGAAAGGGAAAAGTCTCGAGAGGTTCTTGAAGACTATTTGGATAATATCTCAGAAAATGCGATCATTTATGCTCTGCTTTCACAAGAGTGTATTCTTGAGGGGAAATACGATCTTGCCCCTGAAGAGGCAGAAAAGGCTTTTGCCCTCGATCCCACACATTACCGAAATTTTATCTTGAGGGGGGATCTTTTTTGTTTTCAGGATGATCTGGCCAGCGCCGAAAGCGAGTACATGAAGTTGTTTGATATCAAGGAGCCAGTGGCGCATGATATCGGGCTGCGCAGACTGGGCGGGCTCTATGTCTTGCAGGGAAGATTCGATCAAGCAAGGGAACAGTTGAATCAGGGATTAGATTTAGCAGGCATGCTTGAAGATAGTCTATGGGAAGCCTGGTTCCGGCTTTATTTGGCATATGTGGCGTTGAGGGCGGGAGACCCGGAGGCAGCCTTGGCGGGATGTGAACAAGCGGGGAGTGTGGCCGAAGAAGCGGGCGTACTGGACATACAGCGACGAGCTTTGTTCATGAAAGGATTGGTATTTCTTGAAATGAATGCGATGGATGAGGCTCAAGCGACGGCTCGTCAACTTCTGGAATTGATCGACCAGGGGATGATTGAAAAAGCGAAAAGATATCACCATCACCTTATGGGAATGATTGAGCTGAAAAAAGGAAACTTTGCGCAAGCCATCCAAGAATTTAAAACGGCGATTTCTCTTTTGCCCGCGGAATTCAATATCGATTCCTGGCACGCTTTGTTCGCAGAGCCCCTCGCGAGGGCATATTACCTGGATGAGAACTTAGATGCCGCCTGGAAAGAATATGAGAACATCGCTTCGCTCACTGCGGGTCGAATGTATCATGGCGATATTTTTGCTAAAAGCCTGTATATGCTGGGCAAAATCTGTCAGGAAAAAGGGGAGACAGAAAAAGCTGTCGAATACTACCGGCGATTTCTCGAAATTTTGAAAAATGCAGATAAAGAATCCCCTGAACTCGTGGATGCCAAGGAGCAACTCTCCCGCTTTGGGCAAGACTGATTCTTTGGTTTGACTCGTTTGTCTCACCTCTCTTTCTCATTTTGGAGGAATGCGTTTGATCCGCTAAGCCGAGTTCCGTGATTTTCGTTGGATTAAGCCTTGACATCGTATTTCCGAATATATATCTTTATAAAATCTGGGGATAATTTTCCTGAATTATTTATAAAAAATGTCGATACTTATTTCATCTAAAACAATTTCAACAAGGACCTATATTCTTCCAGCAAACCAATCTGACAATTCCGCTCTCAATGCCTTTTCTATTCAAGATCAACATTTTTTACCCTTTGGGCGAGCTGATCTTACTACAAAGCCTTCGTTGTTGCCCACTCGCGGTAGTTTACTACAGCTTCGTGGGCCACTTCCTTGTCTTTGCAGCAACCTCAGCTCGTGAATAATTCAGGTTCATAAGCACTTAGGAGTAATTATTCAAAGATTGAACGGTCAACGGCCATAAGGAGGGGTAAAATGTACGCACGACTGACCAGAGGCCAAGTCAGAATTGAAAGGTTGGAACACGCGATCAAAGTTATTAAAGAGAGCATCGTGCCCGCCACCCAAATGCAGGTGGGGTATAAGGGGTTCTATCTTTTCCTCAACCGGAAAACTGGCGAAGGTCTAACTCTGTCTCTCTGGGATAGTGAAGAAGATGTGATCGCGAGCGAGGAGAATCATCATTACCAGGAACAATTGATCAAACTTATGAATCACTTCACAGGACCTCCTGTCCGTGAGGGCTATGAAATAGAGTATTATGAATTAAAAGAATAGGTGTACTTGACTATTTTTTCATTAGCAGAATGACGGGGCTCTGTTTCCAGAACAGATCATCACGCAAAACCTAACAACATAGAGTGAGTCTGTTCACCGAACGGATCGCGTCGGGAAAGGGCCTTACAAAAATAAGGAGGCTGTCCCTCCGTTTATCCTCTGTTCCGTATTTCCGGCGTCCTATGAAAAAGAATTGAATTTTTGAAACGACTGTTATATCATCCGCAACGCCATTTGAATGGGAGATCTAACTTCAATCAGGAGAAACTCATGAGCATAAAAAAAGGGTATGGACTGCCTGTTTTTCTTCTGTTGACTGTCTTTATTTGTTTGACATCAACATCATCCTTTGCAGAGTTGAATTCCCAATCCGGACTCAAATTTGCCATTTCCTTTTCCTCAACGGCTCATTCCGGACCTGTGACTGGACGTGTCTATGCCATTTTAACAAAAAACAGAAGCAACGAACCCAGGTTCCAAGTGGGCACGAACGGAGTTCCATTTTTCGGGAAAGATGTCGAAGCGCTCAATCCCGGAGAGGCAGTTCTCATCGACGACAACATCCTTGGTTATCCCCTGGAAAACCTAAAGGATATTCCCCCCGGCGAATATTATATCCAGGGAGTTGTGAATGTTTACACGGAGTTCAAGAGGTCTGATGGCCACACCATCTGGCTTCATAACGACCAATGGGAAGGTCAGCATTGGTTCAGATCGCCCGGCAACATCATCAGCAAAGTGGTCAAAATCAATGCCGATCCATCAGAGGAAAGGACCATAGAGATTGTTTGTGATGATGTGATCCCGCCCGTCGAGATCCCGGAAGACACAAAATGGGTGAAGCGCATCAAATTCCAGAGTAAGCTCCTTACGGAATTCTGGGGGCAGCCCATGTATCTGGGAGCGACCATCCTCCTGCCCAAAGGATACGATGAACATCCCGATGTGTATTATCCTGTGAATTATATCCAGGGACATTTCTCCTTGAGGACGCCCAATGGCTTTGACCTTGTTGAATCCGGGTCGGATAATCCCCGGCAGAGGAGAGGGTCTGAATTTGCCAGGTCCTGGATATCGGATGATTGTCCCCGGATGATTTGTGTTACTTTCCAACACCCTTGCCCCTATTACGATGATTCCTACGCCGTGAATTCACAGAACTGTGGCCCTTACGGCGATGCCATCATGAAGGAACTCATCCCCTACGTTGAGGAACATTTCCGGATCATCCGCAAGCCCTATGCCCGTGTCCTTTCCGGAGGCTCGACGGGTGGATGGGAATCCTTGGCCTTGCAGATCTTTCATCCGGACTTTTTTGGCGGGACCTGGTCACTCTGCCCCGATCCGGTTGATTTTCGTTATTTTCAGACCATCAATATCTACAAGGACAGGAATGCCTATTACAAAGAGATGGGCTGGATCAAAGTGCCCACCTCCAGCGACCGTTCGATCGACGGCATTGTTCGATTGACCATCAAACAGCGCAATTATTTGGAGCTCGTCATGGGTTCGAAAAACCGGTCCGGTGAACAGGTCGACATCTTTGAGGCCGTCTTCGGACCGGTCGGTCCTGACGGATACGTGAAACCTCTGTTTGATAAACGCACGGGAGAGGTCGATCCAGCTGTAGCGGAGTACTGGAAAGAGAACTACGATCTCCGGTATATCCTGGAGCGGGATTGGGCCACACTCGGCCCTAAGCTTGTTGGAAAACTCCACATCTACGTGGGAGACATGGATACGTTTTACCTGGACAGTGCCGTTCGGCTTCTCGAGAAATTTCTCCAGAAAACTAAGGATCCTTTTTATGACGGTGTTGTCGAGTACGGGGACAGAAGGCCACACTGCTGGGGGCCATGGGGTGCAGACCTTATCCAGTTGATGGCCGACCACATCACAAAAAATGCACCCGAAGGAGAAGACCCCACACGCTGGAGCTACAAATAAGCCCATAGAGTATTTTAGAAAAATCACGAGTTCATACTATCTGGCGTTAGAAAATTGAGATTGTCCAAACACAAGAGGAGATTGAATTTGAGATATTTTTTATTGGGGCATCGGAAATTTTTTTGGTTCGTTTTACTCCTGCTCTCCATTGGATTTTCCTCAGCCGGTGATCCGGCGGAGAAAAATACCGGACTAAAATTTATGATCTCCTTTCCTGAAAAAGTCCACGCCGGTCCGATAACAGGCCGAGTGTATATCATCATCTCCAGGGACGACCGAAGGGAGCTTCGCTTTCAAACGGGATACACAGGTATCCCTATCTGGGGGAAGGATGTCGATGGACTTCTGCCCGGAAAGGGAGCGATCGTCGATGGAGATGTCTACGGTTATCCGCTCAAGAGTATCAATGACATCCCCCCGGGGAAATATTTTGTCCAAGGTTTTTTGAATGTTTACACAGAATTTAAGCGCTCCGATGGACACACCCTCTGGCTTCACAACGACCAGTGGGAAGGGCAGCAATGGAATCGCTCTCCCGGCAACCTCTACAGCGATGTGAGGGAGGTCTTTATTGATCCCTCCAAAGATCAAACGATTCCTGTAAGCTGCACAAATGTCAACCCTCCGATCGCAATCCCTCCTGATACACAATGGGTTAAACGTGTCAAATTCCAGAGCAAGATCCTCACAGAATTCTGGGGACAGCCGATTTATTTGGGTGCGACAATTCTTCTCCCCAAAGGTTACGAAGAACATCCGGATGTTTATTATCCTGTCAATTATGCTCAGGGCCATTTTTCATTAGGGGCGCCTTATGGATTCCGGACGGATGATCCGGGCGAAAGGGAACCTCGTGGCCGGAGAGGCTATGAGTTTTACGAATACTGGATATCGGAGGAATGCCCGCGGATGTTAGCCGTGACCTTCCAGCACCCCTGTCCCTATTATGACGACTCTTACGCGGTCAATTCACCGAATGTAGGTCCTTACGGTGATGCGATCATGCAAGAGCTTATCCCTTATGTCGAGGAGCATTTCCGGATTATCCGAAAACCCTATGCCCGGGTCCTCTCCGGAGGCTCAACAGGCGGATGGGAGTCGCTGGCCCTGCAAGTTTTTCACCCGGACTTTTTTGGGGGAACCTGGACGGGTTGCCCAGATCCCGTAGATTTCCGCCGGTTCCAGCTGCAAAACATCTATGAGGATAAAAACATGTATTACAGAGTGTACGAATGGATGAGAGTCGGAATCCCTGAGACCCGTTCCACCGATGGAGATGTGATGTTCACGATGAAAGACCGGTGTTCTTATGAGCGTGTGATCGGCGACAAAAACAGGTCCGGGCTTCAGTGGTCCATCTGGGAGGCCCTGTACACACCCATCGGCGAGGACGGTTATCCAAAACCCATGTGGGATTGGGAAACCGGAGAAATCGACCGTGAGGTGGCTGAACAGTGGAAAAAGTACGACCTCAGCTATTATCTCCGTGAGAGCTGGGAACATTTAGGGCCCAAGCTTGTCGAAAAAATTCATCTCTTTACCGGAGACATGGACAATGCCTATCTCAACTTAGGCGTTGTCCTTCTCGAAGAATTTCTTGAGAGTACCAAAGATCCCTATTATAACGGCGTCATTGTCTACGGTGATGGAGAGGGACATTGCTGGATGCCGCGGGGAGCTGAGATTTTCCTGTTGTTCGATGAGCACATCACAAAAAATGCGCCAGCGGACCAAAACCCAGCCCAGTGGCATTACAAGTGAATATGAGATAAACGATTCAGAGAAGCAGGACAGAATGAAAGATCAAACTGTTCACAGGACAAAATGGAGAATGGAATGAACGGCAAAAAAGCCTTTGTATTGTGTGGACTTGCCGTGTGGGTGATCGTGATCTGGACGAGCTGTACAACATCCGAAGAAAAAACATCGGAGAGCGCGACGACAAGATCTCAATTCACGATCTCCTTTCCTTCGGAGGCTCATCCCGAAGCCATCACAGGCCGGGCCTATGTCATTTTTTCAAGGGAAAATGAAAGAGAACCACGGCTCCAGGTGAGTTACACCGGAGTACCATTCTTCGGTAAAAACATCGAGGCACTAGAGCCAGGAAACGATGTCAGAATCGATGGCGAAGTTATCGGGTATCCTGTCACGAGCGTCAGTGAAATCCCCAAGGGTGATTATTTTGTTCAGGGTTTCATCAACATCTATTCGGAATTCAAACGCTGGGATGGGCACACGATCTGGCTACACAACGATCAGTGGGAAGGGCAGCAGTGGAATCGTTCTCCAGGAAATCTCTACAGCGAGGTGCAAAAGATCAAATTCGACCCTTCTCGAGCAGAGACCTTCCGGCTGAACTGTTCCCATGTCGTTCCTCCCGTAGAAATTCCCCAGGACACACAGTGGGTCAAGCGTATCAAATTCCGGAGCAGGATTCTTACGGAATTTTGGGGTCAGCCCATCTACTTGGGGGCGACGATCCTTTTGCCGAAAGGATATGAAGAACATCCGGATGTGTATTATCCTGTGAACTATATACAAGGTCATTTTTCTCTGCGCGCACCGAACGAATTTACCACCGAGAATCCAAAACAGGAGGATTGGTGGTCAAGGAGTGGATATGAATTTTACCAACACTGGATATCGGAAGAATGTCCCCGAATGATCCTGGTGACCTTTCAGCATCCCTGCCCCTATTATGATGATTCCTATGCGGTCAACTCGGAAAATTGCGGTCCCTACGGGGATGCCATCATACAAGAACTCATCCCCTCTGTGGAAGAGCATTTCCGCATCCTGAGGAAACCTTATGCCCGGGTCCTCTCCGGTGGCTCGACGGGCGGATGGGAGTCGCTCGCTCTCCAGGTCTTCCACCCGGACTTTTTCGGTGGCACGTGGTCCCTCTGCCCGGACTCTGTGGATTTCCGTTACCACCAGATCGTGAACATCTATGAGGATACTAATGCCTATTTCAGAGAGTACGACTGGATGAGGGTAGAGCGCCCGGGCTGCCGGACAACGGACGGGAATGTCCGCTTCACGATGAAAGATGAAAATTATTATGAGCTCGCCATAGGCGACAAAAGCCGTAGCGGAGGACAGTGGGATATTTGGGAGGCTGTGTATGGTCCAGTCGGTGAAGACGGCTATCCCAAGAGGCTCTGGGATAAAATGACCGGCGAAATCGACCGCTCTGTTGCGGAGTACTGGAGGGCAAACTACGACCTCCGGCATTTTCTTGAAAAAAACTGGACCTGGTTGGGCCCGAAACTGAAGGGAAAGCTCCATGTCTACACCGGAAGTATGGACAGCTTCTATCTCAACGATGCAGTGGTGCTGCTCGAGGAATTTCTTGAAAACACAATGGATCCCTATTATGCCGGAGTCGTCCAATATGGCGATCGACAACCCCATTGTTGGGGGCCCAGAGGATCTGAGCTCCTGGCCCTTATGGCCGATCACATCTCCAAGAACGCACCTGCGGGCGAGGATACAACACTCTGGCGATACAAGTAATCGAGGAACATCGCAATGCTGCAATATTCCTCGCATTACAAAAAATGCAGGGACAATTCCCCCGGCAGTCCATTTGGGAGATGGATCCCACAAAAAAATGTAGGATCAGCTCCCCGAGCTGAACGATGGAGATATGATTCCCCGAACGGTCCGTTCAGAATTCGCCGAAGAGATCGCACAACCGGCGAGCAAGAGAATTTATGAGGAGGTGGAGAGGATGATCCCCAAGAAATATGGTTGGATTTTTGGTTTTATGGTTTTTGTTCTAATGACAGGTGCTGTGTTTTCGCAGGACTATGGTGTTGCTGATGTCGGCGACGGTCACAACATCTTGTCATTGAGAGAACGAGCGAGGGTGATGAACGAAATTCTGAAGTGGCGGCTGGAAAACATCATCCCCATGGTTATGAGACGGGAAGGCATCGACATGTGGCTTATTATCAACAGGGAATACAACGAAGATCCTGTGTACATGAGTATGGTGCCCGAGCCGCACATGTATGCACGCCGCACATCCATCCTCATCTTTCACGATAGAGGTGAAGAACAGGGCGTCGAGAAACTCTCGGGAGGGTATTATGGTATTGGGGACTACTACAAACCCACCTGGATTGACAAAACGAAAAAACAATTCGAGAGCCTGGCTGAGTTTATTAAAACTCAAAATCCCAAAAAAATCGGGATCAACATCTCTCACAAGTGGGCCTTCGGGGATGGCTTGACAGCCAGCCTGAAGGAGAAACTGGAAAAAGCACTGGGCCCGGAATTGTCGTCCCGGTTTGTCTCTGCTGAGAATCTCTGTATCGGCTGGCTCGAAACCCGAAGCCCCCAGGAGCTCAGTATTTACAGACATGTTGCTGGGATCGCCCATGACATAATCGCAGAGTTTTACTCAAATAAAGTGATCACACCCGGGATAACGACCACGGACGATGTCGTCTGGTGGATCCGGCAGAAGATCGTCGACTTGGGACTGCGCACATGGTTCCAGCCGTCCATTTCCATACAGAGGCACAACAAACTTGAAGAAAAATACAAAGACGATCCAAAAATCATCCATAGAGGAGACCTCCTTCATTGCGATGTGGGAATCGTCTATCTGGGCTTGTGTACGGACATGCAGTGGCAGGCCTATGTCTGCCATATCGGCGAAGAGGATGCTCCCGAAGGTATCAAAGAGGCCTTGCGAAGGACAAATCATTTGGGCGATATATTCAGAGGAGAATTCCAGACAGGCCGTTCCGGAAACGCGATCGTGGGGTCGGCCATGGAAAAAGGAGAGGCAGACGGCCTGAGGCCTTTGATCTATTCTCATCCCTTGGGAATCCACGGCCATGCAGCCGGGCCTCCGATGGACGCCAGGCCGCTGGGGAACGCTCCTGAGGGCATTGAATTGCAAGGGGAGTATCCGTTGTATCCCAACACATGTTATGCGATCGAATACAGCTCGACATCCAGCATTCCTGAATGGGATAACCAGGATGTCCGGATCGGCTTTGAGGAATCCGGCGTCTACACTGAGGATGGCTGCGCGTTCATCGACGGCCACCAGATCAAGTTGTATCTTATCAAATAGACCCAGATTCTCCCTCATAACGAGATAACGGCATAGGGTCAGCTCCCCGAGCTGACCGATGAGGATGTAGGATCTGTTTCTTTATCGGACGGATAAATAATTGAAGTCTCGTTGTTCGTATTCGCAATCACCTATCGAGACACGCGGACGTCATTCATCAAGGATTTAAAATATTGACATCATGAATCCGAATTTTATCCGCAGGAGGATCAACATGAAAAGATTTTTGGTTGTGTTATTTGGTTTGGTCGTAGCTTTTAACTTACTTTTTGGCTCAGTCCCGACAATACAGGAAAAAACAGCGGGAATGAAAGCCTATCCTGGATATTTCCCGTTTTATTGGGATGGCGAAGCGGGGAAAATTTGGCTTGAGATCGATAAGTTCGACACCGAGTTTCTGTATGTGAACTCTCTTCCCGCAGGATTGGGCTCTAATGATGTGGGGCTCGACCGGAATCAGCTGGGAGAAACACGAATCGTGAAGTTTTTTCGTGTGGGGCCCAAGGTTCTTCTTTTACAGCCCAACTATTCTTTCCGGGCCTCATCGGATAATCCTGCTGAGATCGTTGCCGTCAAGGATGCTTTTGCGCAATCGACCCTCTGGGGATTTGAGGTCAAAGCCGAAGAGAAGGGCCGTGTGCTTGTGGATGCCACCGAGTTTTTCATGCGGGATGCCCACAATGCCATAGGCTCCTTAAAAAGAGGAAATCAGGGCACTTTCAGGTATGATGCTTCGCGCTCGGCGATCTTTCTGCCGAATACGAAGAATTTTCCTCTCAACACCGAAGTCGAGGCCATGTTGACATTCATTTCAGACAGTCCGGGAATATTTGTTAGAGAGGTTGCCCCTGACCCTGGAGCCGTTACGCTCAGGCAGCACCACTCATTCATCCAGCTTCCCGATGACAACTACAAGCCCCGCATTTATGATCCCAGGTCCAATTTTTCCAGCCTCTCTTACATGGATTTTGCCGCCCCTGTGACTGAACCGATCACCAAAAGGTATATCGTCCGCCACAGGCTTCACAAAAAAGACCCCACTGCAAAGATCAGTAATCCTGTCGAGCCTATTGTCTACTATGTCGACCCGGGAACGCCCGAGCCGATCCGTTCTGCCTTGCTCGAAGGCGCCAGCTGGTGGAATGAGGCTTTTGAAGATATCGGCTATCGCAATGCGTTCCAAGCCAAAATTCTCCCTGATGGAGCCGATCCGATGGATATCCGGTACAACATGATCAACTGGATACACAGAGCGACACGGGGATGGTCCTACGGGGCATCCGTCACAGATCCCCGAACCGGTGAGATCATCAAGGGCCATGTGGCGCTGGGGTCGTTGAGGATCCGTCAGGATTTTCTCATCGCTCAGGGTTTAGTGGGCGATTACCAGGAAGGGAAGGATAACTCTGCGGAGATGCTGGAGATGGGGCTGGCACGGATCAGGCAGCTCTCTTGCCATGAAGTGGGGCACACATTAGGATTGGGCCATAACTACGCATCGAGTGTCAATGACAGAGCTTCGGTCATGGATTATCCCTATCCTCTGATTCAAATCGGAGAGAACAACGCACTCGATCTATCGGATGCTTATGATGTGGGTGTGGGCGAATGGGACAAAGTCTCCATTGCCTTCGGTTACCAACATTTTCCTGGTGGCGTAGACGAGGAAAAGGAGCTCAAAGCTATACTCGACGGAGCGTTTTCGCGAGGATTGTACTTCTTAGCCGGACAAGACGCAGGGCCTTCCAGTGCTCATCCTTTGGCCAATACTTGGGATAACGGAAAAAATCCGATCGATGAACTCGTGCGGGTGATGAAAGTCAGGGCCATTGCCCTCGATACTTTTTCGGAGAGGCGTATTCCCATGGGCTCTCCCACAGCAACTATGGAAGACGTGCTTGTGCCCGTGTACATGTTCCACAGATACCAGATCGAGGCCGCCTCCAGTGTACTCGGAGGGCTTTACTACAACCACAGGCTTCGCGGAGATGTTCAGAAAGATCCGGAAATAGTGCCTGGAGAGGAACAGCGCCGCGCACTTGCAGTATTGCTCCGAACTATTGAGCCTCAAAACTTGGAAATAAATGAAGCGATTCTGAATCTTATTCCTCCTCGCCCTCCGGGATTCCGGAAGACCCGGGAACTCTTCCGCGGCTATTCAGGAGATACATTCGATCCTTTAGGTGCTGCAGAGGCAGTGGCCAGCCACACGATCGGCCTGATCTTGCACCCGGAGAGAGTTTCAAGGCTCATCGATTATCACTCTCGAAATAAGGATTATCCGGGACTGTCTGAAGTGTTGGGCAAAATAATAGCAGCGACTTGGATGTCTGTCCTGAAATCTGGAACACAGGCAGAGCTCCAGAGAGTCGTGGACTTTGTCTTCCTTTACGCCCTGATGCGCTTAGCGGTTGACGATAGAGCCCCAGCCCAGGCTCATGCTGTGGCTTTCCTTAAGCTTGCCGAGCTGCAGAGCATTCTCTCCCAAAAGGCGAACTTGACCGGAGATGACGATCAAAAGGCCCACTATTTCTTTGCCCTGTCCGAGATCGAGCGGTTTCGGAAAGACCCCAATAGCTTTATGTTTATTGAGCCTCTAAGCCCTCCCCCGGGAGCTCCTATCGGAATGTTTCATTGAGCTTTTCATTTCCGTTTCCGCGATATAAGGAAAAAGGATGTAAGGATGACATGTTTACGCAATAGATTAAATGGTGTAGCATAGGAAAAAAATATCAAAAAAAATGAAATGGAGGGTGAGATAGATGCAGGATTTTGAAAAGCTGGGTGCTTTTTATTTGGGCCGCATATTTGATTTGGAACGGGGAAAAACCAAGGAGGACCTTCTCCTTTACGATTCCAAGGACCTGACGACCCATGGCATGTGCGTCGGCATGACGGGAAGCGGAAAGACCGGGCTCTGTATTTCCCTTCTCGAAGAGGCCGCGATCGATGGGATCCCTTCCTTGGCCATTGATCCTAAAGGGGATCTGGGAAATATGCTCCTCACCTTTCCTGAACTCCGAGCTTCCGATTTTCGGCCGTGGATTGACGCTGACGAAGCCGCTCGGAAAGGATTTGAGATGGACGCTTATGCCGCAAAGATGGCCGAGACATGGGAAAAAGGGCTGACCCAATGGGGGCAGGATAAATCCCGCATCGCCAAATTCCAGAATTCTGTAGATGTGGCCATCTATACGCCGGGGAGTAATGCCGGCATTCCTCTCTCTATTCTCCGGTCCTTGGAGGCTCCGTCCGCCGCTCTCAAGGCAGACGATGATGCCTTTCGAGACCGGATCATGACGGCCGTTTCTGGGCTGTTGGCTCTTTTGGGGATAGCTGCGGACCCCATCCGGAGCCGGGAACACATCCTCATTTCCAACATTCTGCACAAGGCCTGGACATCGGGAACTAGCTTGAACATCGCAGAGTTGATCCAGGAGATCCAGTCTCCTCCCTTCGCCAAGATCGGGGTCTTCGACCTGGAATCTTTTTTCCCTTCTCGAGACCGGTTCGAGCTTGCTATGCAGCTCAACAATCTGTTGGCCTCTCCAGGTTTTGCCGTGTGGATGGAGGGTGAACCACTGGAAATCGGTCGTTTGCTTTACACCCCGACGGGAAAGCCTAAGATATCCATCCTTTCGATCGCCCATCTCTCGGATAGGGAGCGGATGTTCTTTGTCACGATCCTACTCAATGAACTCATTGCCTGGATGAGGGCACAGCCGGGAACATCCTCTCTGCGGGAACTCCTCTATATGGACGAGATATTCGGTTATTTCCCGCCCACAGCCAATCCCCCTTCAAAGGTCCCGATGCTGACTCTGTTAAAGCAGGCGCGGGCCTATGGACTCGGCGTTGTTTTGGCCACCCAAAACCCTGTCGACCTGGACTATAAAGGTCTCGCCAATGCCGGGACCTGGTTCATCGGGCGCTTACAGACAGAGCGAGACAAAGACAGAGTTTTGGAAGGATTGGAAGGAGCGTCGGCCACAGCAGGAATGGAATTCAATAGAGTTAAAATAGACAAAACTCTGTCTGCGCTCGGCCATAGGGTCTTCCTGATGCACAATGTTCATGAGGATGAGCCCGTTCTTTTCCAAACCCGCTGGGCGCTTTCATATCTCAGAGGCCCCCTAACGAGAGACCAGATTCAAACACTGATGGCTCCTCGTAAAAAAGAGGAGATCCCTGAAGTGGCGAAAGAAGCCCCTGTGCAGTCCTTTCAACCCGCACAATCTCAAGTGTCACAAAAGATCTTGGGAGCGGAACGAGCGGTTCTTCCTCCCGGCATCCAGGAATATTTTCTTCCGGGAAAAGGTCCTCTGAGTGCGGACGAGAGACTTGTCTACCGCCCCATGGTTGCCGGAACCAGTCGTCTCCATTTTGTGAGCAGGATAGATAGCGTCGACAAGTGGGAGACGGTGTCTCTCTTGGCTCCTCTGGTGCAAGATGTCAAAGCGATCCCCTGGGAGGAAGCTACGGTTTATGAAGCGGAAATCAGTCTTCAGAAAGAAGGTTTGCCGCAAAGCCAGTTTTCACAACTCCCCAATGCGGCAGCCCTCCCGGCTAGCTACACTGCATGGAAGACCTCCCTGGGGAGATATCTTTATCAGAACAGAGTGATGAAGTTGTGGAAATCTCCCGACCTTAAGGAAACATCTCTTCCAGGAGAGAGCGAAGGTGATTTCAGAGCGCGGCTCACGCATCTCGCCCGTGAGAAGCGTGACCTGGGAATGGAAAAGCTGCGCCAACGTTATGCACCCAAACTGGCAAGATTGCAGGACAGGCTGCGCAGAGCAGAATCGCGCGTGGCCGTGGAGAAATCCCAGTACGGCCAACAGAAAGTACAAACCGCCATTTCTATGGGAGCAACTCTCCTCGGCGCTGTTTTTGGTCGGAAAGTCACGAGCACGGGAAATGTCGGACGGGCAACAACCACGTTTCGTGGAGTGGGGCGCGCGGCGAGGGAGAAGGAAGATATAGACAGAGCTATGCAGGAGATGAAAATCGTCCAGGAGAAACTCTATCAGATGGAAGAAGAGTTTAAGGAAGAAATGGATAAAACAAAAGACGCTTTTTCTCCAGAAGACCTGGCATTGGAAAAGATCGTGGTCCGTCCGAGGAAGAGTGACATTTTTGTGTCGCCTTTATCTCTTGTCTGGAGTCCTTGGCGGGTGGGCATAGACGGGATTGCCGAACCCCATTTCCGCATCGAAGTTTAGACGAGCATACTCTAAAGATAGCTCTTTTTTCTTGTGCCTGAAAAGATTGCTTAAAACACTGGAGGGTTGATCTATGGTCGAATCCAATCCGAATACGCAACAATACAGCCCGAATAAAAAAATACCGAACCTCTGGCGGAAGTTTAGACGATGGCTATCGAGGCTCTGGGACAAGATGCAACCAAGGGCTCAGGTCCGGAAGGGCGCTGCCATCGGTATCATCGTTGCTGTTGTTATTCTAGCCGTAGGCTTCGGTATCTTTATCACGCCCGGATTTCCCGGTATTTTAGACATCCTTGGAGGAGTTGTCATCCTTCTGATCATAGCCGGCTTGATCTGGTTAGCTGTAGCCATTCTTTTGAAATTGCTTTCAATATTTCCCCGATTTATCGGTCCGATAGGACTGATTGCTCTCCTTGTTTTCATCTGTGTTCTGATGCAGTTGGGTTTTCCCACTCAATTTGCTTTGCTCTTGGGTCTTGTTTTGGGATTGGCACAGGCATTCCTGGGGGGAGGGATTGCCGCACTTTTCGATAAAGAGTTCAAATTCGCGACTTGGCAAAAAAAAGTTTTTGTGGGTATGGCCGTTGGGATTCCTTTAGCCCTAAACATCCTATTAGTCGTTTGGATGGTGGATAAAGGAAGCGAGAACCACCTTGTGGTGCTCAAAGAGACACCTGTGGCTGTAAAACCGCTTGGCATTGCCAATCCCGGCCTGCCCGGGTCTCATGAGATCTTAACCTTGACATACGGAAGCGGCACAGATAAGAGACGGCGTGAGTTCAATGAAGAGGTGACACTCAAAACCGAGACGGTTGATGCGACTCCTTTTGTCAAAGGGAATAAAGGGTGGAGAATGAAGCTCCGGGAGTGGTACTGGGGTTTCGGTTTCGAAGAATTTCCGGTGAACGGCCGCGTTTGGTATCCAGAGGGAGAGGGGCCTTTCCCCCTTGTTCTCATCGTCCATGGCAATCACAAGATGCAAGAGTTCTCGGACCCTGGATACTCCTATTTGGGCGAACTTATGGCCAGCCGCGGTTTTATTTTTGTTTCCGTAGATGAGAATTTCTTCAACGGCACGTTTATGGCCGGCTTGAACGGGGAAAATGATGGACGGGGATGGATGCTCCTTGAGCATCTCAAAGTCTGGAGAGAGTGGAATCAGGCTGAGGATAATCTGTTCTACAATAAGGTCGATATGGACAACATCGGGCTGATCGGCCACTCCCGTGGCGGAGAAGCGGCAGCGATTGCAGGCTCTTTCAACCGCCTCTCCCATTATCCAGATGATGCGACTGTGGCATTCGATTTTGATTTTGACATCAAGGCCATAATATCGATCGCGCCCAGTGACGGGCAGTACAAACCTGCGGGAAAACCTACGCCTCTCGAGAATGTGAATTACTTGGTATTCCAAGGAGCGCATGATTCTGATGTCTCCGTTTTTATGGGAGAACGCCAGTACAATCGTGTGAAATTTACGGATGGCAATTATTGGATCAAATCGACACTTTACTCATACAGGTCCAACCACGGCCAGTTCAACACCGTGTGGGGAGACAACGATTGGGGTTTACCCATGGGCCTGATCCTTAACCGCAAGACCCTTCTCCGCGGAGACGAACAGCGGAAGATCAGCAAGGTCTACATTTCTGCCTTTTTGGAGTATGCCCTTCACGGGGAAAACGAATACCTCCCCATTTTTAGAGATTATCGGTATGCACGGGATTGGCTTCCCGAAGATATTTACATCAACCGGCTGGAAGATTCTAATTTTATAACTGTTAGCGATTTTGATGAGGATGTGGATGTGACCACGACGACGATACAGGGTGGACGCATTTCCGGCGAGAACTTGACGGTGTGGCGTGAAGAGGACCTGGAATTTCGCCGATGGGGGACAAAACAGAACAACGCTGCTGTGGTGGGGTGGGGGGAACCCGAGGCAGAGGAGTTATCGGAAAAGGTTGGAGTGTATTCCATTCTATTACCACAGAACTTTAGGTCTGAAAATCCCATCGCAGATGACACCCTATTGGTGTTCACTATGGCCGAAGCAGATGAAAAACCACCCGAACCTGAGGATGAGGAAAAGGATAAAAAGAAAGGCAACGCAGGAGAGAAGCAAGAAAAGATACTGGACGACGGTGAGGAAATGCCAAAAAAGGGATCCGAAGACAAAGCAAAAAAAGGGAAGGGATCGGATAAAGCTAAAGAGGACAAGGATCGGGAACCCGTCAGGCTCAGTATCGAGCTGGTTGGTATCGATGGAACCTCTGTGAAACTTCCCTTGGAGCGTTTTATGGCCGTCCCCCCGATAATGCGGACGAAATTCAGCAAGCTGAAAAGCGAAGGAACCATCTGGGGTAAGGACTATGAGGCGACCATTCAGACCTTTGAGCTTCCGCTCACGGCGTTCGCCAAAGAGAATCCGGATTTTGATCCATCTCGTCTTAAAGAAATCCGCTTTGTCTTTGATTTGATGCCCAAAGGAGTCGTGATCCTGGATAATTTAGGCTTTACAAGGCCAAGGTTCTAGGCCAAAGAATAGACCGGTTTTATCGTGCCAGGATAGGAGCATTTATCGGGCTTGAAGCCCTAAGAGCCCACCTTTGATAACCTCTAGGGTTGATCCTAAGCTCTTGTCGCGGACCTCTTCCTGTATAGGGAACGATGCGACTCCCAGTGCACCCACCTTTGGATTTTCCATCATGTATTTGAGAGCCTTACCCAATTGAGCCGGATTCGGTCCATCCGGTACCTGAAAAGTGTGACCAGGGATATCAGGAGCATCGAGCACATCGAGGTCGATATGGATGTAGACAACATCGACGCGGTCACAAAGGCTTTCGAATTCCACTTTCATGCGCCGGTTCAGTTTGACCATTTCCTCCGTCGATATCAGGGTGATGTGTGAGTTGAGCACCAGTTCCTCTTCCAAAGGATCCATATCCCGGACACACATCATGATGATGTTCTTTTCAGGAATGGCAGGCTCCAGCCCGCCTTTGAGGCGCAGTCTGTAGAGGCACTTGCCTGCAGCCACGGCGACCGGCATACCACCGAGCATCCCGCTCAGCGTGGTCTCCGGTGTGTTGAAGTCGGCGTGAGCATCCAGCCAGATGAGCCCGACCGAAAGAGGGCGTCTGGTCGAACCCGAATGCTGCATCCCGGCCAGCATTCCTATCAGACTGTTGCAGTTGGACAGAAGGCCCAGGGGGAACATGCCTTTTTTGCTCTGACGAGCTACGGTTTCGTTGAGGTGTCCGTTGGCCATTCCCACTCTGTGCCAGGCCCCGTAATCCTTTTCCTCTTCGGGTGTCAGCTTCACGATTTCTTTGACAGCTTCTTCGATTCTCATGTCAGCCATCATTTTTTTGAGCCCCTCATACATGAGCTGCGGTCCCTGAGACATCTCAGGACCACTGCGGCTTCCTGAAATAGGCTGAAGAACAAGTGCGATTTTGATGGGATCTTTATCTTTAGGCATGGTATGTCCGTAACCTGCAATGCTCGTCAACAGAATAACAGTCATTGTCCAACTTAATATGTTGTGAGACTTCATTCCGCATCCTCCATCTCTTTCGTGGTCTAATTAGACTATAAAACGCTCGAGTATCTGTCAAATGACAAATGTGTTCGCATACCTGGGTTTTGATTGTAGGGCCCGTTCCCGAATAGGAAAAAAAGGGGACAACCTTCTATTAGATTCTAAAAAAATTAATAAGTCGATGTTATTACTACTTCATTCGCCTTTGATAGTGCAAATCGATAAAGCCCTTAGCTGACGACGATAGATAGCCCTTAGGAAACAATCTTCTGAGGACTATTGGATTCGAAGTCATAGCCACTAACCTCTCCCTAGCATCATTAATCTCAGCTATCCCCGGGTCAGCAATCTTCTAGAGGGAGGCGTATGAAAGAAAGGTCCTGTTAAGCTTCCAGGATTCCGCGTAGGACTCTGATTAAATCGGCAGGATCAGAGAGTTTAAGAAAGGAGGACATCATGAAAATCAGAACAAGATCAGCTCTAACCGTAACACTGGGATTGTGTGTATCTTTTAATATGATGGCACAGAAACCCGCAGACCTGGTGGGGACTGGCCACTCTAGAGGGGATGGGAGATTCCAATGAACTTACGCTGGTGCTGGACCTGAAGGATGGGAAACTTATGGGTCACATGTCTGACCAGTATGAAACTATGATCGAGGCTCCAATCAGTGAAATCAATCTGGGTGAGGGGACGTTCAATTTTTCTGTTGTTGCCATAGGTCCGGGCGGCCAGGATTTGACTCTTATCTTCAGATAAAGGTAGATGGGGGTGCCATGAACGGAACACTTGAAGTCCCGGATATGAGCCTGAAGGGTGTGTGGGAGGCGACTAAACAATAATAACGACTAAACAATAATAACGAGGAAAGGCGCCAGGTCCGTTTTTGTCAGCTTGTAATGAATTATTGAATTTCTGTTCTTGAATAAATATCCTAGAATCGGATGAATTTGAGTAAGACTAAATATTTGCAAACTTGAGGGACACATGAAACTTCTATTGAGGGCATTAATCTTTTCGGCGATATTTTTAATTCCTCTTTTCGGATTTGCGAATGAAAATCCAACGGTATTGATCAATACAGAACTGGGCGATATCCTCGTTGAAATTTATGTGAGTGACGCACCCATCACTGCAGCAAACTTCCTGAAGTATGTTGATAACAATCTGTTCGACGGCGCTTCTTTTTATAGGGTTGTGACCATGAACAATCAACCCAACAAAGATGTCAAGATCGAGGTTATCCAAGGAGGATTGGGATTTGGCGAGAGTGAAAGGAGGTTCCCTCCCATCGAGCATGAAACGACGGCAAAAACGGGCATCAAACACAAAGACGGTGTGATTTCCATGGCGAGAGATGAGCCGGGCTCCGCATCCTCTGAGATTTTTATCTGCATCAATGATCAGCCCGAGCTAGATTTTGGCGGCAAAAGGAATCCTGATGGGCAGGGATTTGCAGCGTTCGGGAAAGTGATCGAGGGCATGGATGTTGTGCGTAAAATCCACAAACAACCCGCAGACGGCCAGATGCTCAACCCCAAGATTAAAATTTTTTCAATAAGCAGAATCGAATAACCTGAGTTTGGCTATAGAGTCCAATTCCCGAACGAGCCGAGAAAATCTAGCAGACCGTTTGAGAAACGGTCCCTGGAAAAAAGTGACAGTCCCCTTTTTTTAGTTGCAAAAACTGTCCGGAATATGGAAAATAGAAATTAATGACATTAGATAGGCGAAGAGACCTAAGAGTAGAGGAAGAAAATCAGGTTACCTTCAGTGTCTTGATAGAGGAGGAACCCCAAAAATTCAGAAAGATTACGCACTGCCTCACCCGAAATATCTCTTTGAACGGCACTATGATCTCAGGTGATACCTTTCTTCCTGTGGATTCCAAAGTCACTCTGGAGCTTTTATTAGCGGGACACTACGAAGCGATCACCTTAGTTGGAAAGGTGAGATGGGTGAGAGTCATGCCCAGTGATGAAGTGTTTGAGGCTGGGTTGGAATTTGTGGATGTGCCTCCCAATGGTGTGTTAGCCCTCAATGCCCATCTCCTTGATCAATAACGCTCCATACAACTCATCTCCCCACTTATATCTCAAGTGAGTGACTCTGTGATTCAAGTGTTCTGTGACTTGAAAACGGCCCATTCGGGGAACGGGCCCTACAAATCAATAGTGCATTTGTGCCCCTGTCCATTCTGGGATCCTACATACCTATCCTAGATATATGTCTGAATATCAATTCCACATTTAGCTCCCGGAACGGACGCTACATCGTTATAATAATTTAACGATTAACAATCGAGCTTCCTTTTTTTATAATGGTTCTACTTTGCAAAAAAGGAGATCTCCATGCCTCTGAAGAGCAAATCCTTTCCAGTTATTTTCGTTGTGCTGGTTTTCTGCGCCGCGATTCTTTTTGCACAGGATGGGACTGAACCGATCCTGACGACCGATCTACTTAAACTCAAGGCCATGAATCAGATTGACGTATCCTCTGATGAAAGCAGAGTGGTGTTCGTGCTGATTTCCATGGGAAAGGAAGACAAAAATGGTAGTGACGAATACAGATATTATGAGCACTTGTGGATGATCGATCTTAAAGGGGCATGCGTTCCTATTCAGTTAACATTCGGCGATCGAAATGATGGTTCGCCCGCTTGGTCTCCGGATGGATCTCGTTTAGCTTTCGTTCGGCAGCACGACAAAAAGCCGCAGATCTGGGTGTTACCCCTCAGAGGAGGGGAAGCCTTCCGCGTAACGGATGCGGAATTTGGCGCTTCGAATCCTCATTGGTCACCGGATGGGCAGAAGATTTTGTTCTCTTCGACGATTCCGGAATGGGCGATCGATGGAGAGCCGACCTGGAATTATGAACGTCCCGGACGGGATTTTGAGGATGCACCCAACTGGAAAAAGATAGAAAAGCAGAAGAAAGAAAAACTGGAACAGAAAGGAGATGAGAAAGAAAACAATAGAGAACAAAAGAATGTGGAAGAAAGTGAAATTAACGAGAGCGTTGTGGCCAATCCCGACGGAACATTAGAGGAGATACGGGCCTGGTTGGCCAAGAATGCCAGCAAAAACGACCCGCGAGTCTTCAACCGTCTCAACCTTCAGGCAGAGCGTTCGTTACAGACTCAAATCTCTTATTCTCATCTTTTTGTGGTCGATGCGAAAGCTGACGCAAAAGCGTTGCCGATCACACACGGATTCCAAAATTTCCAGGGGCCTGATTGGTCTCCGGATGGATCACAGATCGTATGTTCGTCTGTCAAATACGAAGATCATCCTGACCGGAATCAGGATAGTGATCTCTGGATCATGAATTCTGATGGGACTGATCCAAGGCTTTTTCTGGACTGGGAAAACTACAGAGTGATGGCGCCGGGGTATTCACCGGATGGTCGGACGATCCTTTTTATGGCTCAGGATGAGCGAGAACCCGGTTATAGTATGCGTCAATTAGCGACTGTCGAAACGAATGGCGGTGATCCCCAGCCATTGACGTTTGATTTCGACAAGAGCGTCAGTGGATATCTGTGGTCTTCGGATGGGAAGTCCGTCTATTTTAGTGCACCGGATCAGGGTGCTTTTCCTTTATTCAGGATCTCGATCAAAGATAAGATCGTGGAGAAATTGATCGGAGGTGCCAGAGGTGTTCAGGATTATGATCTGGAGGAAAACAGGCTTGTCTATGCCTTGACTGAGGTGAGGAATCCGATTGAGCTCTATTTGGCTGATGCGAATGGAAAAAATGCCAGACAGCTGACCTCATTCAATGGGGATTGGATTAAGAACAAAAGGATTGTTTTTCCTGCAGAAAAATGGCTTTCCCGTCCTGATGGTTCTATGGTGCAGTACTGGGTAATGGAGCCGGCGAATCGTCAGCCGGGGAAAAAGTATCCCCTCGTGCTCGAGATCCACGGGGGGCCTTCGGCGATGTGGGGGCCGGGAGAATTCACCATGTGGCATGAGTTCCAGCTCCTCACAAGCAGGGGTTATGGTGTTGTGTACTGTAATCCGCGCGGGAGCGGAGGCTACGGTTTTGAATTCAAGAAGGCCAACTACTGCGACTGGGGAACAGGGCCGGCATCGGATATCCTGGCTGTTTGCAGTGAGGCGGCAAAATTGGATTGGGTCGACCCGG
>Ga0307425_1000398_pt1 | contig 27393 bp, 23 predicted proteins | sample SalMarWE160330MG_FD_202152 | JGI IMG/M metagenome (GOLD analysis project Ga0307425, IMG submission 202152) | Salt marsh sediment microbial communities from the Plum Island Ecosystem LTER, Massachusetts, United States - WE1603-30 | ecosystem: Environmental > Aquatic > Marine > Intertidal zone >...
TCTTGAAGCAATATTGAATTTTGCATGGTATTTTTTCGGGAACGCAATAAATTTTTACGACGACTTTGCCAGAAGACTTTTTCTTTTTCAGTTAGTAAGTATTATAAAAAATATTTCCGCCCAGGTACTCATTTCAATAATATTTATCTTCATAGTAAAAGAAGATCTGTTCACAAGAAATTTTATTCTTTATTATTCACTCCTCCTTTTCGTGCTTGTTAGCTTCCGGTTGATCTTATTCAGAAAAACTCTTAAAAAGCTGAGAAAGAAAGGAATCAACATTCGAAACCTGCTGATTATTGGGGCAGGTGAAATTGCAAGAAATTTCAAAGAATTAATTAATGAAAATCCTGATTTCGGCTACAAGTTTGCAGGTTTTCTTGGTAAAGAAGCTAACCAAAATGAAAAAGATATAGTTGGAAGTTATGATCAACTAGATGAGATCATCTCTAAATATAGCATAGAAGAAGTGGTTCTTGCTTTACCACGCGAAGACAATGCTTTAATGGATGAGGTTTTCAGAACATGCAACAGGAATGCTGTTAAAACTCACATCATTCCGGATTATTTCAGATTCGTATCACAGCGTTTCCAGATAAGCATGGTTGGTAACTTTCCTATAATAACATCCAGGAAAGAACCACTTGAAGAAATTCAATGGCGTATTGTTAAAAGAATTTTCGATTTTGTTTTTTCTTTGTTCGTTGTTGTTCCGGTGCTTTTCATACTTTTTCCGGTAATTGCTTTAATCACAAAACTAACTTCTCCCGGACCTGTTCTTTATATACAGGAAAGAATTGGTGCGAAGAACAAAGCATTCGGGTGCTATAAATTCAGAACTCTTCACATAAACAAATCTTCTGAAAATTCGTTTCAGCCGGTTACAGAAAACGATCCGCGGATTACTCCCTTTGGTAAATTCCTGAGAAACTCGAACATAGATGAACTTCCACAATTCATTAACGTTCTTAAAGGGGAAATGTCGATTGTTGGTCCACGTCCATATCCTATTCCCTATGATAACAGGTACGGAAAAATTTTTGAGGAAATAAAACTACGACATAATGTTAAACCAGGTATAACCGGCTGGGCACAAATTCACGGCTTACGAGGCGATGTTATTAATGATGAAGAGAATAAAAAACTCATAACAAAAAGAATAGAATATGATCTCTGGTATATTGAAAACTGGTCAATCACTTTAGATCTTCAGATTATTATTATTACCATCTGGCATATGCTGGTAGGAAAATCCAGGAGTTTGTGAAAATAAACATAATTGTTACCCCTTACTAAAATCAGATTTCGTTTAATAACCATCCCGAATCTTACTTTTTAAAATCAAAGCATCTTTCAGGAACTGCTCAACAAATTTTATCCTCATTACTATATTTACAATTTTACCGGCAGAATGGTAATAAATTACAATCAAAACAGGTTAAAAATATACATAAAATGATGTTTTCAACCGACATTACGGGTATGAAAATTGACCTCTGCGTGTCAGCCGGAATATACTGTACTAAACCAGCATCTTTGAAAATAACTGAAGTAAAAAGATTTCGAACAGGAAATTGATCAGGTAAAATGATGTTAGTTAAATAGTGCAGAACATCCTTCTGATGGTGGAAAGAAAGTGACTATGACGAGCAATATTATTGCTGCAAACCCAACAAAGTAAACTCCTTTGTTTGGAGATCAATAAGGACATAACGAAAAACTATGCTCTGATTAGACTGAATAGAAACGGGGGTGGATATTCTATACAGAGTACAAGATTCACTGTTTTGAGATAGTGTTTTTCCAGATCATGTCTCCCCCTGCTGGGTCAGGGCTTTTAGCTCTGGCCCTTTTTATTACAAATATTGAATTCCTTCGGAATTCTTAAAAGCCCGAAATAGAAATCTTTTACAAACTAATCAGAAACTGGATTATGATAGATAGAAAAACCCAATAGAAGTACAACATTTCCCTGCTTTTTACCTGTTTACCTTGCAGCGCCACACAAATTATTCATCATTGAACTCATAAACATAAAGCGCATTTTTATTGTCCGAAACTATATATAGTTTTTTTCCATCGGGATCAATTGTAATGCCTTCCGGTTGAACAATTGAAATATCTATCTTCTCCAAAGGTTTGCCGTGCATATCGGTTTTTACAACCAACTGATTCTCATCACTTAAAATCCACAGACATTTATTCATTTTATCATAAAATATTGCAGAAACATCGCGGGAGAATTTTAATGTGTCAATTTCGATAATTTCAAGTTGGGGATCTAATTCCAGAAGCAGGCTTGGTTTCTTTTCATTTACCACATAGAAGTGTCCGTTTTCAGGAATGTACGTAATGCCTTCGAGTCCGGAATTTGGTTTACCCTTCAATCCAAGATTTTTTCTTTTAATCTCAATTCCTGACGTATCAAGCAGTACAACTTCTCTTGTTCGTTCTAAGACGACAGCTAATGTTGAATCGTTGACCACCGTAATACCCTCAAGGTCATATCCATCAACTTTTATTGTACTGACGACATTTCCTTCGCTGTTGAGTCTGTAAATAGTGCTTGTTTCGTCGCTTACAGTCCAAAAACCTTTGTTATCATACGTCAAATCCAATCCGGAAGGTTCAGGTACAGAAATTGTTTTCCCCATTTTATATTTTAACATTTCCGTGGATTTTTTAGATTTAGTCTGGCATGAAGCTATGACAAGAACCAAGATTAGAATGGGAACTAAAAAAAATCCTGATTTCATTTATATTTTACTTTATTAACAATAAATTTTTAATCAAATTTATAGGTCTTTAAGTTCAAATCCGAATCCTAAAGACAGTTGAATTTAAACACAGGGTTTAATACAATAAATTGCTGAGGTTGAAATGGCTGGTGGCTACATGTATAAGTTATCGTTTTTCTTTGGGGTAATAATAATATTGATTATAATAGTTTTTGGTTATTTATTCTTCGAACCATTTCTAACAGAGAAAGTAGAAACCATTACCGTTATTAATAAGGAAAGATGGAGTGGTGAAAGTGGTGAATATTTTATTTTTACAGAAAATGAAGTCTTTCTTAACGCGAATGATTACTACCACAATAAGCACAATGCCGATGAACTTTACCCTAAATTCAAGCCGGGCTACACCTATAAAGTAAAAGTTGTGGGATTATATATGCCCTTCATTCCCCGTTTCAGGAATATCATTGAAATACTTGATTCCAGTCCCAATAAATACTACCCAATGGAATAAACCAGAAGTTCCGTTTTTTCTCAAAAATACGAATTTAACCTCTTAAAATTACCTGATTTGAAAATAAAGCCATCCAAAAGCTTTATTTTTATTCCTAGAATTCAATTAGCATAGTTATTGATAATAATAGACAATAATAAACGATACCATTGTTGATGTATTTGTGGTTAAAATTTAGTGTTCATTCAATGGTGTTAAATATTCATTCACACAACAGAAACAGAAGGATATAGTACAATGGCTCTTATGATCACTGATGAATGCATCGATTGCAATGCCTGTGAAGTAGAATGCCCCAATAATGCAATTTATGCCGCCGGTGTAACATGGGACTATAACGGCGAAGAGCACGAAGCATTGAGCGACGAGCACACTTATATTGCCTATGAAAAATGTACAGAGTGTGTCGGATTTTATGATGAACCTCAGTGTTTACCGGCTTGCCCGAGTGAAGCAATCGTTCCTGATCCGGATCATCAAAATACAAAGGAAGAACTTCTGGCTAAAAAAGAACTTTTAGATACAGTCGGAAGGTGAATTTAATTTTAGATTCCAAATATAAAGGGAGCTTCGGTTCCCTTTTTTTAATTTAAAAAATATACTCAATCGATCTCGCAACAAAATAATAAGTCATAACACCGGAAACAGCAAGCTTAACTAAAATCATCAGTATGCTTGCAACAAATGTAGCTGTTCCAACTTTTAACGCTTCCAGGTGCTCTTTTCCTGCAATCAGTTCGCCAATTACAGCGCCGAGAAATAAACCAATTATCATCCCGAATGGCGGAAAAAATAATATTCCCAATATCATCCCAATTATCGAATCCCAAATCCCAAACTTGCTCGATCTGTAAACCTTTGCGCCCATAACCGGGAGTACATAATCCACCACAGTTACAATAACAGTTATAATTCCCCAGGAAATGTAAAACTCTGCTGAGAATGCATCCCCAATCCCAAGTTCTAAAATTACAAGTGAAAGAAAATTCAAAGGTGGTCCCGGTATTGCCGGAATCACGCAACCGACCAAACCGACAATTGCAATCAATAAGCCTATAATAATTACAATTGCTTCTATCATTTCCTTTTTTTCTTTTTGTTCTTTTTAACTTCTTTCTTGCAATATTCTTTTATGACCTCGTAAGCCTCGAAGAAACCGAGCTCTCCGGCATGGGTAAAATCCTCACAGGCAACGTTTTTCATATTTAAGTTAGCATAACAAATTCCGCGGTTGTAATATGCATTCCCGTTTTCCGGATCAATTTCGATGATTTTAGAATAATCTTCAGCTGCCTCATGGAAATTATTCAACATTACTTTTGCTTCACCTCTTTTAAAATAATACTCCGTTTTGGAAGGGTTTATTTCTATGGTTTTTGAATAATCTTGTACGGCGTTTTCAAATTTTTTCAGAGCTAAAAATTCATTTCCACGATTATAGTAAGCAAGCTCATCATCAGGATTTAATGAAATTGCAATCGTAAAATCGAATATCGCTTTTTCGTGCTGCCCGGCTTTCGCCCATAAATCGCCCCGGTTAACAAAATTTTTTGCATTTGATGAATCAAAGTTAATAGCATTTGTATAATCTGTGATAGCAGCATCGTAATATCCTGCAAGAGCTTCTGCATAGCCACGGTTAAAATGAAGTTCAGAATTGTTGGGATCAAAATTAAGTGCGGCGCTAAAATCAGCAGCGGCGTTTACGTAATCATCCAAGGCTAAATAAGTTAGTCCCCTGTTTTGGTAGAACTCTTTTTCAGGATTCAGCTTAATCGCTCTTGTATAATCTTTCAGGGCATATTCGTAATTGTTTAGTTTTGAATAGGTGTTTCCTCTTAAATAATAGAGTTGTGCATTTGTCGGGTCTTCCCAGATTGCACGTGTAAAATATTCTATGGCACTGAAGTATTTCCCCTCGTCGTAGCTCTGCGAACCAAGATTATACATATCATAGCCGGTTAAAGAACAGCCTGCTAATATTATAACAAGAAGGAAAATGACTGGTATAAAATGGCAGATTTTTTTTATCATCGTATTGCAATTTTACATAATTGGTATAAGATATAAAATCAATTTATTTTAGTCGTAGTTTATTATTCATATTTTATTTTCAGGAACAAGGATTCTATGGATTTAATTTTACTCATAACAGGTTTGCTTCAGCTTTTGCTCTCTCTGCTGATCGGAGTGTTTTTTATTTATGCAGCTGTCAGAGTTTTCCAGAAGCTCACACGCGGAATCAACGAGACGGAGGAACTTAAGAAAAACAATGTGGCAGTCGGTATTCTAAATGCCTCAATTGCTCTTGCAATAATTATTATTGTAAAAAACTCGATTGAAAGTTCCATCACAATTTTCAGCCAAACATTACGTAATCCGGATGCCGAATTACTGACTTATTTTAAAACTGCCTTGCTTATGCTCGGTCATATTATACTGGCGGGAATAATTGCGTTTGGAATAATTTTTTCTGCATTGAAGATATTTATGCATCTTACAAAAGATCTAGATGAGCTTAAGGAAATAAAAGAAAATAATATCGGTGTAAGTATTTTTCTTTCAGCAATTATAATTGCACTTGCATTATTGTTTGAACCGGGAATAAAAACAGTTCTTGATGCACTTATTCCCTTTCCTCCTGTATCATTTCTCAATATTGGTTCCTGAAAGTAATTTGGAGGTAATTTCAATTGGTTAATCGTGCCGGATGTGTAAGAGGATGTCTTTCACTTGTATCTTTTTTCTTCCTTGTTTTCATTTTACTTTCTTCTCTCGATCTACCCGACTTGGATTTTGATCTGGGGACAACTGAAAGTGCGGATTATGGAATCGATATGGACAGCCTGACAACTCAAAGAGTTATAAATGCATCTTATTCGTGGAAATTTGTAAGCACTAACCTGAGCCGGAAAAAGTACAACATCACATTTAAATTATTAGCGAGTGAAGTACAAAAGGCTATGCAACTGATCCATAGAATTGGTAGAATGTCTGTTAGAGAGCTGGGCTTAGATGAAAGAATCCATTATCGCAACTCAGAAATAGAAGCTCAGTATGTTTGGGGAAGAATCTACACAATCGTCTATAAAAAATCCTTACCCCAGATGCAAACTATCAGCAAAGGTTTTAACAAGGTATTTAAAAATGAGCATCTTAACAGCAAAGACAAAGTATTGTTTCTTATTTCGTTTGTTCAGAATATGAAATACGATCGTCCCGGCGGCGATCTTGATCTGTTCGCCCCGCTGGAATCAATTGCAAAAAGATTTGGAGATTGCGATACAAAATCAATTTTACTTTATTCATTGCTCGAACGACTGGGAATAGATTGCGCAATGATGTGGAGTGAAAAATATAAACATGCTATGCTTGGAATTCACGTTTCAACGAATGGTGAATTTAAAATTGCCAATGGAAAAAGATATTATTTTCTTGAAACAACTTATCCCGGCTGGCATATAGGAGAACTACCGCCCGAATCAAATAACAAAAGATTCTGGATTATTAATGAGATCGATGCAATTGAAAAGAACACACGAAACAACAATCCCACGAACGAAGAAGATTCCAACCGTGAGGTAAAGCCATCGCCCGCAACTCCATAAAGTTTATTCGTTAGAAATTCTTGTATTTGTGGCCAAACATAATTGCCACTTACAAGATGATGCCCTAGGCAGAATTTACAAATAAATTCCAATTTGTAATTTATTGCTTGTTCAAGTTGCTTTACATCACATCATTTTTTTAATCACTTGCCGAATGTAAATTATTTAATTAAGTTTTCGACCGTTCAAGTTTAACAGTCGAAAAATGAATGAAAATGACTGATAATAACCCAAAAGAAAAAGAGATTATAGAGGCAGCAAGAAACCGTTTTGCACATTATGGCTTCTCAAAAGTAACGATGGAAGAAATTGCTGCAGATGTGGGAATGGGAAAAGCATCACTTTATTATTATTTCCCCAAAAAAGAAGACCTCTTCAAATCTGTTATTCAACAAGAACAGGATCTATTTGTTGAGGAAATTGAAAACCTTATACGTCAAAATCTTACTGCAACAAAAAAGCTTGAAGATTATGTAAGTAAACGGCTGGAATATTTTCAGCAATTGATCAACCTCGCAACCTTGAATGTTCATTCGCTGGTCGATATAAAATCGATGTTCAAAGAATTATTTAAGAGTTTCGAGGACCAGGAGCTTCATCTTTTACAGAAAATATTTGATGAGGGTAAAGACAAAAACGAGTTTGATAAATCGATAACGGATAAAACAACAAGGATATTTCTTCATCTCCTTCAGGGACTCCGGCTTCGAACAATTAAATCCATTAATGTTAACAGAATTGAAAAAGTAAATTATGATGAGCTGAGAGAAGAAATGCTGGATTTCATTCATATTTTTTCTAAAGGAATAAAGGCCTAAAATTGAAATTAATTAAGGAGTACAAAATTTATGGCTGACAGCCAAACTACAAAGCAACAAGTAACAAAGAATAATAAAGAAGTGAACGATAAAACAAATTCCAAATCTTTATTAAAACAAAAAAGATTCTGGATTCCGTTTTTCATAATTCTTATAGCTGCAATTGCTGCTTGGTACTGGTACCGGGGACAACTTGGTTACGTTTCAACCGATGATGCCTTCATAGATGGGAACAAATTATCTCTTGCTTCAAAAATGCTTGGTAGAATAACAAACCTTTATACAGATGAGGGTGAAGATGTTACTAAAGGTCAATTATTAGTTTGCTTAGATTCTACTGATTTAATCGCTCAACGTGATCAGGCATTGATATCATTAAAACTTGCAAAGGATAATATTCAGCTTGCTCAGGTTAACCTGGATAAAGCCCAAACCGACTATGAAAGATCAAAACAGCAGTTTGAAGATAAAATAATTCCTAAAGAACAATATGATCATACGAAAAGTGGTCTTGAGGCAGCAAAGGCACAGTTTAACATTACAAAAACTAAAATTGGAACTGCAAAAGCGCAGTTAAACGTAATAAACACACAACTTCAGAATACAAAGATTTTTTCGCCGATGAATGGAGTTGTTGCAAAAAGATGGATGCTTGAAGGTGATGTTGTTCAGCCAGGACAACCTATCTTTGCGATCTATAATCTCGATAGTTTATGGGTAACTGCAGACTTACAAGAAACCAATCTTGCCTCAATTAAAAAGGGCGAAAATGTTGAGATTGATGTCGATTCTTATCCTGATCATATCTTTGAAGGCAAGGTTATTCGGATTGGTACGAACACTGCATCACAATTCGCATTAATTCCCCCTTCAAATGCGGCTGGAAATTTCACGAAAATTACTCAAAGAATTCCCGTAACAATTTCTATTCATTCGGTACAAACAAAGAATCAAAACTCCGATGATGCTATAAAGCTACTGCCGGGAATGTCTGTTGAAGTTAAAATTAAGGTTGACGAATAATGACAGGGCTTTTTAACAACGGCAATAATAGTGAATTATCCCGATTGCAGGATCACCCATCTTACCGCTGGTTTGTTCTTGCAAACGTAATGATAGGTACCTTTATGGCGGTGCTCGATATTACCATTGTTAATGTCGGTCTTCCTAAAATGATGGCTGCTTTCGGTACAAGCGTTGATAAAATAGAATGGGTATTAACCGCTTATCTTCTTGTTTTTGCGGTAGTACTTCCTTCATCGGGATGGGTCGCAGATCATTGGGGACACAAACGAACTTATTTATTAGGACTTTTCCTTTTTACCTTCGGATCGTTTTTGTGCAGCCTTTCATCAAATGAAAACATGCTGATTATATTCAGGGTTTTACAGGGAGCAGGTGCAGGATTTATTATGCCTGTGGGAATGGCGATTGTTACGCATGAATTTCCACCGGAGAAAAGAGGTATGGCCTTAGGATTCTGGGGTGTCGCCGCTTCATCTTCAATTTCTTTAGGTCCCATGCTCGGAGGTTATCTGATAGATTCATTTAGCTGGCATGCAATCTTTGATGTAAATGTGCCTATCGGAATCTTTGCAATGATAACCACGTTAATAATTTTAAGAGAGTACAAAACCGAAAGTGTCCGTTCATTCGATTTGATCGGTTTTATTTCCATGACATTATTTTTAGTATTCTTGCTATTGGCTCTCTCTGATGGGAATGCAGCCTGGAATACCGGCGGGTGGACTTCAAATTTCATTCTTACGTGTTTTGCAATTTCATTTGTAAGCTTCATAATATTTATCACGACCGAACTAACAGCGAAACATCCCATTCTTGATCTCAGGATACTGAAGAACCGTAATTTCGGATTAGCCAACATAATGTTGTTTATTTTTGGTCTGGCATTTTTCGGAAATGCTTTTCTACTTCCGCTTTTCCTCCAAAACTCGCTTGGCTATACCGCGCTTCAGGCAGGACTTGTCTTTTTCCCCGTCGGAATTATCCAGGCAATTATGTCTCCGGTTGCAGGATGGATGACCGACAAATTAAATCCTAAAATTCCTATTACAATCGGAATTGTACTTACATTTTTAAGCATGTATTTGTATAAAGATTTATCGCTCAATACAGAATACGGAGCTATAATGCTTCCCCTAATAATTCGCGGATTTGGTCTTGGATTTATGTTTATCCCGTTAAGCACGATTGCAATTAATGATATTCCAAGAGAAAAGATGGCTCAGGCCACCGGCATGTTCAACACAATCAGACAGGTGGGTGGAAGCTTTGGTGTGGCGATTCTTGGAACACTTTTAACAAGAAGAGTTATATTTCATTCGGCAATGTTCAGTCAGGCAGCGGACCAATCTTCAACTGCTTTTAAACATGTTGTTTATGGTTTAAGAAGTTTTGTACAGAATTCCGTTGGCGGTTCTGGTAATGAGTTAATGATGAAAGCAAAAGGATTAATTATTCAAAATATATCCGCGCAAGCTTTTGTTCAGGGAATAGACGATGATTTTTTTGCCGGTGCTATGCTTACACTTTTAATATTAATACCTCTTGTTTTTCTAAAATTTCACAGAAAGAAAGACGGTCAGAAAATTGAAATGGCGGAATAAATATGACAACAGGAAATCTAATGAAAACTATATTTAATAATTATAAAAAATTACCTTTACTTGTTCTCTTGTTCCTTATACCTGAAATGAATTTTGCACAGACTACTGAAGACGATTCATTAACATTAAACCGGGCAATAGAACTTACAATTAATAATTATCCTTTAATCAAGCAACAACAAGAAAAGATTAAAGCTGCTGATTACAAAATCGAACAGCAGAAAAGTTATTTTTATCCGAATATATTTGGGGAAGCAAGTTACGCACGAATAGGTCCCCTTCCCTCTTTTAGTTTTGGAGGAAACACACTGGAGCTTGCACCTGCAAACAATTACAATTTTAATGTGATTTTAAATCAACAATTGTATGATTTTGGAAAAAGAAATGCATCTATCGATCTGATGAAATCTTATAAGCAATCGGCTTATGATAACGTAAATTTTATTAAGACAAATCTCTCCTACCAGACTTTACAATCATTTTACTCAATACTTTTTCTGAATAAGAGTATTGTTGTGAAGGATACACAAATTACTGCATTGAAGGAACATCTTAGTGTAACGAATAAAAGAATCCAAAGCGGTTCGGCAACAGATTATGATGCACTAAGTACACAGGTAAGAATTTCCCAGGCTCAAAGTGAAAAAATTGAATTGCTCAACAGAATTAAGCAACAACAAATTATTTTTAAGCAGCTGCTTGGAGTTCCACAAGATACAATTATTAATATCAAAGGAGATTTCTTAGTTCCGGAATTTTCTGTAAATCCCGATTCACTAATAAATGTCGCATTCCAAAAAAGACCCGAATTGAAACTTGCGGAAGATGAATTAATCACTTCACATTTGCAGGAACATCTTGCAAGTCTCGGTGATATGCCGAGTCTTAATGCAACTTTAAGTTATGGAATAAAAAACGGCTACGAACCGAATCTTGATGTGTTAAGAGGTAACTGGCTTGCGGGTATTTCATTAAATGTCCCTATTTTTAACGGATTCCTAACGAAGAATAAAGAGAACGAATCAAAAGTGAATAGTAATGCTGCCGATTTGAATATTGTCACGTTAAAAAGAAATATTGTATCGGAGATTCAGCAGGCACAATCAGGTTTAAATTCTAATCTTGATAAGCTTGAGTCGACATTAACTCAGGTTAATTTTGCAAAAGAAACGGTGCAAAGAGCAATTGCGCGTTACAACAACGGTGTTGGAACCAATCTCGATTTGTTAGATGCTGAAACATCGCTTGCTCAGGCAAGACTATTTTATCTGCAGGATTTGTACAGAAGCATCTTGAGTTCTTATCAATTGAAAAAAGCTGTTGGGGATGTTATCTACTAAACAGTTTATTCGTTTCTAATTAGTGAATTCTTGGCTTAACCTTTCTGCCATGAATTCACGAATAAATTTTGTTTAATCGAAATAAGCTTGTCTTTGCGGATTTTTCAGATGCGAAACGATTTCCTTTATATGTTTCTCATTTGTTCTGTTTTGTGAAAATGGTGGCAGCTCATTAAAACTGAAAAAGTTTACATCTATTGTTTCATCGCTGGTTTTTGCCTCGCCCCCAATTAAATCACACAGAAAAATAATTTTGAATGCATGAAAAAACTCAAGCTGTTCGCCCTGTCTGTTTGCATCAAATACTCCCACAACCTTTGTTGGTATTACGTCATAACCACTCTCTTCCTTGGTTTCCCTAATGGCCACTTCTGAAGGAAGATTGCCAACATCTGCCCAACCGCCGGGCATAGCCCATCTTTTATCTGTACTTTCCTGAACCAAAAGTATTTCATTATCTTTTATCACTGCTGCTCGCACATCGACCTTTGGTGTAGCATAACCGGGCAGAGCCATCATTTCTTTTTTAATAGAATCTCTTTCAAGTGTAGTATGCTTGGCAATTATTTCGGAAACTATTTCAAGCTGACGTGTATACCTTGCTTTCTCATATTTGGTTACTGCAAATGCCAATCCTGTTTGAGATAATTCCTGGATTTCCCTTGCCCACTCAAGCCATTTGGGAATATTTTTTTCTTCCTTCATAATTAAAAAGGATTTGTTGCCCAGATTGTTACTTCGGGAATAAATCCTCTGTTGTCCATCTCAAGTGCAGAAACTATAGTGTGAGCTATTTCAACTCCCCGCAATTTATTCGGAACTTCCTCTTTCTCTTTCCCATCAGGATCGCCAAAAGCAGTTTTAACTTCACTTGGATTTACTAGAATAACTCTAACGTTATATTTTCTTAATTCCGCTCTCCAACATTCCGTCATTCCCCGCAAAGCAAATTTAGATGATGAGTAGACCGTTCCATTTGCATAGCCTTTGATCGCGGCAGTAGAAGCAATATTTATTATATGTCCGTAATTTTGTTTTTTAAAAAGTTTTACGGCTTCTTTAGTCATCATTGCAGCACCAAAAACATTAACTGCATAAACTTTCTGAAAATCTTCGAGTTTTAATTCCGTTACTTCATTCCAACCACCACCTATTCCTGCATTGTTAATCAGGCAATCGAGCTTTCCAAATTCTTTCAGAAATAATTTAAAAGTCTTCTTAATATCTCCTGGTTTGGCAACATCAGCATTGATAGGAAAAGCACTGATCTCCTCTGCAGCTTTCTTTAACCTGAGTTCATTTCTTCCTGTTATAGCAACTTTGCCTCCTTTTTCAACTATCATTTTCGCAGTAGCTTTTCCGATTCCCAGGCTTCCGCCGGTAACCAGGAATGTTGAATCTTTAATTTGCATTGTAACCTCAATTGGTAAACATATATATTAGAATTTCAATTACACTAATCAAAAATTACGCATTATTTAAATAAACTTTGTTAGAGATATTTTTGCAATAGCTTTTCAATACCACTTATCAAATCATTATTGGATTAGAATCATTGATTTCCTAACTTTTAATATGATTTTTTTAGGCACATTCCAAAATCATTTCCCCATAAAAATTATCAGCAGAATATCATTTCAATAAAATTCAGGTATAAAAATGGCTAAGCAATTACTACTTCTATTACTTTCTGTTTTCATACTTTCATCTTCAATCATTGCAAAGGACAAAGATGAAGACAATGAGAAGGAAAAATCTCCATACATATCTGCAACATTCAACGGATTAAAATTCCGGTTGATCGGACCTGCAGCTACTTCCGGCAGAGTTACCGATTTTGCAGTTAATCCAAATAACATTCACGAGTTTTACGTGGCTGTTGCCTGCGGTAATGTATGGAAAACAACCAACTCGGGAACAACCTGGGAACCAGTATTTGACAATTACGGATCGTTCTCAATTGGTTGTATTACTCTTGATCCCAATAATTCAAATGTAGTGTATATAGGAACAGGTGAAAATAACAGCCAGAGAAGTGTTTCGTGGGGAGATGGAATTTACAGATCAGAAGATGGAGGGAAAAGCTTTAAAAACATCGGTCTTAAAACTTCCGAACATATCGGAAAAATTTTAGTTGATCCTCGTGATTCAAAAGTAATTTATGTTGCAGCTCAGGGACCCTTATGGGGACCGGGTGGACAGCGGGGTCTATATAAATCAACCGATTACGGCACTAAATGGGATTCGGTTCTTTACATAAGCGAAAACACAGGAGTAAACGATGTTGTAATGGATCCGCGAAATCCAGACATACTTTATGCTTCATCTTACCAGAGAAGGAGACACGTTTGGGTTTTACTTGATGGCGGTCCTGAAGGTGCAATTTATAAATCTACGGATGCAGGTAAAACCTGGAACAAACAGGAGTCAGGTTTACCGAAAGGTGATCTCGGAAGAATCGGATTAGCAATTTCACCGGTTAATCCTGACTATGTTTTTGCTATAATCGAAGCAAAAGAAAACGGAGGATTTTATAAATCGACAAACCGCGGAGCTTCATGGGAAAAGACTAATGATTATAAAACGGTAAGCGCTCAATATTATAACGAGATCTTCTGCGATCCGAAAGACATTGATAAAATTTATTCCCTCGATACACGGACTGCAGTATCAACAGACGGCGGAAAAATATTTAAGCCGCTGGGTAACAAAGCCCGGCACGTGGATGATCATGCATTATGGATAAATCCTGATAATCCCGATCACTTTTTAATTGGCGGTGATGGAGGCATTTACGAAACGTTCGATGGCGGTGCTTCATGGTTATTCAAAGATAATTTGCCGATTACTCAGTTTTACAGGGTTACTGTTGATAATTCTGAACCATTCTACTGGGTTTACGGCGGTACACAGGATAACAACAGTATGGGTGCTCCCTCTCAAACAATAAATGAAGAAGGAATTGTTAATGCTGATTGGGTTCCAACTATTGGCGGTGATGGTTATGAGTCTCAAGTCGATCCTGTTGATCCAAATATTGTTTATTGTGAATATCAATATGGCGGAGTTGCAAGATATGATAAGAAAAGCGGTGAATTAATTTCTATAAAACCGCAGGAAGGAAAAGATGAAGAACCATTCAGATGGAACTGGGATACACCACTATTAATTAGCCCTCACAGCCATACCAGATTATATATTGCTGCAAATAAACTTTTCAGAAGCGATGACCGGGGTGATAGCTGGAAGGAAATAAGTCCCGATCTCACACGACAAATTGATAGAAACAAACTTAAGGTGATGGGAAAAATCTGGAGTGTGGATGCGGTTGCTAAAAATGCCTCCACATCTTTTTATGGTAACATTGTTTCACTAACAGAATCGCCTTTAGTTGAAGGATTAATTTATGTTGGAACAGATGACGGTTTAGTACAGGTTACTGAAGATGGTGGAAAAAACTGGAGAAAGATCGAAACGTTTCCCGGTGTACCCGAGACAACTTATGTGAGCTGTCTTTACGCTTCACTTCATGATCCCAATACAGTATTTGCGACTTTTGACAATCACAAGCAATCAGATTATAAACCTTATATTTTAGTTAGCCATGATCGGGGAAAATCCTGGCAATCAATTTCAGGTGATCTTAAAGAATCCCACGTTGTCTATTCAATAATTCAGGATCACGTAAAGCCAGATTTGCTTTTCTGCGGAACTGAGTACGGTGTATACTTTACTATCGATGGCGGAAAGAAATGGATTCAACTTAAAGGAGGCTTACCAACAATTGCAGTTCGTGATCTGGATATTCAAAGAAGAGAAAACGATCTTGTACTTGCAACCTTTGGAAGAGGATTCTACATACTGGATAATTACATACCCTTAAGAGAGTTAACTGAAAAAAGTCTTAATGAACAGGATTATACACTCTTCCCTGTAAAGGATGCATTAATGTTCGTAAAAAGAAGTGCAACTTTCGGTAGCGTCGGAACTTCATTCTTCAAAGCGGATAACCCACCATTTGGTGCAACTTTTACTTACTACATCAAAGAAGCGCCTAAAACAAAAAAAGAAAAACAACAGGAAGAAGAAAAGAAGCTCACTAAAGAAAACAAACCGACCTACTATCCTTCCTGGGCAGAATTAAGATCAGAAGATCGGGAAGAAAAGCCTTTTTTGGTTTTCACAATTTATGATAAAAATGGAAATGTTGTAAGAAAACTGAGAGAAAATGTTAAACCGGGAATTAACCGAATTACATGGGACTTACGTTATCCATCGACTAATCCCGTAAAGAAAGCCACTGATAAAGATGCAAGTGGAATACCTGTTATGCCCGGGAAATATTCTGTTAAGATATTTATGTATGACGATGGTAATTTCAAAGAGATTGCTGGACCACAGGAATTCGAAGCAAAGGTTCTTCACAATACAACACTTCCCGCTGAAGACAGAGCAGCTCTGGTGGCTTTTGGTCAGAAAGTTTATGAATTCAATCGTGCAGTTGAAGGCGCCCTAAATGCAACCAGAGATCTTAAGGATAAAATGGATGTATTAATCAGCGCTATCAGACAGACTCCTGAAGCACCACAAAGTATGACTGATGGGGCATTGCGAATCAAAACTGAAACCGAAGATATTCTACAGCATCTTTACCGGGATGAAACAATTTCAAAAAGAAACGAACCGACCCCACCTACTATTTACGACCGACTGAATGAAATAGCCTGGGGCATCTGGCAAACTACATCTGCACCGACTGAAACGCAGAGAGCAAATTTGCAAGCCGCTTCTGATTTATTCGAACCAATACTAGCTCATGTAAAACAACTACTTGAAGTTGATGTTAAAAATCTTGAAAAGCAGATGGAACAATACGGAGCACCCTGGACACCGGGAAGAATTCCTGATTGGAAAAAAAATTAAAAATAACTTCGCTTTCCCCTCCTCCCTGAGGAGGGGATTGAGGGGTGATATACTCAATTCAGTGAATTAGAACCACAGCCAAAACAGGAAAATGATCAGAAGAATATAATCCATTAATCTTATCTTTAATTATTCCGTGCGAACTAACAGTTATCCTGTTGCTAACAAAAATAAAATCAATCTTTCTGTCTGGTTCTTCGGTTTTCCCAAAACCGTTGAACGAATTCATCCCACCAGAGTGAGGTGTAGACGAAATAAATTGTGCATCGTATAAAACAGGATTACCGTCTGGTAACTTCTCTCCGGTTAAAATCTTGTACGGCTCGGAATCAGATGTAATATTAAAATCGCCTGATAATATCACCGGAAAGTTGGCAGGGATTTCCTTTATCTTTTTAATTATCAATTTAGCGCTTTCAACCCTTGCAGTATCTCCTATGTGATCGAAGTGTGTATTGAAGAAATAAAATTCTTTACCATCTTCTTTATTTTTAAATAATGCAAAAGTTGCAATCCTGTTCAGCATTGCATCCCACCCTTTCGAAGGTATATGTGGTGTAGGCGAAAGCCAGAATGTGGAATCCCACTGAGCTTCATATTTAGTACTATCATAGAAGATTGGTGAAAATTCTCCGGCAGATTTTCCATCATCTCTCCCAACTCCAATCCAGTTATGATTTTCCAGCAGGTTTTCAAGATCATCAATCTGGCGTTTCTCAGCTTCCTGCATTCCGATTATACCGGGATTATATTTTTCAATTACCTCGGCAACCAAATATTTTCTACTTCCCCAGTAATTTATATCATCTTCTTTTTCACCACTCTGGCATCGAATGTTAAACGTCATTACCTTTATCGTATCACCCGGTTGACAAAAAATCAAGGTAGAATACAACAGAAAAAGAAATATCAAAAGTATGTTTTTCATAGATTCTCCAGTTTCTTCAGAATCTCAACCATTGCAAATGTATCGAGCATGCAATATTCAAGAAGCTGTTCCTTTATTTCAGCCATTCTCATAAGATCGGTTTCCGTTTGCAGGCTTTCATAAGCTATTGAAGCCAGACCGCCTTCATTAATTACAAGTTCATTATAGCTTAATTCAGGAAGAAGAGAAGGCAGAACTGCTTTGATGGAGTAGGAGCCTTTCATTTCCGGTGCATAATAGTATTTTCTCTGGAAAGGTATCATCAGGTCTTTAATTCTTAAAATAAGTTTTTCGATATCATCTTTATACTGTGGAAAATCTCTTGCTATTTCCTTAAGTCTTGTAATCTCAAACGCTTTATTATATACTATGATATCTCCCCCCTTGTGGTTAGTATCTTTCAATAATTCTTCTATGAACTTGTTCCTAGGTTCAATCCCACTATCAGCAATAAATTCAAAGTGTTGCAATTTCCCGTTTCTATTTTCCTTAAAATGAACAGAATATTGAAAAGGGATTTGCTGGTAAGGTTTTGAATTATCAAAAAGAGGAACAGCAGGCTGAAAAGTCTCGAAATCCATAAAATAGAGAGGATAAGTAAGATCTTCTAAAAAATCATTTATCCCGTTACGATCAATTAAAGGTTTCCCGCTTTTATAAACATCGAGCTGGAGCTTGCTGTTTTTGTTCAAAGGATAACCATCAGGGATATCTTCTATTTTAATTATGCCGTCTCTGTAAAGTTCATACTTCTTGTTCAGGTGCATACCGGAAAAATCAAAAATGGAATTTTCGGGAATGTGCTTCCTACAATAATTAAAAAATCCACAGGTATAAGGATTATAGCAGTGTTCACCAATATCAATATCAGGAATTCTTTTTTGTGAGAGTACTTTTTTAAATCTTACTACATTCTCTTCTACAGATTGCTGAAGAGGTAAAATTAATTCCAGTACTGATTCAATAGTAAACAACCCGTTCAGATCAAGCTCGCCATGTCTGATGTATTGGTTATTTATATAAACAATTGAAAAATCTTTTACATTAAATCCCAGATTAGAGATAACATAATACTGAAGCGCTGCATCATCGAGGTAAATTTCGGAAATAGAGGTCGAGCTTTTTACTTCATATATTTTCCAACCATTATTTTCTCTGACAATAATATCCGCAATTGAAAGAACCTGATCAAACTGGAAAGCTGCTTCATAAATTACTTTTACATTGTTTTGGATAAGCTCATCTGTTTTTTTCAGAGCCTTTTCATAATTGGGCGGGTCACCTTCTGCAGCAACTACTCCGCCGGGAAATAATTTTTGTGCAAGTTCGCCAACATTTGTCCCGCGTTTGAAAATCGCTTTCTGCATATCGGAAAGATCATCCATTTCATCGTAATGATATTTATAAAGGTAGAGATGCTTTTCACACTGAAGCCCTTTTATGTACGAGGATTTGCTAAGTAGATGAGATGCCATAGTTTTTTCAGGTTAGTAGACTTATTTCTTGTCGAAATATACTAATCATTTTATGGAATAGTGTTTTTCAGAACTTTTAAGTATAAAAATAAAAATTCCTACCCTGAATATTGTTCAAAAACAAATGGATTAATTTTATATAAGATAGCAAAATCCTGAAACCCCGATTGTATTTGCCCACTATTTCATGATTAAAAAGGAATTAGAATCAACTAACAAAGAGTTGATTATTACAGGAAAATTTCACTAGGTCTTTAAGGAGTGTTTAATCGAAATTTAATTTTGTTTGTGACGATTTTTCTGATTTCTTTTTCGATTCTCTATGTTTTTTAAGGAACTCCCCAAAATTCTCTTTTGAAATGATATATATTTTGCCCACCTGGTCGGCTTTTAATTTTCCTTTCTTTATATGATATAAAACACCCGAATGACTTATATGCAGAAGCTTTGCAACTTCTTCAACGCTGAAAAATTCTTTCATTTACTGCCTTTGAAACAAGAAAATTCTTTCATCAAAAGAGACAAATTCAAATTAATCAGATATAAGTTGATATTCAATCAAACGAGCAGATTAAACAAAAGATATGTATCAAAAATAGTTGGAATGAGCAGAAAATCTAGTTCCCCAAAAACTTAATAAGAAATTGTGGTACGAAAAATTATGGTTCTCAGTAAATTATTACATTCCTGCTGAGAAGCTGTTTTTGTGCTTTCTATCCTTTATCTTCGCAATCACAAAACCAAATGCAAAAACCAGAGCTGAGATAAGAAGTAATATTAATGCTATAATTTCAGCGTCAAAATAACCTAATGCAATTGTAATTGCCTGGATCAGGACAAAGATGAAAAATATTTGCAGGATGAACCAGATTCTGTCTGTTATGTTTATATTTTTTATTTGCATACTGATAACTCTAAACTTTAATTGTCCTTCACAAACTTATTCATTTAATTTTAAGACACTGTAACCAGAACATTAATTTATTATTAAGATCAAATAAACCGTTAACTGGTGATGAAATACCTGCAAATTCTAAACTTTAATCACTCTTATTTAGCTGCATATATAAAAGAATCATTTTTAACGATAAAAATCAATGTCTAAACGCAGACTTATTGTGCTTTGTAACATAAACTGTTCCTTTATTTAAAGACTCAATAAACAGTATATTTAAAAATCGAAAGGAAAATAAGATAAAATCCCCCCCGGCAGCCGGCTTTGTATCAAATTCCCGATTCCCTTACGCTCATCCGGCTTTAAAAGAATATAAAACACTCAACTGTAAACATCAAATTATATCTTAAAAAATTTAAATTATTTTTTTATAAAAACCGGTTGATTTATTAAAGAATTATAACAACTTTTGTAGTAGATATTTAAGTGAGGACTTTCCATTATCAAATCAAGCTATGAGAAAATAATTAAAGTATGACAAAGAGAGAAAACAGAAAATCCACTTTGAAAAAAAACCTGAATCAGCTTGCATTTGATTTTACAAAAAACGTACCTATTGAAATTCATATCCCCAAAAACATTACAGTTAACTTCAACAAGGAAATATTCAGAAGTAAAAAATCTTCGATAGAATTAGTCAGGGGATAAGCCGGCGAGGCAGGTTCAACTTCAGATTTTTAAACCTGCAGGAGGAGTTTTTAAACTCCTTTTTTTTATCTCCTCTGAGATTATAATTCTTAATTAAAATTTCCCCAACCTCACTATTTACTTGGATTTGTACAGAAGCAGTAAATGCGATCAAAATGTCGGGTTTTGAAAAATATTAGAATTGATTAGTGCTTTTTGTCTCTTAAATGCAGATCATTGATATTGAATTAAGTTTATTTGACAACCCTTCAAAGTTGTGTTATATTTGTGCTCGCAAAAAATAAAATTACACCGCGGGGTGGAGCAATTGGTAGCTCGTCGGGCTCATAACCCGAAGGTTGTAGGTTCAAGTCCTGCCCCCGCTACTAAGAAAGCCGAGATTTTCTCTCGGCTTTTGTATTTTAAAAACAAATATATTTTTCTTAGTATTATAGAGCAATGTTGAAAATAGATTTAAATACGAAATTAACTCTGAACAACGCCGTCGAAATACCTTACCTCGGTTTGGGAACTTATAATATACGAATTCAAAAGGATGTTGATCGGGCAATTCACTCAGCGTTAGAAATTGGTTACAGGCTTATCGATACAGCAGCGGGATATTATAATGAAAGAGAAATCGGGAAGGCAATAAAAAGCGACTCCGTTCCCCGTTATGAAATTTTTATAACTACAAAACTTGACAACTCCGATCACGGTTATCAAAATACTCTAAAAGCTTTTGATGAAAGCCTGAAAAAGCTCGACTGTGGTTATATAGATTTATATTTAATCCATTGGCCTGAAAGGATGAGAAATGATTCGTGGAAAGCAATGGAAGAATTGTTGAGAGGTGATAAATGCCGTGCTATCGGCGTCAGTAATTTTACTGTTCGTCATCTTGAAGAGTTACGTAAGAATTCTTCCGTTATTCCTGCAGTAAATCAATTCGAGTTTAATCCATTCGTTTATCAGAAAGAGATATCGGATTACTGCAAAACAAACAATATAATTGTTGAAGCTTATACGCCCATCGCAAGAAACCACAAATTCGATCATCCTGTTATTAAAGCAGTTTCAGGCAAATATAACAAGACACCTGCCCAAATAATGTTAAGATGGTCTCTTCAGCATAATGCAATCGTTATTCCGAAATCTTCAAATCCGTACAGGATTAAAGAAAACTCTGAGATATTTAATTTTAACATCAGCGATGAAGATATGTTTAAACTGAATTCACTAAATGAGGATCTGAGACTTTCGCCTGATCCTTATCTCTACAAATAAATATTTATTAAAAGAAAAATGTTTCAATTTCCATTTCATTTTTAGGGGAAAACTCCGACCAAGATAATCCTTTATTACCCGGCTTACATCTGATGTAACAGGTTAAAATATAATAGGTTATCTAAAACAAATTAATCCGAAATGGTTTCTAAATAATCCAAATTAATTTATATTTCATATGCAAATTTTATTTCATTTTGCAGAATAAAGCAGCACGAAATGGGCGCGAGTATAAGTGAAATAAATATACCTGATAAATAATAAGTGGGATAAGCCAATGTTTAACATCTTTAAGAATGCTGAACAAGCTAACAAAACCGGGGAACTCACCGGGAGATATTTACAACAAGAACAATTTATTAAATTAAGAAATGTACCAGCCGAAGTAGATTTAGCAACGATAACAGAAATAATAACTGATAAGAATTTTTATCACAAAAAATTTAATCCTGATTGCAGAAGAACACTGCATACATACAAAGAAATGAAGCTGCATAAATGTAAGGTGGTTGTTGATAACCAGACAAAACTAATGTGGCAAAAAGAAACTTCGAAAATGTGGATGAACTATCTGAACGCTGAACAATGGATCAACGATTTGAATGAAAAACATTTGGCTGGTTTTACAGATTGGAGAATGCCTACAGTGGAAGAAGCACTAAGCCTGCTGCAACCCGGAATACATGGTAACCGCACCATAATTAATTTTATTAATCCCGTTTTTGATTTTGTTACGTGGACAATTTGGACTTCCGATCTTAATCAAACCGACACTTCCCAGGCTTACGTAATTGATTATGGAGAAGGTTCCTGGTCAGCGCATAATTTTATGTCTACCTTTTTTGTTCGTGCAGTAAGAAACTATAAGTAATCTGCGGAAGATTATAAAATATCATTTTAGCAAAATCATCTTTCTTGTTTTAACAAACGAACCGGTTTTAAGAGTATAAAAATATATTCCGCTGGTCAGGTTCTCCCCACTGAATTTAACTTCGTAAGTTCCGGCAGATTTTTCTTCATTAACTAAAGTTGCCACTTCATTTCCCAAAACATCATAAACTTTTAATTGTACTAACTTTGCAACTGATATTCCTGCATCTGGGATTGTATACATTATTTTGGTAGAAGGATTAAATGGATTCGGATAGTTTTGCAACAAATGTGCGGTCTCGGGATTAATAACTTCAGATTTCACACTGGTAACGCCTTCAATTTCCGTTTTCTGACCCGGAATGGAAAAGGGATCAATACCATAAGAAGAAAGATCAATTGGGTTTGATGGTAAAATGTCCTGAACAATCCATTTCTCCGGAGCAATCCAGACAGTATCTTTGGTAGATAATACTTTTACCGGTGGTATAAGAGGACTTATAATGATGCTCACTTTCCATTGCAAAAAGAATTTTTTACAGTCAAATGTTCCCCCTGCTGTTTGCAAATTCTCATCTTCCAATCTTGTCGCAATATACTCGAACCTGAAATGATAATCTGTGCCGGAAAGATTAATAGTAGTATCTTTTGATAACAAAGTATATTCAGCATTAACGTTTGAAGAAAATTTATAAAGCGGATACCAGTTTTGAAGTGATCTGAAGAAATTTACAAAATTGAATGAGGAAGCTACTCCTGTGGAATCGAGTTGTGCCATCAAAGCTTCAAGGGAACCTAAACTGAAATAATCATATCCGTCAGCTCCATCAAAATAATAAAATGAAGTATCTATATATGGCTGGAATGGCAGTGTTTGTGAAGTACCGGTTTTAGTCGGAACTATATTCGCCAGCTTGTCTTTATAATTGCTTACAATTGCAAATGTATCCTTTCGTGAAAAGACAAGAGAGTCTATTCCTTTATTCTGAGAATCAAGAGTAGTTACACGATAATTCCATATATAACCGGTTTCAGCAGGAAAATAATCACTTGCCTGCTGTGCATTCAGGGATGCAAGAAAAAAGGCGAAATAAATTAAGGTAAAGATTGTTTTCATAAAGTGCCTGAATAATTTTAAAAATACCTGATCAACGTAAAGATATGATCACTATTTTATAATTTTTGATTTTATAACAATAAAAACAAGTGCAATGTGTAGTGATTTTCTAAATTGCGAGATTTAGTCCAAGGGTGAAGCTTCTGATTTCACGCAGATTACCGATTAATTCCACATAATTATAATTGAACAGGTTCTTCACATTTAAATAAACATTTACCGGCATTCCTATTGAATACAGACTATATCCAAAATTTAAATCAGTTACATAAACAGGAACGCGTTTCTCACCATCAACTACAATTCCAAGATCAACTAATTCATCATCAATTTTTTCAACTTTGCTCCAGAATCTGAATTCAATTCCAAAATGAAGATTCCATTTATTAAAATTAAGACTGGAATAAAAAAGATGTCGCGGACGATATTTCAAAGCAACATTTTTCTCAACGTCTCTTGCCCACATATAAGTATAATTTAGTGCTAAGTCCAACGTGCGGGGAATAACCGAAGCGGAAACGTTCGCTTCTAATCCCTGTATTCGTGCTCTTAAAACATTATCAAATACAGCTAATCCATCGGAAAGATCTATACCGGGCTCAATCATATTATAATATTCATTTCGAAAGACTGCAAAATCAAGATTTATAAAATTAAATGGTATATAATTAACACCCACTTCAAATGTTGTATTTGATTCCGATTTTATATCTGGATTTGGTTTTACAGTTATCCCGCCGGAAGAAGTAGAAGTAAAAGCTTCAGCAAGTGTCGGCGCTCTAAATCCGGTTCCCAGGGAAGAACGAAAGATCAGATTGTCGTTGAGTTTATAATTGAGTCCTATCTTAGGTGAAACTGCACCAGAGCCTTTAAGAGAATCAAGCTTACTGTAATCATACCTGATTCCTACAGAAATGATAAGAGGAAAATCAAGATTAATATCTGCAACAGCATAAACACCTGCACCAAATGAATTTGGATTGCCAAAAAGATTTGATTTTACGACTGAAGTATTTCCTTCTACGCCAGTAGTTAAAACTATCTGTTCCGTAAGACCGGCATTCAACTGGATTTCTCCCCTGTAAAGATGGGAAGTAGACTCATTTAGGGGTGTTCCGTTATCTTTAAAATTATTACGATAATAGCTTGTTTTAATATTCAGAAAATACTTATCACTTAATACATTTTTATAGATGATACCAAACAGGTACCTGTTGGTTTCTATTCTCCCGTTATTATCAACATCAGGTGGGACTAAAGCATTCCTTGAATCTTTCCAGTAAAGAAAGTTTCCCGCTCTTTTATTAAAGGTATCTGCTAATAAGGCAATTGAAGATGTTGATGAGAAATTATAAACTGCTTTAAGAAAACCAATATACTTTTTATAAAAATCATCTCTCCTGTAGCTTAAATCTTCAAGACGTGTGAATGATAAATTAAATCCAAATTTACCTAATGTATTTGAATGAGATAAGGTTATACCGTTAAAAGGGCGGCGTTCTCCCGACCAATCCCATTCCGGGTAATACGGTCTATCATAAAACCCGTAAAATGCATTTAACATTGTTAAAGATTTTTCCGAGATTCGTCTCGTGATACCGTTTATCACTCCACCAATTGCAGATGATCCGTAAAGCGAGCTTGCTGCACCTTTAATAATTTCAACCCTTCGCAATTCGGTAACCGGTATCATTTCCCAGACCGTTTCACCTGTATCGCCTGTATAAAATGTTAATCCATCAATTGCAAGTAGAGCGCGTGAACCGGCACCACGACTGTAGCCACTCGAACCTCTTATACTTATTTGATCTTCCGTCATATTAACACCGGGAACATACCTTAATGCATCTGCCAGATTTCTATAATTATACTCTATAAACTCAGCACCCGGAATTATTTCAGAGCTTACCGGCAGTTCCGATTTTTTCTGTTCGTACTTGCCGGCGGTTATTACAACCTCTTCAGATTCAATTGCTTTCTGCCTCATAATAACATCAACATTAATCGATCTATCTTTTATCTTGATACTATCTGATTTAAACTTCTTGTACCCGACTGCCGAAAATTCTAATTCATAAACTCCGGGGGATAAATCTAAAATGAAATATTCACCTTTTTCATTTGATGAAGCCCCAAAACCAGTTCCGATAACAACTATATTTACATTTGCTATAGGTTTGCCAATTGTGTCGGTCACTGTACCATAAATCGAGTAGCTCTGTGCCCGGATAACACAAACTAAAGTGAGAGAAAAAAATATATAGTATATGATTTTCATAACGATGGTTTCACCAATTTCTTCTTCATTCTGATTTAATTACCTCCGGGCGGTTGTGGCGGAGGATTATTAAAGTCGCAAACTATATCAATATTTCTTACAAATGTATCTTCGGGAATTATAAGCTTTCCCGGTTGTGATCTATCGCCGGGAGTATAATATACTCCTGCAACAAACCATGCAGATCGTACCAATAACAATTCATCGCTTGCCTGCTGAGCTACTGCTACATAAGCATACTCTCCCGGGGTAAATGCTTCAGTGCCGGGAATGACTGAAGAATCTTTTGAGCTGTAGTAGTAAACTGCTGTACCGAAGGGAATTTCCCGGCTAATAAATTTTATATTGAGAAGATTAAAATCCTTAGAATCAAGAAGCGGATCTTTAAATACAACTATATGGGTTCTCTTTATACTATCGGGCCAGGTGCCTACAAATGTAATTCTACCACTGAAACCTGTAACCTCCTGAGAAGCAGGTTTCGGACTTATGCCGTGATCGCATGAGCAAAGTAAAATAACTACAGATAAAATTGAGATTGTTGTTTTTATATTTTTATAAGACATATTCACGGAATTATCTGATTCCGGTGTTGAAAGAAACGCTGAATAAAATTTTAATAAATTAGTCTCATCGTGATGTTGTGAAAAAGATTATTAACTTAACTATTATTTGAGAAGCAGCATTTTTTTTACCTGTACAAATCTGCCTGCTTGCAACCTGCAGAAATAGACCCCGCTTGGAAGACTGTTAACAGAACCGGAATTAGCCGTAAATTCAATCTCAAATATTCCTGCCTGTTTATTTTCATTTACAAGAGTTGTTACTTCTCTTCCCAGTGCATCATAAACTGTTATCGTTACATATACCGGTTCAGCTACACGATATCTAATAATGGTTGCAGGGTTGAACGGATTAGGGAAATTTTGAAAAAGGGTTAACTTTTCCACCTCTCCATTATTAATTATTTGATCGTCCTCTACCGAAGTTACCGGATGAAGAGATTCCCTGAAGCTTGCTGAGGTCATCGCAGATACATAGTAATCGGTGGAAGATACAGGATTGTAAATTACTGAGCCTATTCCATTTATTATTGGATCATCGGTTTTATAAACCTTTGTTTGGTCAAGCGTGCTGTTTGAAAAAGCAATAACAAGCTCCACAGTGATTTTATTATCGTCACTAAAATCTCCAAAAGTCATTCCAGTTACGTGAAAATTAATATCTGGACCATAAAAAACAGTTGATGAATCAAATGAAAAAGTATCCAAACCGGAACAATAAAGTT
>Ga0307425_1000401_pt1 | contig 27353 bp, 21 predicted proteins | sample SalMarWE160330MG_FD_202152 | JGI IMG/M metagenome (GOLD analysis project Ga0307425, IMG submission 202152) | Salt marsh sediment microbial communities from the Plum Island Ecosystem LTER, Massachusetts, United States - WE1603-30 | ecosystem: Environmental > Aquatic > Marine > Intertidal zone >...
ATGGAGTTCGGGTGTAACCAGAATCATGTAATCCATGCCGGAGGGTGTAAACCCAGGCCAGGACAGAAGGCCCGCCATATTGGGGTCCAGCTTAGCGGCGAAGGCGCCCCAGTATCCCATCATCTCGTTTGAAAGGGCGTTTTGTGCGTCGGTGAAGTGAATTCCGATCTGCGCGTCCGTATGAAAGGTGAAAGGGACATCATCCCCATGACAGGCCTTTCCATCGCAATTCACAACATCCGGCCAGACGTTGATGGAATTTTCATTAAATTCGTAGGCGTAGAGATCGGAAGCCGCATGGCCGGCCACAAACCGGTTGGCGCAGCCGAACAGATAGTCCGTTGTGATATTAACCAGGTTTTCCGAATTGTCGCCGGTGAGGTTGATGCCGTAAAGGGCGATAATGTCAGGCGTATTGTCGGAACCGAAAATAAGGGTCAGGACGGATGTGTAGATGGCGGCATTGATCCGGCCGCCGAATGCCTTGGTAATTTCATTGACAAACAGCACGCCCTCGTCATGGGTGGTTCCCAGAATGGTAGGCACCTTGAGTTCCCCTGCCTCTGCGGAAACCGTTGGATCTTCAACCAAAAAAGTACCGTCTATGACCGGCGCCCATGCCAGGAAACCCGCCAGGTGAAGTCCCAGAAGACTCAACATCTCAATCGAAGCATCGCTCTGTCCTTTAACGATGTCATCGGCAGTCACCGCGCGAAGGCAGTCGATCTCTTTTCCGCCGCATCCGAGGGCCGTTTCCAGGAGTGCGGCTTCGGTGCCGGCCTCGGCGACGGTCTTATAGGGAATGCCAAAAGGGTTGCTCTGCATGATGCCACCGCGAAAAAGCCGATTGCTGGAGGGGATGGACAGGGCATGCAGGCCCACGGACATGGCGCCGGCACTCTCACCGAAAAGGGTCACCTGATCGGGGTCCCCGCCGAAATAACCGATATTGTCGCGTACCCATTGAAGTGCTAATTGCTGGTCCTTCATTCCATAGTTTCCTTCCAGTTCGTGAATGCCCGCTAAAAACCCGAGCGCCCCCAGACGATAGTTAAAGGAAACCACCACCACATCTTCTGCAGAGGCCAGCCAGGCGCCATCGTAAATGGGCATGGAGCTGCCCCCGCTCAAAAAGCTGCCCCCGTAGATCCAGACCATGACCGGCCGCGGGGCCCTATCACCCAGATCGGCCCGACGCCATATATTCAGACTGAGGCAATCCTCGCTGGTCTCAGAAGGTGTATAGGGCGGATTCAGCGCCTGAGGGCAACCAGGCCCGAATTCCGTGGCTTCGATGACATCGGATACGGGGGTTTTTGGGATCGGGTCCCGCCACCGGTTGTCCCCTGCCGTGGATTCACCGAAAGGAATTCCCATAAACGCATGTACCTCTCGCCCTGCCGCCGTGACCACCTTACCGCACACGCTTCCGCTGCTAGTTTTCACCGGACCGGTGGCACAATTGAACAGGTTAGCGGAATCTCCAGAGTCGCTCGAACATGAGAAGAAGAGTGTCGCAAGGGCCAAGAGGGCCAAAAATGCGAACCGGGTGGGGAGATTGAAACCGTATGTTTCGTTTTTTTCCGTTTTCATCGTCATCCTCTCCATGGGCAAAGAATTTGAAAACTTTGATAAAATATATTCCAAGAAAACCGGCAGGTCAAGCTGTCATAATGGAAATATTGGAAAATCAATGGAAATCGGACATCATCCAGAAAAAGATTATGAGATAGATGAAACAAGAAGCCCTGTTTAAAGTCTGATTGACATGAACGTTAAACTGATATACTCATCATATCGGTTTTGGATGGTGTCTGCGTCATATTGAACATGAAGATTGGTATGTGTCCGTTTCGCTGCCGGTGGAAATTTCCCGACTGCTGACACCCATAAAGGACACATTTTTGGCTGATACAAGAAAAGTGAAAGGTCCGGGGAAGACGATGAATGAAAGAGCAAAAACCACAAAAAAGATACTGCATGAAAAATTGTCAGGGCAAAAGAGTACGCCTCTATACAGCCTCGAGGCCCTGAAATCGATCCGCCAGACCGTTGACCAGTGGATGAATTCCATTGTTCCCGAAAAGGATCGAAAAAACTGGTCCACGACACACCGTACGGTCCTGGGTTCCGATATCCCGAGAGAGCTTCTCTACACGCCCCTGTCAAACCCGGATCTTGATTATCAGCAGGACCTGGGAAACTCCGGTCAGGAGCCCTTTACCCGTGGTGTTCATGCCAGCATGTATCGTGGCAGAGAATTTACCATGCGTCAGCTGACCGGTTTCGGGTCACCGGAGGAGACCAACCAGCGGATAAAATTCATGCTTGACCACGGGGCTACCGGTCTGAACGTCCTGTTTGATCTTCCCACCATCCAGATGTACGACTCGGATGATCCCTTTTCCCGAGGGCAGGTGGGTATGTCGGGGGTGTGTGTGGACTCGGTGGAGGACATGGCACGCCTCTTTAAAGATGTTCCTTTAGACGAAGTAACCATTTCCATTGTGACCCACTACCCTTCAAATACGGCCATCCTGTTCCCCATGTTCCTTGCCCTTGCAGAGGAAAGGGGTATCCCATGGGAAAATCTCAGGGGGAGCGTGCAGAACGATATTACCCTGGAGGAGTTAATTCGAAGTGGGTCGGAATATATACCGCCCAAGGATTGCTTTCGGCTCCAGTGTGACAACATTGAATTCATCAGAAAGAACGTGCCGCAATGGAACTTTATTACCCTCAATGGATACAACCTGCGGGAGTTCGGAACGTCTGCCATTACCGAGATGGCCGTTGCCGTTTCAAACGGGATTGAGATTTTGGATGAGCTGGTCCGCAGAGGGTATGATGTGGATTCCACAGCAGACAGGCTCTCCTTTTTCTGGTCGGCTGCGAACGATTTTTTTGAAGAGATCGCCAGGGTAAGGGCCGTCAGAAGGCTGTGGTATAAAATCATGAAGCACCGGTTCAATGCCAAGAACCCACGCGCCATGCTGATGCGGTGTCATATCCAGACCTCGGGGGTGTGTCTGATTCAGGAAGAGCCCCGGAACAACATCATCAGGGCTGCCTACCACGCCCTGGCGGCGGTCTTGGGGGGCGCCCAGTCCCTGCATGTGGACTCCTACGATGAAGCCTATTCCGTCCCCACCGAAGAAGCGGCCCTTTTATCGCTCAGGACCCAGCAGGTCCTCCAAAAAGAGACAGGCGTTACTGACGTGGTGGACCCTTTGGGCGGGTCGTTTTATCTGGAGGCACTGACCAATGAAATTGAAAACCGAATCTTAGATGAGGTTGATGAGATTGAGGGACTCGGCGGTTATGTGAGGGCCATAGAGAGCGGCGAGGTTTACGGAAAGGTGGCATCCTACTTTACTGAGCAGCAGCGGCTTATTGAAAATGGGGAAATCGCCCTTGTGGGACAAAATATTTACAGGTCGGAAGTTGAAGGTCCGCCGATCAACGTCTTCAGGTACCCGGAGGGTGTCGAAGAGAGACAGCGGTCCCGCTTGCAGAAACTGAGGCTGAACCGTGATAGTGAGAAGGTGGGCAGTGCCCTCGGTGCCCTCAAGGACGCATGCCTGAAGGGGAAAAACATCCTTCCATACAGTGTGGACTGCGCCCGGGTCAGGTGTACCGAAGGAGAATTGTTCAAGGTATTTAAAGATGCCTTCGGGTTGTGGAAACCGCCCGCGCTCTTTTGATACCGTACCATAATGATTCATAACAGGCTCCCAATTGGAGAAGAGGGATAAGATAAGGATGACAAAGAAAATAAAAGTGCTTCTCTCGAAGCTGGGTTTAGATGTCCATAACAGAGGGATCATCATTGTCGCAAAGGTGTTGAGCAGCGCGGGGATGGAGGTGGTCTATCTGGGCAACGCGCTCCCCGAGGAGATCATCAGCGTTGCCATCCAGGAGGATGTGGATGTGGTGGGAGTAAGTTCCCTTGGGGGAGCACATATCTCTCTCGGGATGCCCCTGTTAAAGGAGGCAGAGGAAAAAGAGCTGAAAGGTAAAGTCATTTTTTTGATGGGTGGCGTATTCCCGCCATCAGATGGCGAAAGGCTCAGGGAGATTGGATTTGATGGCGTGTTTTTGCCGGGCACCACAAGAGACCAGATTGTATCCGGTATTGAAAGACTGGTAGGATAAGGACGATAACAATCTGAGCCATGTGTGTTCCCGTGGCAAACTGGAAACTGGAAACTGGAATACGAACGGTATACTATTTTAATCTAATTTCTAATTTCAAATATCGAACATCTAAGAAGGAGGTGTTACGGTGACAAAAGACAAATTAATGGAATGGCCCCCTAAATACGATCGCTCTTTTATCCCTCCGGATGACTCGCCCTACTGGAACAGGGAACTGGAAACCATGGATCCGGCACAGCGGGAAGAGGAGGTCATCCTTCCAAAGCTTCAGGCGCAACTCAAATATGCCTATGAAAACTCACCCTTTTACAGGAAAAAGTGGGACGAGGCAGGTGTCAAACCCGAAGATATCCGTTCTTTGGACGATTTTGAACAGATTCCCTTTGTGACAAAGGAGGAGATCCGGCAGGATCAGATGGAGAATCCCCCATTCGGCAGCAATCGTTGTGTGTCTGAGGTGGAGGTCGGGAGGGTTCACGGAACCTCCGGTACAACCGGAAAACCCACGGCCTTTTCCATCAGTAAAGGGGATGTGGCGCGGATCGGTGAGGCCCATGCAAGGATCATGTGGAATTTCGGGCTTCGTCCGAGCGATACGGTCTTCATCGGTTCTTTCTTCAGCCTCTATTTAGGGAGCTGGGGCGCCCTCTTAGGGACTGAACGTCTCGGTGCAACAGCCTTCCCCTTTGGCGCCGGTGTTCCCGGTCAGTCCGACAGGGCCCTGGAATGGATGAAGGAGGTCAAACCCACCGCCTTTTACGGTACACCCTCGTACAGCCTGTATCTGGCCGAAAAGGCCTTGGCAAGAGGGTTTGACCCGTTGAAGGATTTCAATTTCAAGATCCTCTTTTTCTCAGGCGAGCCGGGTGCCGGGGTTCCTTCAACCAAAAGGAGGATCGAAGAGCTCTACGGAGGGATCTGTATTGATGCCGGCTCAACGGCCGAGATGACGCCGTGGATGAGCAGCTGCGAATGCCACCTTCGTCAGGGTATGCATCTCTACCAGGATATTGTGTATGCAGAGCTGGTGGATCTGGATACGAAGAGAAGACTCCCCTATGGAAAGGAGGGGGCAACGGTATATACCCATCTGGAGCGTAACTCGCAACCCATGATCCGGTTCTGGGCGGGAGATATTTCCATGTGGGTGGATGATCCCTGTCCCTGCGGAAGGACCTATCCAAGGCTTCCCAAAGGGGTCTATGGGCGTGCAGATGACATGTTCGTGGTACGTGGGGAAAACGTGTACCCCAGCGCCATAGAGGATTCCATCAGGGCCATAAAGGGGTTCGGCGACGAATTTCGCATCATCATCACCCGGGAAAAGACCATGGATGAACTGATCGTTCAGGCGGAGTATGCCCGGGACGTGGAACCGGCCCATGCGCCTCAATTAAAGGCCGAACTGGAGAAGGTATTAAAGGCGCGGGGGCTCAGAACCGTTGTGCAGATGAAGGCGCCCAACACGATTGAGAGGACCCAGTTCAAGGCAAGACGGATCATTGACAAGCGTGATCTTTACGACCACATTATCACGGAGAAATAGGGAAATCTTATGGAAAGACAGATTCCCACAACGTGTACCCGCGATTGTCCGTCATGCTGCAGCATCATGCTGACCGTGAAAGACGGCCGGATCATCTCTCACAGGGCCGACCCTCGAAATCCCATCACACGGAATTTCCTGTGCGTCAAGGGGAACAGCTATCCCAAACGCTACGACAGCCCCGAACGTATCTTGACGCCGTTGTGCCGCAATGGTGAGCGGTTCGTCCCCATCTCCTGGGATGAGGCCCTGGACACGGCTGCCGAGAGACTGACAAAAACGCGTGCCGAGAGCGGGCCCTTATCCACCCTTTGGACACAGTATTCCGGGTCCCTCTCTCTTTTGAACCTCATGATGCCGCGCATCTTCTGGATCCATTTCGGGGGGAGCACCATGACGAGGGGGGGCATTTCCATCGACGCCCTTCAGGCGGCCCAGGAGCATGACTTTGGCGCCTGTCTATTGCACGAACCCGAAGATCTGCGCAACTCGCGCAGTATCGTGGTGTGGGGCAGAAATCCTGCCGTGACCCACGTACACCTGGTCCCCTTCCTGAAGGAAGCCCGGAAGAACGGTGCAGGGCTGACCGTGGTCGATCCCAGGTACAGTGAGACCGCAAAGTTTGCAGACCATCACATCGCGCCCAGACCGGGTGGGGACGGCTACCTGGCCATGGCAGTGGCAAAGGAGATCCAACAACGCCGGGACCGGGTCCCGGATTCCATCAAAAGCCGGTCCAAGGGGTGGGAAGGCTACCTGGCCATGCTGGACCGATACGACGAAACGGACCTCCTTCAAAAGGCGGATGTGAGCCGGGAGCAAGTGAACCATTTGGCCGCCTGTTACCTGGACCATCAGCCATGTGCCACGTTTTTGGGGCTTGGGGTGAACTGGTGGAAGAATGGCGGCGCACACAGCCGTCTGATCGATGCGCTGGTCTTTATGAGCGGAAATATCGGCATCCCGGGCGGTGGGGCCAACTTTTTCAATATGGAATTCCCTTTCGACACAACGGTTTTTAAGGCGGAGATGGCCCAGGCAGCGGCAAGGGGGGTGAGCACCGTAAAGCCGCGCAGACTTCTCCTCCCCCTCCTGGCCCAAGAGATCGAAAGCGCACAGGATCCACCCATTCGGATGGCGTGGATCTCCATGTTCAATCCGGTGGCATCGGCTCCGGACTCCAATCATATGAAAAAGGCGTTACAAAACCTTGATTTCGTTATCGTCACCGAGCAGTTCATGACAGCCACCGCCCAATGCGCCGACCTCATTTTCCCGGCTACCACGTACTTAGAAGAGGACGATGTCATGTACAGCCACGGGAGTTCCTATATAGGGCCTGTAAACGCGGCTGTGCCACCCAAAGGCGAGACGCGGAGCAATATGCAAATTTTCCAGGGTCTGGCAAAGAGACTCGGATTTGGAGAAGCATTACAGGGAAAACCGTGGGAATGGATCGCCCGAACATGGGCGCCGCTGGATGCACAGGGGATTTCCATGGAGGCGGTTAAGAGAGGGCCGGCCAAGAGGGTACAGCCGCTTATTCCCTATGAGAACGGGGCCTTTCGCACGCCGGACGGCAAGTTTCAGTTTATTACAGACTATGCGGGGAGGGAGGATGCGGAAGACGGGTTTTTTCTCCTGATGGTCAAAAGAAAGTCTCTGCTAAACACCCAACTGCTCGACCGGGATGCGAAAGGCGGTCCCACGGTTTCACTCAACCGGAAGGTTATGGCAGAGATGGGTCTGAGAGACGGGGACCGCGTATGGGTCTGCAGTCCCCTGGATCGTGTGGAGGCCGTTTTAAAGGGATCGGAGTTCATCCGGCCCGATGTGGCTGAACTCGGGCCCTCGGTATGGAAACACGATCAGGGGGGAATCAGCCGGCTGCGCCCGGCCTTGATCAGCGATCTGGGACCCACGGCCGCGGTTAATGAAACCAAAATCACCATCCGGAAGTCCCGGTGAGGATGTAACAAAAATGTCACGTATAATTATGGCAGATAGGCGCCCCGCATCCGGCCATCAGGAAATCCGGTCCGATCGAGGCAGGACTTTTTCACAAATGCCTAAAGTGGGCTAATGGATGTGAAATGCGCTGAATCCAACATCCAGCTTCCAGCATCCAGTTTAAAGTTTCACGCGAGAGCTAACAGGAGGACCCTATGGAAGATGTTTCGTATCTGATTGCACGGTTCTTAAAAGAACGGTTGGTGGACCGTGTTTTTACCCTTTGCGGGGGGCATATTCTCCCCATATGGGACCACCTACATGACATGAGGATTCGTATCATCGATGTGCGCGACGAGCGGGCCGCGGTACACATGGCCCATGCCCATCGTGAACTCACCAGCCGCCTCGGCGTGGCGATGGTAACCGCAGGTCCGGGTATGACCAATGCGGTGACAGGGATTGCCAATGCACATGTATCGCGCGTACCCATCCTGGTGATCTCCGGGGTCCCGCCACGTGCCCAGGAAAATATGGGGGCACTTCAAGCCGTACCCCAGGCAGACATGGTTCGTCCCATCACCCGTTACGCGCGAACCATATGGAGGGCGGAACACGTATTAAGAGAACTGGACGAGGCCGTGTCTTATGCTGAAGGGCATTGCGGGGAACCGGGACCTGCTTTCATTGATTTCCCCACCGATCTTCTTCGGGAGGAGATCCCGGAGGCCCTGGTGGATCTATCCAGATTCCGGGTCCGGGAATCTGTTGCGGTTATCCCATCGCCTGAAAATATTCAAGCGGCAGTTGAGATACTTTGGAAGGCAACCCGACTCCTTGTCATTTCAGGGCGGGGGACGCGGGGGGCTGAAAAGGGGCTCTTGCAAATCCTGGACGCACTTGGATGCGTCTATATAGACACGGCTGAAGGCAGGGGGCTCGTCCCGGAGGATCATCCAGCGTTTATGCCCGCCATGCGGGGGCGTGCCATGCAGGAGGCGGATGTGGTGCTGACCATCGGCCGCACCCTGGATTTCCAGTTAGGGTATGGTTCAAGGGCTGTCTTCCCCAATGCCAAATTTGTACGTGTCGGGATGAGTGCGAGCGAGCTTCGGGGGAACCGTCGGGCAGATGTTGAACTGTTCGGGTCATCTCAGGAGGTCCTGGAGGCAGTTGTAAAGGCTGCAAAAGGAGAGTTTCCTGCGACGGATCGGTCTTGGGTTGAGGAGATGCGGAGCGTAGATCGCAGGCGCCGTAAAGGGCTCAGACAGAAACTCTTGGAGACCCCTCCCGGAAAGGACGGCGCCATGCACCCTTATCAGTTATTGGGCTACGTGCGAGAAGCCCTCAAAGCGGATGCCATTGTGGTTGCCGACGGCGGGGATTTTCTCTCCTTTTCCCGGATCGCCCTTAAGGGTGGTGCATATCTCGATTGCGGGGCCTTCGGGTGCCTGGGCGTGGGCGTGCCCTTTGGTATTGCTTCAGCCCTGGCGTTTCCGGAACGTCAGGTGGTGGTCCTTTCCGGGGACGGATCGTTCGGGTTCAATGCCATTGAGCTGGATACCTGCCGGCGCCACGGTGCCCGGGTCGTCTTTATCGTCGCCAACAACGGCGGCTGGAACATTGAGAGGAATGACCAAAAACAGGCCTATGACGGCCGGATCGTTGGCACGGAGCTGGAGGGATGCGATTATGCCATGCTGGCGCGATCTCTGGGGGTGCATGGAGAACGGATTGAACGGCCCGAAGATCTGCCGGAGGCATTAAAGAGGGCATTTGACCGGGCCCCGGCGGTTCTGGATGTAACCGTTACCCGTGACGCCATGTCACCCGATGCGGTGGCCGGGATTCCCGGGATCCCCGACAGGCAGGCCTTGTCGACATGGGATGAATTGGAACAATCGAGATAAAAGCGTAAGAAAGAGGCTCTGGTCCGCCCTCGGCTGGAAAATCTGATCCCTGGAACCTTGAACCTAATTTTTACGGTAAATAATGAACGGAGACAGATTGAATAATCAGGAAATAGCACAGGTCAGGAAGGCTTATACAAAGAGTTTCTATGCCCGCATCGGACAGGCCAAGAAAGAGGGACGTCCCGTGGCCTACACAACCGCTTTAGGGCCCACCGAGCTTCTCTATGCCATGGGCGTAGAGGTCTGTATGCCGGAAAATTACGTGACCATCTGCTGCGCAAAACAGATGGCCAAAGGTTTCTGCGAGGAGGCCGAAACGTATTCTATAAGCCCTGATCTCTGTTCATACGCCCGTTGCGGGCTTGGGATGATGTATAGCATGGACGGGCCCATGGGCGCGCTCCCCGAACCTGATTTTATTGTGGGAGCGGTTTCGGCCTGTGACCCACACGCCAAGTGGTGGGAATTAGAGGCCCGTCATTATAACGTCCCCCTTTTCCTGATGGATTCCTCCTATAATTTCAGAGGACAGGTCAAACCCCATCAAGAGGCGTGGATGATCTCCGAACTCAAACGCCTCGCGGATTTTGTGGAAGAACAGACGGGTAACCCTTTTGTAGAAGACGATTTCAGAGAGTGCGTTCGTCTTTCGGGTGAAGCCCACTCAACCTTTGCGGAGATCCAGGAACTGAGGAAGCATATTCCGGCGCCACGCGGAATACGTGAGATGGTCGGGGACCTTTTCTATCTTATCACCCAGGCCGGTCGCAGGGAGAGCGTTGAGTACTACCGGATGGTCCTCAAGGAGACCCGGGAGAGAGTCCGCAGGGGGGAGGGGGTATTGGAAGAAGAAAGGCTAAGGCTATACTTCCATAACATCCCGCTTTGGTTCAATCTCCAGATTTTTGACTGGTTAGCGGCCCAGGGCGCGGTGGTGGCCATGGACTTCTACACCAACCACGTTTGGCACGGCTACTTCTTCGACGGGGGCCGTTTTGATTCAGGCGACCCCTTTAAGGACCTGGCCCGCAAATGGCTTTTCTTTGACAATCATGTGGGGCTCCCTGTTAAACTCGCTCGAAGTCTCAGGTCCGCCCGTGAATGGGGTTGCCAGGGCGCCATTTTTTTCTCTAACCGGAGCTGCAAGGTATATTCTATCGGACAGATGGAACAGATGAGGGTACTGAAAGAGGAGTTGGGCATTTCGAGCTTCACCTTTGAGGCGGAAATGGCCGACCCCCGTTCCTTTTCCATGGATCGCTGGACCGAGCGTGTGGACCTATTCCTAGACATCATTGCCAACGCAGAGAGGTAATCCGTGCCCATGGATTTCAAAGACGTCTTGAACGAAAAACACCGGTGGGCCCTGCAGCACAAAAAGGAGGGCCGACTGGTAATGGGATGCTATTCCGCCATGCTTCCCGAGGAACTCATGTGGTCCTGCGGGGTGCTGCCTGTGCAGTTTCTCATGTCCCCCGGACCCTATGACGAGTCTCTTTCGTATCTTCCTCCTTATGTCTGCGACTGCTCAAAAAGCATTTTGGAGGACTATATGAACGGGATCTACGGCTATCTGGACGGCCTGATAGTCTCTCATGTCTGTGAGACCATCAGGGGCCTGGCCGGAATCTTAAGTGTCCGTTGGCCGGAGAGGTTTGTCCAGGTATTTACAGCACCGTCCGGAAAGGACCCTGGAGCAAGAAGCTATCTCAAGGCGGAATTGATGAGCCTTGCGGAGAGACTTCAACGTCTGGGTGCAGTTTCCATGACTGAAGAGCGGCTCGAAGCGGCCATTTCCGTCTATAACGAGAACCGGGGGCTCATTAGCGAGGTTTACCGCGTCCGGGGCGAGAACCCCGGGGCTGTGGAACCGGAACAGGTGCTGTCGGCCGTTATGTCGGCTGGTATCATGCCAAGGCCTCAGCATAACCATATGCTGCGCGAGTTTTTGAAAACCATTCGAAAAGACCCGGACGTGACCGGCACACGGATTATCCTCTCGGGACTGCTCTTTGAAAATGAGGTCGTTGAGGGGAGCAATCTGTTTTCCATATTGAGAGAGAATAATGCCTTCGTGGCCTGGGACGATCTGGCGTCCGGGATGAGATACCGGCTTGAACACATCGAGTGTTTCCAGGGGGGCGAACCTTTGGATTGGCTGGTGGAGAGTCTCATGGGACCCCAGCCCGCGCCGCTCAGGTCTTCGGCTGAACGTAAGGCCGGTCAGATGCTCGAGGCCGCCCGCACGTACGGAGGGGAGGGCGTCATCTTTCTGGTTCCAAAATATTGCGACCCGATCCTTTTTGACATCCCGACCCTCACCCGGATATTAAAAGAGAACGGTTATCATGCGCTCTGCCTTGAGATGTCGGGTGCACTCTCCGAGGGACAGATGAGGACCCGGGTGGAGGCCTTTCTGGAGATGATCTCGGGGTCCCCTTTTAAAGTTTAATCAAAGACATTGGAAATTGAAAATGCGAGGAGGTCGTCCGAGGTACGGTGAGCCTTACCATGAACGTGTAATACTTTAACAGATCATGATGGCATCCGGGAAAAGGGTCAGCCTCTTCGTCCCATTTTTTGTGATGACAAACATGTTTTCAACCCCCACGACCCCTTCATCTGGAAAGACGAATTTGGGCTCCAGTGCGATCACCATCCCCTCGGACAGGAGGGTATCACTCCCGCGACCGATGACCGGCAACTCGTCCAACTCAAGACCTACGCCATGCCCCACAAAAGGGACGGGATCAGGATAGCCCATAAATCCGGCTGTTAGACCGGCCTCTTTGACAATTTCTAAAGCCAGATCATACAGGGTTTCCGCCTTTACACCCGGGACAGCTTCCCGGGACAGAACGTCCTGGATCGTGAGGGCCACTTCATGGGCGTGGATGAAGGCCTCCTTGAGTTTTCCAAGGGAAAAAATGCGGGTCAGATCAGCAATATATCCATCCGAACTGGCCGCATAGTCCACCAATATGGGTTGATTTCGTCCGATCCGCTCCAGTGATGCCCCTTGGGAAAAAAAAGGGCCTAGACCTTTTCCGCCTGTGGGACCGCCGGAATTGCTCGGTGTTGCAGCCCCCTTACCTGAGGCGATTTGCCCATATAAGGCCTCGTGATTAAAACCACGCAAAGGGATGATACCAGGATGACCCTGGCTCCTGTAAAAGGCTTCAATCCTATAGGTCAGATCGATCTCCGTTTCGGCTTCTTTCAGAAATCCAGGAATCTTTTCATATGTGTTATCCGCCATTAAGGCAGCCCTTGTAATGCAGGAGATCTCATAGGCCGACTTGATCATGCGGGTTTCTCGAATGAGTGATGAGACATCAACCATCTCTTTTTCCGGAAAGAGTCGCTGGTATGCCAGATAGCGGTTAACCGGAAGCACATCCATCTCAAGACCGATGCGCCCCGGGTCTTTTCCGCCGTGACCTTGAATATATTCAGGGATTTGAGAGAAGCTGTTGAGCGGGACTATGCGTTCTATGACAGCGTCCTCCATTGCGCGATCCATGCTTTTACGAACCATGAGGAGGGGCTGGCCAGACGCAGGCACCCAGAGATGCGCATCCTGATCGGTCCCGGAAAAATAATAAAGGTCGGTTTTCTGAACAATGAGGGCGCCATCAACCCCACGGGCAGTTAGTTTGTTTTGAAATCGGTTTAATCTTTTTGAGATCTCTTCTTCCGTAACTGATCTATACATATACAAAAACCCCTCCAAGGCAGTAAACAACTTGACTGATAGTTAAAATTTTTATTATACCATAACCGCACCAAGAACTCAATGACGGGAGCAAACGGATATGGCATCTACAACAGGCATCACGGATGACTTGAAGGATATAAATGACAAAATCAAGGCCTTGCTCCATGATAGAAATGGGATTTTGTTGGCCCACAACTACCAGCGGCCTGAGGTGCAGGATATTGCTGATCTTTGCGGCGACTCTCTGGAGCTTTCCATCAAGGCTTCTCAGACCGATGCCGAAGTGATCGTTTTCTGCGGTGTCCATTTCATGGCTGAAACAGCATCCATCCTGTGCCCCGATAAAAAGGTTCTGCTGCCGGTTTCCAACGCAGGGTGTCCCATGGCAGACATGATCACGGCCGGTGAAATCTTAGAGAAAAGAAGAGAAATACCTGGGGCGGTGGTTATCAGCTATGTCAACACAACGGCCGAGGTCAAGGCTGAATCCGATATATGCTGCACATCGGCCAACGCCATTCAGGTGGCCAATTCTGTAGACCCCTCTCTCAAAATTTTCATGACCCCTGACAAAAACCTGGCCCAATACACCGAAAAGAATACCAATAGGGATATCGCCTATTGGGAAGGCTACTGCCCCATTCACAACAACTTGACCGTTACCCAGGTGAAAGAGACTCGATCTGCCCATCCCGAAGCCCTCTTTTTGGCCCACCCCGAATGCCCCCCCGAGGTCCTCGATCTGGCGGATGAGGTGAAAAGCACCTCCGGCATGATCGCCTATGCCCGTGATTCCGAACACCGGGAGTTTATAATCGGCACGGAGACCGGAATCCTCCACCCCCTTTCAATGGCAAATCCTGACAAACGCTTTTTTCCGGCTGATCCTGGGATGGTATGCAGTGATATGAAAAAAATCGGTTTGAGAGAGATCTTGACGGCGCTTGAAACCATGCAGCCTGAGGTGAAGGTCCCTGAAGAGATCCGGGTAAAGGCCAAAGGGGCGGTGGACCGGATGTTGGCTATCCCTTCAACCTAAACCGGATAAACCGGCCTCCGGCTCGAAGGCCTGCGGTTCGGAGAGAACAGAAAAGGTCTCACGCCAAGGCGCGAAGGTTTTTAAGTAAATTCATCTGATTGCTTTTCTTTGCGAGCTTTGCGACTTTGCGTGAGAAAAATCAAACATCAAAAAGCTTTTTAATCCCCGGCAGTTGTCCTGTTGTCAGACATCTGTGTGATATAATGATGGATTGAGCTTCATCTATGGCCCTCTCTAATTTATCATTAACGATGATATAATCATACCACACGCAGTTTTTGATGTCGTCCGCTGCCCTTTCCATCCTGGCCTCTATTACCGGTTCATCATCCATGCCCCGTTCCCTCAGCCTGCGTTCAAGCTCCTCTAATGACGGGGGCAACAGGAAAATGAGGACAGAGTCCGCAAACCGGTTCTTGATATTTCGCCCCCCCTGGATGTCCACATCCATGAGAACGTCAAGTCCCGAATCGGTAAGATCTTTGAGGCCTGAAGAAGAGGTTCCATAGAAGTTATTATAGACCTTGGCCCATTCCACAAATGCGCCTTCATCTATCATTTTAGTGAAAGTTTCGTCGTTCACAAAATGATAATCTATCCCATTCCTTTCATTGCCCCTCGGTTTACGGGTAGTATGGGAGATCGAATACCCCAAACCGGGGACTCTCTGTCTCACCGCCATTGCAACAGTTGATTTACCCGTCCCGGAAGGCGCTGAGATAACAAATAATTGACCAGACATCTCTACTCTTCAAGTTCTCGCATGTTGAGTTTGCCTTCAGGGCTGAATCTCTGCAAAAGAGTTTCGGGCTGAATGGATGACAAGATCACATGATTGGTGTCTGTGATAAGAACGGATCTGGTTCGTCTTCCCTGCGTAGCATCAATCAGTCTTCTCTCATCTCGGGCCTCGTCACGGAGTCGCTTTATGGGCGCGGCGCTTGGAGAAATAAGAGCGACTACGCGCCTAGACACAACAGTGTTTCCAAAACCGATATTGACAAACTGGGGACTCATAAACAAATCTCCTTTTATTCAACATTCTGAACCTGTTCTCGCAATTTTTCCAGTTCGGCCTTCATTTCTACTACAGTCATTGAAATAATGGTGTCAGAGCCCTTTACTCCTAACGTATTAACCTCTCTGTTGATTTCCTGGATCAGGAAATCGAGTCTCCTTCCCACGGCATCGCCAAGAGATAGATACTCACGAAACTGCTTTAGATGGCTTTTGATCCGGACTATCTCCTCCGTAATGTCGGATCGCTCTACAAGAAAGGCGACCTCCTGGGCAAGCCTAATTTGATCAATCTCCATCTCTTGAAGCATATTGCCAATCTTGTCGGTCAGCCTTTTCCGGTATGTTTCTATCAGCTCCGGGGCACGTACCTGGACCTTACCCACATAGCTGTCCAACCGTTTAAGCCTTTTGATAAAATCATTTTCTATGGCACCACCCTCTTTGATTCTCATCTCGTCCAAGGAATCAAGACTCATGGTTAAGACTCTATGGAGACCTTCTTGCAGCTCCTCCATGTCACCGGTTTCCGGTTTGATGAGGATCACGTCTTTCAACTGTAGAAGAAACTCAAGCCGGATCTCCTCGGCAATACCGGAGAGGGCAGCCAATTGCCTGAAGACTTTTAAATAGGATTCTGCAAGCGGTAGATTGAGCTCCACGTCATAAGGGGATTCTTCACGGCCTCTCTCTATCTGAAATGATACCTCTACCCGCCCCCGTCTGATCCTTGATGAGACGATGGTCCTGAGCCCCTCTTCGAGCGGTTGATGGTTCTTGGGGATTCGCAGAATAATGTCACGGTGACGATTGTTTAGTGATCTGACTTCAACGAAAAAACGTGTATCTCCCTGCTGGTACTCTCCCCTTCCAAAGGCGGTCATACTTTTAATCAATGCGTTTTATCTCCCTTAATTTCTCCATATAGGTTTTCCTCAACTCGTTAAAATATTCCAACATCTCAGGATCGGAATAGTCCCTGTATGTCCATTCAAGAGGCCTGAAGCCTCCCCTCTTGAAAATGAGCGTGAGGTCCGCATAAATCCCTTTAGTTAAATAGACCCGGTGAATATAATTTTTACCGGTTGCCAGGATCAGCCTCTCAGGCGACATATATCCGGGGTCTATATTGATCCGCCGATTCCCTCGGGTCAGGTATCCATTTTCGATCTCATTTGTCTTCAGCTTCACCTCAACAAGGGTTTCAGGGGATATAAACTCTTCAAAAGAAACAAAACGACGGTGGAGGGGCCATCCCATCTCTCTGGCGTAATATTTGGTGCGGTCAAAGAACATCTCAGGGCTGGACCAGTCTACTGGTCCGTATATCTCCGACATTTGCGCGATAACCCTGTCAATAACACTCTTCTCAGGCGAAAAGAGGCTTGAGATTAACTTGACCCTATCCGATTCGTGTGGACGACTCATCAATCCCCAATGACCTTTTTCAACTCCCCTGCTCGAACCGCTGAGGTCCCCATCTCGCCAACCACAATGCCGGCTGCGAAATTCGACAGGATAGCCGCCGATTTCAAATCAAGACCAACGGCCAGTCCTAAAGAGATGGTCCCGATCACGGTGTCTCCGGCCCCGGTAACGTCAAAGACCTTCTTTGCCACGGTTGGGATATGGGTTATTGATCCGTGCTTCTCAAAAAGGGTCATCCCATCTTTGCCCTGCGTGATCAGTACAGAAAGACAGTCCAGGACGTTTACCATCTGTTCTCCGGCCCGCTTCAAGGTGTCTTTGTCCAAGATCTCAAAACCGCAAAAAACCCCGGCCTCATGATGGTTCGGCGTTATCACATCCACCCCTTTATAGTATTCGAAGTTGCCTGTCTTGGGGTCCACGGCAACTATGACCTTCCCGCCCGATCCGGACCGGCTTAACTCTCTCATACCCATCATAAGGGGACCAGAGATGAGCCCTTTTCCGTAATCTGAAACAACGATGGCATCGATCGTGTCAAGGTTTTCACCAATATAATCGAGTAGCTTTTGAATACTTTCAGGCCTGACATCTGCACGGCTTTCCCGATCGAATCTAACAACCTGCTGATTATGTGCAACAATTCTGGTCTTTATGCTTGTGGGCCTCCCCGGTTCACTGACAACACCATCCGTCTTCAAACCCATGTGGGACAGTGCCGAAAGAATTTCCTCCCCTGTGCTGTCATCTCCAACCACGCCGCACAGGACGGGCCTTGCTCCGAGGGCTGCCATGTTCCGGATCACATTGGCAGCGCCACCTAACATTTTTGTTTCCTGTTCTACATCTACAACTGGAACCGGGGCTTCAGGCGAAATCCGGGTGACATTGCCCCAAATATACTCGTCCATGATGATATCGCCAAGCACAAGAATCCTTGCCTCTACAAACTTGTCAACATATTTTTTTAAGGTTTCCGCGTGATAATAGTTTCCGTTTATCTCAGCCATCTCCCATTTTCCAGATCTATTGACCCTGAATTCCTCCCTAACAGGTTTTTTACGAAGTGACTTTATAGCATCGTGGGTCCACGTTGTAAACATATAGTTCAAGACAGGGTTCAGCCGTTACAGATTACGGGTTGTCCCGCTGAAAGCGGGATTTCAGGTGTCATCGGTATCCAGTATCCAGTTTCATACAGGCGAAGCCTTGCCTAATTGACTTTTCGATACGGCTCATTTAATATAGAATCCGTCATGAAAGGGACACTTTCACTGTAATCGTGACACTCCACTGCTTCACCGAAGGAGATCACTTGTGAAAATCATAATTATAGGTGCAGGCGAGGTGGGATTTCATATCGCTCAGAGGCTTTCTGAAGAAAGCCAGGATGTTGTCCTGATTGATAGAGACCCTCAACAGATAAAGCGGGTGGCGGAAAACATGGATGTCCATGTCTTCTTAGGTTCGGGTACAAGTCCCCGGATACTCAAAGATGCCGGGATCAATAACGCGGATATGCTGGTGGCGGCCACGGACATAGATGAGATAAATCTGATCGCATGCCTTATGGCCAAAACCTTTAACCCGTATCTGCTGAAGGTCGCCCGTGTTAAGAATGAGGAGTATCTCCAGGAAGGGGAGCTGTTCGGTAAAGACTTATTAGGCATTGATCATGTTATTAATCCCCAGTCTGAAATGGTAAACGCCATACAAAACATCATGGAGATCCCCAGCGCATCTGAGGTCATTGATTTCGTGGGGGGGAGGGTCAAGCTCATCGGGTTTTCCGTTACCAAAGATTCTCCATTTGTGGATCGCAAATTGCTATCTTTCAATGAACTAAAAGGGCAAATTTTGGTGGGGGCGATTGTCCGTGGAGATCAGGTGTTGATCCCTGAGGGGGAAGATGTCATTTTGGCAGGTGATCTGGTTTATGTAGTGGCCCGGAATACGGAACTGGACAAAACCCTCGGATTCCTTGATATTAGGCTGGAGACCTCAGGAAGGGTTATTATCGTGGGCGGCGGGCAGACAGGTGCTGCTCTGGCAAAGCGGATGGACCGGGCGAAAATCAGCGTAAAAATAATAGAAAAAGAGAGCGATAGATGCGCCGGCTTGTCTGAAATGCTCCAGCATGTGATCGTCATCAACGGTGATGGTACAGATAAGGGCCTGCTCGAGGAAGAAAATGTTGGGGACGTCGACTTTCTGGTTGCAGCCACCGGGGATGAGGCGAGCAATATCCTCATGTCACTTCTTGCAAAGGGACTCGGGGCCAAAAAGACGGTTACCCGTGTCAGCAAGTTGAGCTATATACCGCTCATGTCAGCTATCGGCATTGATACCGTGGTAAGTCCAAGATTATCAGCCGTCAGGGCTATTTTGCAGCATATCAGACCCGGCAAAATCATCTCAGTGGTGCCTTTGAAAGGAGAACAGGCCGAGGCTATTGAAGCGGAGGCACTGGAGACCTCGGATATTGTTGATATGCCTTTATCTAAAGTAAAAATGCCCAAAGGGGCCATCGTCGGTGCCATTGTTCGCGGGGACGAGATCATTATCCCCCGTGGCGATAGTGTCATCAGACCGAAAGATCATCTCATCATATTTGCCCTTCAAACGGTCATCCCCAAATTAGAAAAACTGCTCACCGTTAAGCTGGAATATTTTTGATGCATATCCGGATCATAACGCGGTTCATCGCGATTCTGATTCTGTTCTTAGGTCTTTCCATGGCCGGGCCCCTGCTGGTATCTTTTCTCTTCAAAGACAGGAGCATCCATGCGCTCCTATTCTCCTTGATCATCACATCGCTGACAGGCCTGATTGTCCTCATTTGCACAAGGAATCCAGAGAGCAGACAACTCAACCATCGCGATGGGGTCGCCATCGTAACCTTGGGCTGGGTGATGGCCGGTCTGTTCGGAACGCTTCCCTATCTCTTCTCCGGGACCATCCCCGATTTCACCAATGCCTATTTCGAGTCCATATCGGGCTTTACAACGACCGGTGCAAGCATCCTGACGGACATAGAGTCTCTCCCCGAAGGTATCCTCCTCTGGAGAAGCCTGACCCAGTGGTTAGGTGGGATGGGGATCATTGTGCTTTCCATTGCCATCCTCCCTTTTCTCGGGATTGGCGGCATGCAGCTTTACAAGGCGGAAGTCCCCAGCCCTGTAGTGGACAAACTAAAACCGAGGATATCTGAGACAGCCAAGACCCTCTGGAAAGTCTATTTTTCAATTACCGTTGTCCAGGTCATTCTCCTATTTACAGGCGGCATGCCCATCTTCGATGCGGTCTGTCACGCGTTCTGCACAATGCCAACCGGCGGGTTTTCAATAAAAACCATGAGCATCTCCCACTACAATAGCGTATATTTTGATTGTGTTTTTATTGTTTTTATGCTCCTGGCCGGGATCAATTTTTCACTTCATTACAAGCTGATAAAAGGGGATCTAAGAATATTTGGAAAGGATGCAGAGTGCCGGGTTTTCCTTATACTGGTGGCGGTTTTTGTCGTTCTGATCACCGTCAATATCTATGGCTCTATTTACAACTCCATTGCCCAGGCCCTCCGTCACGCCGCCTTTCAGGTGAGTTCTATCATCACCACCACCGGTTTTGTCTCTGCGGATTATGAGACATGGCCCGCCCTTTCACAACTTATCCTGCTGATCTGCATGTTTTTGGGGGCCATGGCAGGCTCCACCGGGGGAGGCATGAAGACCATGCGTGTCATGCTACTGATACGGCATGGCTACCAGCAGGTCTTTAAGATCATCCATCCCCATGCGGTAACAACCTTGAAATTAGGTGGACGGCCGGTTCCTGAAGAAATTCTCAGTAGTATCTGGGGCTTCTTTATCCTCTATCTCGGCATTTTTGTGGCAGCCTCCCTGATAATGGCCGCCTTGGGGCTTGACCTCATCTCCTCTTTTGCCTCGGTGGCGGCATCCATGGGGAATATCGGTCCGGGCTTAGGGGTGGTGGGACCGGTAAAAAATTACTTAGGCATCCCTCTATTAGGAAAGTGGGTATTGATCTTATGTATGTTGCTCGGCCGCCTGGAAATCTATACGGTGATTGCTCTCCTGGCGCCGGCGTATTGGAGGAAATAGGGCTATCTGGCCTTAACGGATAACGTCTGGCCGGGGAAGATGGTGCTTCGAGGGGTCAACCTGTTCATCCGCAGGAATTCCGCAAGGTCCATCTGGTGTTTTTGCGCGATAATATAGGGTGAGTCCCCTTTCCGTACCTTATACGTTTCGGTCCCTATGATACTGTATGCCGCAGAAGGTTTGGAGATAACAAGCACCTGCCCGATACTTAGAGGACTGTTGTGTAATCCATTCAAAGATTGTATCGCCTTTGTCGTGGTGTTAAATCTGTTGGCAATTTTCCAGAGGGAGTCCCCTTTCCGTACCCTATACTTGCTGATGGTAGATTTTTTGGGTGCCTTATTTACTATCTTTGAAGATGGGTGCGGGGTAGGACTCTGCACGACATCGGCGTATCTCACCCTCATGGGGATCTTGAGCTTCCAGCCTGTCTTGAGATAACTCCGGCTTCTAAGATGGTTCCGGGTCATGATTGCACTGACGCTCGTCCTGTATTTACGCGCGATGGCAGATAGGGTTTCTCCTTTTTTGACCCTGTGGGTGACATAGGCCGGCACCGGGGGATGCCATTGGGGAATCTTGTCTAATTCTGCTAAGAGTACGCCGCCTTTTCCTATGGGTACCCGGAAGGCGTATGGCCTTGGGGGTGTCGAGTTACGCCTGAGCTCCGGGTTTAGCTCCCTCAAAATCTCATAAGAGACGCCGATGTGCTTGGCCATGGTCTTGAGGGAAACCTGCTTGTCCATGGTAACCGCCTCTGTTTCAATCTTTTTGTCCACAGGGGGGAGGTTAAAACCGTGGGCCTTTGGATCGTTTATGATATGCAACACGGCTAAGAATTTGGGCACATAAAAAGCGGTCTCCGCCGGGAGTTTCCCATAGAGGTCCCAAAAATGGTCTAAATAGTTGATTCTCTGTGTTTTTATACATCTCAAAACCCTCCCTTCGCCACAGTTATAGGCGGCAAGGACCGTTTCCCAATCTCCAAAGATCTGATGCAGCTCTTTCAGATAGGCGATGGCGGCCTCGGTCGATTTCTCAGGGTCCATTCTTTCGTCTACCCACCGGTCTCTCTTCAAGCCGTACTTGTAGCCGGTCGATGCAATGAATTGCCACATTCCGAGAGCCCTTGCCCGCGAGAGCGCATTTATCTTGTATCCGCTTTCAATAAGCGGCAGCCAGGAAAGTTCCTCGGGGAGCCCGGCCTCCTTGAGGGCCTTTACAATGGCGGGGCGATACCTTCCCGAGCGCCGATAGGCATTAATAAAGAATTTTCTCTCCCTTCCCTTCAACAGATTGAGCGCCTTTTCGACATGGTTGTTCATATCTAAGGGGATAGCCTTATGATATCCGTTTGCAACCGTGAACCGGGAGGAATAGACCTGCATAATCCGCTGGGATATGGTGATGCGTAAATCGTCCCTTTGCTGCAAGATTTCAGGGGGTTGATCAGGGTTTATCTGTAATATTAACAAATAGGCCTGGTCGAGGGCATCAACAGCGTTATCTAAGTCTCCACGTTCCCAAAAGTCGTTGGAGGCATCACAGAAGGCCAAGGCCGAATCAAGCAGCTCCTGAGCGGATTTCTTCCTTGCTTTAGAATTGGAGGACGCGAGATGGTCTTTCTGAGCTTTAGGCCGGGGCACAGGTTCTCTTATCTCGGGTATTGCGTGAGGAGAAAGCTGTTTGTCCAGTGTCACATGGGCTACGGATTCTTCCTCATTCTTGACCTTGGAGGCCGAAGCAGTTTTTTGTTTAACCGTTATTGAAGATGGTTCAGGGGTTGAGTTTTTTACGGTGGATCTTTCCGTGGGTGCCTGTGCTACGGATTTGACGTGATATGAATCGCTGACACAGCCTGTGAAAGCCAGAAAAACGGATATAATAATGGCCAGCTCAATCTTGATAGCGCTCAACTTAAAATGGGAATTCATGTTCCTCCATGGGTGATTTCGCAGGTTTGGTCAACGGAGTATAGAGAACGAGTTAGGAATGGTCAAGGGGAAGTTTGGATTGAACTTCGAGCCTGACGCCGAATTTGGCTAAAAAGGGGCGTTTTGCAAAGGTCTCAAGGGGTCTTTGTACGCCGTAGGAGGGCTGCGAGATCCTCCCTGTTGTTCAACTCGGGGTGACTCAGGACCTCTTCATCCAGGGCCCTCAGGATCTCTCCTATCCCCGGCCCGGGAGAAAGCCCTGTAATCTCCATTACCACGTTACCGTTTACGGCAAGGTCTTGTCTCCTAATTGGAGCTTTATGCCTGATCTGTTCATTAACCCTCATTTCAAGTTCACTCGTAAGTTCAAAATTCTGGTCCGTTAGACCGTGCGCTAAGAGATCCGCACGGCGGAAGACCAAAAGATCATTGATTTGTTCGGCTCCCACTCGCCGGATCAGACGTCTGACAGCGGCATCACTCCATCCGGAATCGTAACCGATCATGTGGTGTTCTATAAGATTTGTTACTTTCTTGTTTACCTCCTTGCTGAACTTGAGCCTGTTCAGAATTTCTTCAGCCAACAGGGCGCTCTTTTTTTCATGGCCGTAGAAACTCCATTTTCCCTCTCTTTTGATCCTGGTGCGGGGCTTAGCGATATCATGAAGGAGGGCCGTAAGCCGCAAGATAGGCTCTGGTCTAACATGGTCAACAGTTTCAACGATATGCTTAAAGATGGTATAGCGGTGATACTGATTTTGCCTCTTAAGATATCCTTCAAGGAGTTCAGGGAGAAACTCTTTCAGGATACCCGTTCTGACCATTATGTTTAAGCCACTGGAAGGTCTTGGGGCAACCAGGATCTTTATTAATTCCTCTCGGATGCGCTCCGGCGCCACAGAGGATAACAGGGAGGCTATACTGCCAAGACTGCTGATCGTTTTCTCATCGATCCGGAACCGAAGTTCTGTCGCAAGCCTTACTCCACGCAAGAGACGCAACGGGTCTTCCCGGAAACGGGCCTCCGGATTTCCTACCGCCCTGATTACCTTTTTATCGATGTCCGACTCCCCGCCGTAAGGATCGATAACCTCATCGTTGTCCGGATCAAAGGCCATGCTATTTATGGTAAAATCACGGTGGGAAAGATCACTAAGCAGCCTGTTTTTCTCTCCCCTGAAGGTGGTAACTTCAAAGTGGCGGCCTGAATGCACGAGGGTAACCGTATCATGTTTCAGGGTAAACTGATTCGTATCCCAAAAAATGGTCCTAATTGTATCTCGTGGCGCCGAAGTGGCCACATCCCAGTCTGTTATGGCCCCTTTGAGAAGGACGTCTCGAACTGCACCGCCAACGATATATGCCTGATAGCCGGCGGCCTTCAGCCTGTTGAGTATAAATATGACAAATTCCGGAATGTTAGGTATAATTATGGACATTGCGTGATGGCCGCGTTATGAGACCTTTGAGACCTTTGAAAAAGGCCCCCTTTCGAAGTCTGCGCTTATCTGCCCAATCTCTGCGTTGCGTTCAGATTTTAATCCTCGAAATATTTAATATATTCCTGTGGTTAAAATCCTCACGCACCTTGATCTTGAACGAAATTGAACATTTTTCAAAGGTCTCGTTATGTATAAGGATTGTCTCTATCTTGCCTGAAGTTTTAGTATCAGAATACTCCGGCCGGCCATAAATTTCAACATTTGACAAAAACCGACGCAAAAAGTTATCATGAAACGAAAAGGAACTTGAAATCGTGAACGCGCCAACCCTTATTCAGGAGTAATAAAATGAGCACAAAGATCCCAACTCGGGAAGAGGCCTATGCCCTCCTTACCAAGTATAACAAGAGCGAAAGCCTGTTAAAACACGCCTTGGCAGTAGAGGGAGTCATGCGCTATTCTGCTCGAAAACGGGGGGAAGATGAGGAGAAATGGGGCATTATCGGCCTGGTTCATGACCTTGATTACGAACAGTTTCCGGAAGAACACTGCCGCAAAAGCGAAGAGATCCTGCAGGAAAACGGATGGCCGGATGATTATATTCGAGCTGTAGTGAGCCACGGCTGGGGGATCTGCTCGGATGTAGAACCGCAAACCGAACTGGAAAAGGTCCTTTATGCCATAGATGAACTAACCGGACTTGTAGTCACGACCGTATTGGTTCGACCATCCAAAAGCGTCTTAGATGTGAAAACAAAATCGGTCAAGAAAAAATGGAAAGATAAACGGTTTGCGGCCGGCGTGGACAGGTCTATTATTGAAAAGGGCGCTCAGATGCTTGGAATGGAGTTGGCAGATCTCATCACGGATACCATAATGGGAATGAGAGAGGTCGCGGATGAGATCGGGCTGAAGGGGATTTAAGATGAAAATTAAAGTGGAAGGCGGCAAGATCGTCAAGGGCGTCAAGAAGGTGGAGGGGATTGAGATTGTATTAGAAAATCCGGGTGAGGCCAAGGAGGGCATCGATCTCATTCTGAGAAAAACCGGCCTGTTTGCCGAAGATACCTACAGAGGCCTGAAGGATATCAAGGTAACCGCTTTCCAGAAATATGAGACTTCAGCAGTTGAATACAAGATGATCTTTCTGCTCGAATTTCTGTTTGAAGATGACGTATCGTTGGATACAAAAGTCTCTGCAATCAGGGAATTACAGGCGTTTTTTGACAAAATCTGATATAGCCGCAAAAAGGCGCAAAACACACAAGAAGCAGATATACATCTTGTAACATCAATTAGTTATGCGTTTCAAAAATATATATTTTGACTTTTTACGAAACCATCAAGTTTAAAGCAGAACCGTTAGACAGTTACCAATTGAGTTTTGTGACAAAACCACAAGAAATTTTTTACAATGCCGGGAAAGCCAGTGATAGAGCCAGTTTCCGAAGAATGAATGACTATTCAACTTTTTCAGATTGTTTGATTTCAGTCCCGCTTAGCGCAGAATTCCCCACATTTGATATTTTGAAACCATAAATGTGTTCGCAGCTCCATAACTTTAGGCATTTTAGACACTTTAGCTCATTTTAGGCACTTTTCCGGTTTATCCGGGTTAGGGAGGTAGAAGGCATGAACTTAGCGAAATTCCCCAGAAGGCGTTATACGGCCGGACAAACGCCGATTGAAAAGGCGTCCCGGTTTTCAGAGGCCTTGGGCGGACCTGATATCTACATCAAGAGAGACGACCTCCTCGGTCTGTCTGCAGGTGGAAACAAGACCCGCAAGCTGGAATTTCTCGTCGCCGATGCCCTGGACCAGGGGGCAGATACCCTGATCACCTGCGGAGCCGTGCAGTCCAACCACTGCCGGTTGACGCTTTCCGCCGCAGTCAAGGAAGGACTGAAATGCAGGCTTGTTTTAGAGGAACGGGTCCCCGGCACCTTTGATCCCAAGGCAAGCGGGAATATTTTTCTCTTTAACCTGTTAGGTGTGGAGAAGATCCGGGTGGTTTCAGCCGGATCCGATATGATGGCAGAAATGCAGCAGGTCGCAGAAGACGTGGCGACTGAGGGTCGTAAGGCCTATATCATCCCCGGAGGAGGCTCTAATGCCATCGGCGCTACAGGATATGTTGCCTGTGCCCAGGAGATCCTTGACCAGACCTTTGCGCTCGGCCTAAATATTGATGCCCTGGTTTGTGCCAGCGGAAGCGCAGGTACACAGGCGGGTCTTGTAACAGGGTTTTACGGCTGTAATATGAACATTCCCGTCATTGGAATCAATGTCAGCCGCGCAAAAGAGGAACAGGAGGAAATTGTTTACGGACTTGTCAGAGAAACCGCCGATCATGTGGGTGTCAATTTTGAGATCCCACGTGATGCGGTCAACTGCTTTGGAGATTATGTGGGGCCGGGCTATTCCCTCCCCACCCCTGAGATGGCCGAAGCCGTCAAGCTTGTTGCCAGGACCGAGGGGATTCTTCTCGACCCGGTGTATACGGGCAAGACCATGGCAGGGTTAATCGATCTGGTAAGACAGGGCTATTTCAAAAAGGAGGCCAACATCCTTTTCGTTCATACCGGGGGCTCTCCAGCACTGTATGTATACGCGGATTACCTCCTTTCTCATTAAAACAGAGATCGTCAAATAGTTGAGAGGTTGCGCCGTTGAGTTGGAAAAAATGCCTCGTTTCAGGCGGAACTCAACCATATCAAGTGTCCAATTTCTGCATAAGCGACAAAAAATACAAAATAACAACAAGTTAGCCACTGAACTACTCAACCACTCAACCACTCAACAATGACTTAACTAGTGTTCATCCAGAAAAGAGATAGTTTTTACAAGATCAAGGAAGATGAGAATTTTAACCACAGGAATACATTGTGGTATTTCGAGGATTAAAATCCGAATCTAACGCCGAGATTGTGAAAAATAGCCATTTATGGATGGACACTAACTAATGGCTTTGCTGTGAAACCTGTCCAAGAAAAAATCGTCGGCGTAATCGGGGGATTGGGTCCTGGGGCCACTGTGGACCTGATGAGACGCGTTATTGCGGCTACTCCGGCCAAAGACGATGCG
>Ga0307425_1000402_pt1 | contig 27333 bp, 20 predicted proteins | sample SalMarWE160330MG_FD_202152 | JGI IMG/M metagenome (GOLD analysis project Ga0307425, IMG submission 202152) | Salt marsh sediment microbial communities from the Plum Island Ecosystem LTER, Massachusetts, United States - WE1603-30 | ecosystem: Environmental > Aquatic > Marine > Intertidal zone >...
GGATGAGTACAAGAAGATCATCGAGAAAGCCGCTCAAACCGTGATCACCCAGGAGAGGCAGTGGTACAGTGCGAACGACATCAAATTTCTCGAGAATTTAAAAGCGGAGGGAGTGCAGGTGACATATCCGGAGAGGGGCGCCTTCCGGGAGGCTTCGCGCAAGGTCTATCAAGAGTGGGCGGATAAGGTCGGTGGCATGGAGCTTATAAATAAAATATTGAATTTTAACTACCGATCCAAAGGCTCAAAAACGCTCAATAATTAATTTCTCTTTTAATATTCGTGGAAGGAAGAGATATGATCGATCTCAAAAAAACATATCTAGCATTCTTTATGTGCGGAATGTATGTCCTAATCATGCTCGCTCCGGGAGGCGGTGCATCTGAGATGTGATTCAGGCATGAAATTAAGTTTGAGGTGATAACTTATGAACAGAATTAGCCATTGTCAAATTTTCCGAATAAGCTCTGTATTCCTCTGTTGTATGGTTTTAACCGTTTCCTATTCAACGGGGCAAAAACTTACTCAGGACCTGATTAAACACTTCCATTACCGTGAGATCGGACCGACCCGACAGGGCGGAAGGATCGTTGATTTTGCCGTCCCCGATCGTAACAGGGAACCTTATACGTTTTATGTCGCTACTGCGAACGGTGGACTCTGGAAAACGATCAACAACGGCACCACGTTTTTCCCAATATTCGATAATGAAAATGTTATTGCTATCGGTGATGTGGCCGTGGCTCCATCCGACCCCACCATTATATGGGTCGGGACGGGCGAATCCAATAACAGTACTACAGATCCCTATGCAACCTATTGGGGGGACGGTGTTTACAAGTCAGTTGATGGAGGTTCCTCATGGAAGAATATGGGGCTGGGTGACACGCATCAAATTGGAAGGATCGTTATTCATCCAAAAAACTCCGAGATTGTTTACGTCGCGGCGCTCGGTCACCTGTATTCCAAAAATGGAGAGCGTGGCCTGTACAAGACAACTGATGGCGGCAAAACGTGGAATCAATCCCTTAATGTCGTTCATCAGGGCAGGCACGTCGGTGTCGTTGACATCGTCATGGATGCCAAAGACCCGGATACGCTTTACGCGGCAAGCTATGACAGGTCAGCAAAGCCATGGATGTTTTTTGAAGGTGGTCCGGGGAGCAGCATCTATAAGACTTCAGATGGCGGACAATCGTGGGAAAAACTCGAAAATGGCTTGCCGAGAGGTGCTGTAGGCCGAATCGGGCTAACGATTTCCCCGCAGTATCCGCAAGTCCTCTATGCCTGTATCCTTGAAGATAGGGATTCTGATGGAAGATACGAAAACTTCATTTATCGCACAGATAATGCGGGCTCTTCATGGGAGCAGGTGAGCTCCGGTCCTGTGACCGGCGGATCTTACTTTGGTCAGATCAGGGTCGATCCCAATGAAAAGAACCACGTGTTTGTCCTGAGTTTTGGTGTAATCCATTCCCTTGATGGAGGACGGACATGGAGCCGGGCATTCGAGTACGGCGGTGACAACCATGCCCTTTGGATAGATCCCGAGGACAGCGATCATATGCTTCTCGGGTATGATTACGGCATAGCCATAACATATAATGGCGGTAAGAACTGGTATCATCCTGATGAGCTCCCACTTGCCCAACTTTATGAGATCGGGATCGACTTTGCATATCCCTACAACGTTTATGGCGGAATGCAGGATTTCGGCACCTGGAAAGGACCGAGTACAAAAAAGGGCCGATTTCCCATCAGATTCGAGGACTGGCAGCACATGCTGGGTGGGGATGGTTACTATTGTCAGGTGGATCCAACATCCAACCGCTGGTTGTATGCCGAGTCGCAAAACGGAAGCCTCTCTAAAATAGACATGAAGACTGGCCAAAGAAAAAATATCCGCTATAGAGGAGATGGGGATATCAGATTTAACTTCAGTGCACCCATCCTGATTTCTCCACACAACAGCAATGTGATCTACCACGGTGCGAATGTAGTGCTCAGGTCATCCAATGATGGAGAAAGTTGGGATAAGATCAGCCCCGATCTCACTTCGAATAATCCTGAACTTCGTGACGCGGGACCCCTTGCATTCTGCACGATCACAACGCTTGCGGAATCACCCGTTCAGCAGGGAGTCCTTTGGGTTGGAACGGATGATGGAAACATCCAACTGACTAAAGATGGAGGAAAGACTTGGGAGAAGTTGAACGACCACTTTCCTGATTACCCGGAATGCTGGGTGAGTCGTGTTGTTGCCTCTCACCATGATGCTAGGACTGCATACGTTACATTCACAGGACGGCGGAGGGACGATTTCCGCCCCTATGCCTATAAAACTACAGATTTTGGACAGAACTGGATTTCCATAGCTGATGACCTGCCCAAAGATGAACCGGTCAATGTCATCAGGGAAGACCATAAAAATTCGAATCTCCTCTTCATCGGAACCGAAAAAGCCGTGTATGTCTCCATCGACACCGGGAAACATTGGGCGAAGATGAAAAACAACATGCCGACAGCCGGAGTGAAGGACCTCGTCATTCACCCAAGGGAGAACGATCTCGTGGTCGGAACACACGGCAGAGGTTTTTTTATTACGGATATCTCTCCTCTTCAAGAATTGACACCGGAAGTTCTCGCTAAAGAAGTGTTTCTTTTTGATATCGAATCAAAAGTCCAGTGGGTGATGCCTAGTCAAAAAGCGGTATCTGCTCAGAATTTCGCTGGAGAAAATGAGCCCTATGGTGTTGTTGTCAATTATTATCTAAAGAACTCGCTTCCGAACGGTGTGATTTTCCAGGTTTATGATGGGACGGTCCTTATCAACGAGTTCAGGGCCTCTGGAAATGCAGGATTTAACACTCTTGTATGGGGGATGACAAAACGCGGCCGGAAGCGGACTGCAGAGGAAATCGTCAGATACGACAGGCGCGTGGCCGAAGCTGAAACGGAACCCTTCTATGATTACTATGACACTGTCGACTATTTTGGGGATCCTGATGAAGAGGTCGATAAAAGAGGGCTATCGCTGCGGACGAGAGTTGCACGTGCTCCAGGATCTAGAGGCCGTGAGTATGTTTTCAAGCGTGTTCAGCCCGGCGAATACACAATAAAATGTATTGCTGGGGAAAAAGTGTTGACAAAAAAAGCGGCCATTCTCCAGGATTATTGGTATGAAAAGAATTATTAGAATTCTTATCTGACCTTTAGAGAGGAGGATCCAAATGCAGGAGTTCTCCCTTATCTCATAAGTCAGCCTGTATGTGCTTTTGGGAGTTACGGGGATTATTTGCCTGATCGTTTGGGCCTGGCAGATCAAAAGACTTCTGGGCCAAGCCGTGCAAGATCCTGAAGGATTATGGATGACGATTATTATGGCCGTCGCGGCGTTGCCGTTACCAGAATAATCTGCAATTATTCCATTTTGGGCCATTTATCGTTGGTAGAGAGAATAATGAATTACTGATTGTGGGGCAGAGAATACAGCATCAATGTGACTTGATGTACGAATATTTGCAACAAAATTCTTTATATAATTGATATACATGAAAAAAATTTTCACTGGAGGTTTTCTGATGCATAAACGGAGTGGCTGTATTCTCTTATGTTTATTTTGGGGAATGCTCATATTTTCCTTCCTTACTTCGAGGATAGCTGTAGCTGAGGAAGTTAGCGGGAGTGATTATGCAGACCTCGTCGATCTATTTAGGGAGTTTCGTGCGTTTACAGAGCCCGAGCTGATCGATGGCGTGCCTGATTACTCGGTGAAGGCTATGGCAAAACAGTGGCAAGGCTTGAAAAAATTTCAGGATCGTCTCGCTGCCCTCGATCCGTCTGCATGGCCAATTGCGGAACAAGTGGATTATCACATCGTTCGCGCTGAAATGAATGGACTTGAATTTTATCATCGGGTACTCCACCCCTGGTCACGGGATCCCTGTTTTTACAGTACACAGCCTGGTATGTCAGATCCTTGGCGATTGAAGGGAGGATTTGGGCTCCCCAGAAAGCTTCCCATGTCCAAAGAAGATACCGAGGAATTAAAGAGAAAGCTCCATGTTGTAATAGGTATGTTCAAACAAGCCAAAGAGAATCTCACGGAAGTGGCTGGGGACCTGTCGTTGCTTGCGATCCATTTTTTGGAGCAGGAGAGTATGCCGTTGCAGAATCTGGCAACCTATCTGTCTGAGCATCACCCGGATCTGGTTCCCGAAGTCAAACGAGCCCAGGCTACTGTCGACGACTATCGTGATTGGCTGAAGGAAAATAAAAACACAATGACAGCTTCCGCAGGAATTGGTGTCGAAAATTACAACTGGTGGCTGAAGAACGTGCACCTTTTTCCTTACACCTGGGAGGAGTGTCGGGAGATCGTAGATCTCGAAGATAATCGCGTGATCACTTTTCTTAAGCTAGAGGAAAACAGAAATCGCAAGCTGCCGCCGCTTGTGCCCGTCTCGTCTCAGGAAGAATACAGAGAGAGCGTCGATGAAGCCCTCCAGCACGTTATGAATTTCATTCGCGACGAGGAGATTTTTGCGGTCCAGGACTATTTAAGAATGGAAGATTATTGGGAGGGGAGGAAGCGTGCATTTGAAGAGCCATGGCCCGAGGTCCATGATTACTTCGATTATTTTGGACATCGTGAGCCACTGCCTGGAGAAACTCACGAGAGCATAGGGCACGAATTTGAATGGCAGCGCCTAGCGAACGATACCCGTCCCATTCGTGGAGTTCGGCGTCTCTGCTTTATTGAATGGATTCGTGATGAGGGATGGGCATTTGCCTTGGAAGAGCTGTTGATGCATGCTGGTTATCTTGATGAGAGGCCTCGAAGAGGAAGAGAGATCGTCTACCAGCAGGCTGCTTTTCGGTCGTGCCGCGCGCTTGCTGATCTCAGAATGCATAGCCAAGAGATCACGTTGACAGAGGCCATGCGTTTTTGTGTCGAATGCGCGCCGCACGGCGACCTGCTCGACGACAGCCCTCATTTATGGCATGAAATGAGAACCACCCTCTGTATTCCAGGTTGGCACATGGGTATGGTCATGGGGAAAGTCCAGTTCATGAAGCTTTTCAGAGACCGGGCGAAACAGCTGGGAGACGATTTCAACCTCCGTCAGTTTTTGGATGAGTTTCTTGCTGCAGGTTTTATCCCCATGTCGCTCATCCGCTGGGAATTGACCGGATATGACGACGAGATCAGAGACTTGTTGAATTAATTCGGGGGACAGCATACTTAACTCCAAATCATATTCCAAAAGATCTGTAATGATTAGCCAAAACATCTCCAGGGCGAAGTTGGGATGGCGCTCTGAATAAGTATGCTGTCCCTCGAATTGGTCCCTCGAATTGCCCTGAATTACGGTTTTATAATCCCCAGGCAGAACTCTCTCTATCAATTTTTCGTAACTTATAATAAAGATACAATTAAAAAGGATGGCATAATGTTCACAAATTATATCAAGATAACACTACGAAATCTGTTTCGAAACAAACTTTACACCTTCATCAATATATTTGGGCTGGCGATCGGTCTGGCCGCGTGTTTGATGATCTATCTTTGGGTGCAGGATGAGCTGAGTTACGACAGGTTCCATCAGAATGCCGAACGGATCTATCGCGTCGAAAGAAAGGTTGATTTCAGAGATATCCACAGTCAAGCCCCCATAACTTCCGGGCCATACGGGCCGGCATTAGTCAGAGATTACGCCGAGGTCGAGAGTTTTGTCCGTTTGGATAGAAATGAACTTTCCATTAAAGATCATAAAAACACTTTCCACAGACAGAATCTGATTTTTACAGACAATTCTATATTTGAAGTCTTTGATTTTCGGCTGGAGGAAGGTGACCCGCAGACCGCTCTCACTCAACCTCGATCGATCGTGTTAACCCATGAGCAGGCTATCAAATATTTTGGCATGGATGATGTCATCGGCAGGTCGCTGACAATCGACTGGAATGAACAAATGACAGATTTCCAGATTACGGGCATATTGGAAGAAGTGCCCCAAAATTCCCACGTCCATTTTGATATGCTGGGATCTATCTCGACTTACCCGGATGAAAGGCTAACTCCCTGGTTCAATAATTTTATTCACACCTATGTGCTCCTGAAAAAAGGGGCCTCTGCCGCTGATCTGGAGAAGAAGCTTCCCGCGTTTTTAACCAAATATATGGCTTCCGAATTTACCGCGTTTCTTGGACCTGACGCCGATATCAACGATGTTTTTCAATTGAAAATGAAGCCTCTGCTGAACATCCATCTTCAACCGGCGGAACAGTTCGAAATCGAGCCACAGGGCAGCAAAACGTCTGTTTATATTTTTTCGATGATCGCCATCCTGATACTTGTGATTGCCTGTATCAATTTTATGAATCTGTCCACAGCCCGGGCCAATAAGAGAGCCAAGGAAGTGGGGATCCGCAAAACAATCGGGGCCCATAAACATCAGCTCTGGCGACAGTTTTTGAGCGAATCTGTGCTCCTGGCATTCATCGCGCTGATTCTGGCAGTGCTTTTGATCAAAGTGTTTATCCCTGTCTTTAACACAATTGCGAACAAACACTTATCTGCGGACTTGCTCTTCATGTCGCTGAACTCGCTTGTCCTAATCGGGATCACTCTTCTCACGGGATTATTAGCCGGCCTGTACCCTGCATTTTACATTACGGCTTTTGAACCGGCTAAAGTGCTGAAAGGAAGTGCCCTGTCCGGAACGGGTAAGTCGGTTTTTCGAAGAAGCATGGCCGTCCTCCAATTTGTCATCTCCATCACTCTGATCATAGGCACACTCATCATTTATGGACAGATGCAGTATATTCAGAATAAATCGCTTGGTTTTGACAAGGAAAACGTTGTCCTCATCACCACAGAAAGCCAAGCGGTTCGCCAGAATATCGATTTCTTTCGCAACACACTAATAGATGACGCACGTATAATATCCGTCTCCGGTTCTTCGAATGTCCCGGGTAGCTCCATATTCTCTGATACTGTCTTTAAACGGGGAGATTCCGATGAGCTCTATAGTCTCATTTATATGACCACAGACTACGATTTCGTGGACACTTATAAGTTTCGCGTGACCCAGGGGCGTCAATTCTCCAGAGAGTTCGGGACAGATATCCAGGGAGCTCTTTTAATCAATGAGGCGGCTGCCAGAGAGATCGGCTACACTCCCGAGGAAGCTGTGGGGGGAAAGCTCAACAGAGCCATTAGCCCCGAGGAATTCAAAGAAGGCACGATCATCGGTGTCCTGGAAAATTTTCATTTCAAATCTTTGCACCGGATCATCGAACCCTTTGCACTTATTCTCAATCCTGATCATTTGCGGATCATTTCCGTGCGTATCCAACCGGGTGATGTCAGAGAAACTCTGAATTTTATTCGACAGAAATGGGTGGAGACATTTCCGGAAGAGGAGTTTGAATACCGCTTTCTAGATGATCGGATCAATCTCCTCTATGAGAGTGAAGCAAAGATGCGGACTATCTTCTTGGTATTTGCGGTTCTTTCCATTTTTGTTGCCTGCTTGGGGTTATTCGGTTTGGCCGCATTCACAGCTCAGCAGAGGACAAAAGAAATGGGTGTGCGAAAGGTCCTGGGGGCCTCCGAGTTCAATGTCTTTGTGCTGCTTTCCAGAGAATTTACGAAATGGGTGTTTGTGGCCAACATTATTGCCTGGCCTGTGGCTTACTTAATGATGACGAAATGGCTCCAGAATTTTGCCTACAGGATGAACTTAGGATTGTGGCCGTTTGTGTTATCTGCCCTTGCGGCATTTGTAATTGCACTGTTTACAGTCAGTTATCAGTCCATCAGGGCTGCCCTCACCAATCCGGTGGATTTTTTGCGATATGAATGATTAGATCAATAAGGCCAAAATGATTTCTCGTTTCTAAAATTACACTTCGCTCTTCAAGATATTTATCCACGGATGACCATCTCACTAAAAATGTGACGAAAAAGAGTGCGTCCGAAAAGAGTTGTATTCGTGTTTGAAAATCTTTATTATTGACATCACGGGAGGTGAAAGATGAGTAATGATCAACCGGCCATTGAACCGACAAAGAACGGACCGATCGAAGTCCAGAATTTAGAGAATTTCAAAAACTCTCGAGGTGAGAATATCGAAACCCAGCCCACGATGTTACTCTGCCGGTGTGGCGGATCGAACAACAAGCCCTTTTGTGATTGGACACACCTAAAGAATGACTTTGCTGACGGAAAAGAAGCAGACCGCCTTCCGGATAAAATGGATGATTATGAAGGTAAATCCATCACTATCCATGACAACAGGGGTGTCTGTTCCCGACGCGGCTACTGCACCGATAATTTACCAGCCGTGTTTCAGATGGATAAAGAACCGTGGATCGATCCGAATGGGGCAGAGGCTGATGAGGTTGCCCGCGTGATCGAGATGTGTCCTTCAGGAGCCTTGAGTTACACGAAAAACGGCAAGCTTCATAAAGACCTGGAGAGGGAACCGGTTGTGATCGTCTCCAAGGACGGGCCCTATGAGGTCCAGGGCGGACCGGAGTTTACAGACGCAGATGGAAACACTCCCGAATCCAAAGAGCACTACACGTTATGCCGGTGCGGCCACTCCAAGAACAAGCCCTTCTGTTCCGGCCAGCACTGGGAAATCGACTTCAAAGACGAAAAAAACTAAAAAAAGAATAGGGAGCCTTTTTTATGTAGCGACCGCTTCCCAAGCGGTCCATTCGGGGAAAGGACCTTATACCCAAACAACTGTCTCCTTTTCTGTTCATGCCTGGAAAAAGGGAATCATTTTTTCTTATAGGTCAGCTCGGGGAGCTAACCCACCATGAAACAAGGATTTTTCTGTTTGCGTCCGTTCTTTGAGAGTCTCCAACCAGTTTTGCATCAGCTCTATAAACCCGGGAGCATAACCGAGTGAGTTTCTCAGACGATACCGTTCCCTCTGTTCCTTCAAACATCCGGTTTTCGAAATGATGATGCCATGGTCGGCTTCCGGGAAAAGCTTGACTTGATACATCGGATTTCCGGCTTTCTTGAGAGCTTTTTCATAGGCGCCTGCACCCTGGAATGGATCAATCTGTGTATCTTTTCCTCCAAAAATGGCCAGCACGGGAATTGTTGTTTTTTCGATAAGCGTGATCGGGTTGAAAAATCCTTGATTGGATGGAGAGCGTGGAAAAAACTGACCTTCGGCTAAAATACCCCCCCATTTCATGGAACTCACAACGGGATTTTGATCCAAATACTTAGCAGCTTCCAGGTACTCTTTGTAGGTTCTGGCATATGCCCTTTGGCGATAGTATTGGCGAGCCTTTTTCGCTTCGGCCGCATTATAGCCTTCGCACAGGATCTGTTTTTCAACCAGATAAGCCGATTGATCAATACTATCCATAGCTGGACAAGATACTGTAATCATGAAGGCAATATCTCTTGTTTTGACTATAGCCTTCGGCATCACATAACCTGCCTGACTGATCCCCCATAGTCCGATCTGCCTAGGATTTATGGCCGGGTGTTTTTTCAGGACACTCACCGCATCCTCAAGAATGGAGGCACGTTCCTCAAATAACGCTCCGCGAGTAAATGTTCCCGTCGACTCACCATATCCCGGTTTGTCATAAAAGAAACAGGCAAAACCGATGTCCAAGAAACTCCTCATAATCTGGTTTGGCACTCTGGAGGGGCTGCGTCTCGCCGGCCCATCTCCATGGACAAATATGATTGCTGGCTGCACTTTTTCAGGCTTTGGAATGTAAAGGTCCCCGACGATTTTAAAATGGCTTGAATCGAACCGGATTTCTTCACTACTATAGATGTCTTCTGCGGAATCCTCCCCTGCAAGAAATGCCGTATTCAGAAAAATCAATCCAATTAGAAGAATACCGCTCAACATCAAGATGTATCTTTTCATTGCAGTGCTCCTTTTAAGGTTTCCAGGACGAATAACGGTATGCATATTCAACTTTGTCCTAAAGCCCCTGAGTTGATCTTTTGGCGTCACAAGTGGTCACTCGTATCGAAGTGCATTAACCGGGTCTGTTCGTGCAGCTTTTATTGCCTGGTAGCTGACTGTCATCAGCGCAACGGCGTAGGCCAATCCCCCGGCCAGGAGAAAAATCCAGAAACTCATCTCTGTCCTGTAGGCATAGTTGCTCAGCATTTTATGCATCAGAAAGAATGCAGCGGGCCATGCGATCCCATTTGCCAGGGTTAAAAGGATCATGAATTCTTTAGAGATGAGGGTTGTAATATGGGGAATTGAGGCTCCGAGCACTTTCCTCACCCCAATCTCTTTAGTTCGCTGTTCTGAAGTAAAAGCGGCCAATCCGAAAATTCCCAAACAGGAGATGAAGATCGCAAGAATAGTGAAGTATTTAAAGAGTATTCCTGTCCTGCGATCCGCCCGATAGAGCGCCTCGAAGGACTCATCCAGGAACTGATAGTTGAAGGGATAGTCGGGTACGAATTTTTTCCAGATTCCTTCAAGGTCACTCAGCGTCCGGGATGTGTATTCAGGCCGAATTCTAATGAAAACAAAGTTATGACCCCAATTCTGAGTCATCGTGAGCACAACAGGTTCGAAATCGTTGTGGAGCGATCGGGAATGAAAATTTTTAACAACGCCGATGATCTGTCCTTCCCTGTCCCAGATCGAGAAAAGTTTTCCAACGGGATTTTTGAGTCCCATAAACTTAACGGCTTCTTCATTCACGATATAATTTTGTGTGTCTGTTTGTAGGTCCTCGGAAAAATCCCGGCCATCCACGACCTCCATTTCGAATGTTTTGATGTAATCCACATCCATGGCGACAAACCGCATAGTCTCATACTGGTCAGGACCGCGGCCTTCCCAGTACACAGGGTTGATGTTGCCTACTTGCGTCGGCTGGCTTGTGGCGGAAGTCATGTTTATGACTGAAGGGTAGCGTTTTATCTCATCTTTAAATGCACTCATATTTGCGCGGATATCGTTATTCATCCGTAAAGATATCACTTGATTTCTGTTGAATCCGAGTTCTTTGTTTCTGATATAGTTGAGCTGCTTGTAAATGATCACGGTCCCGATAATGAGAACAATGGCGATAGTGAACTGAAAAACGACAAGGCCCTTTCTGAGCAGTGGTTTTTGCGACCCTTTGAAATAATTTCCTTTGATCACTCTGACGGCTTGGAAGGAAGAGAGAAACAGAGCCGGGTAGCTCCCGGAAATGATTCCTGTAAAAATGGTAATGCCGAGCAAGCCCAGAAGAATGGATAACCCCATTCCTGGGTCAAGAGTCAGGTTCTTTTCTGCGATCGTGTTGAATGGCTTAAGGAGAAGAACAACCAATCCTATGGCCACACAGAGAGCGATCACAGAAAGCAGCAGTGATTCCCCGAGAAACTGCTTGATGACGTTCGAGCGCCTGGCGCCCACGACCTTTCGCATCCCCACTTCTTTCGCCCGCATGCCTCCGCGGGCTGTCGCGAGGTTCATAAAATTGATGCAAGCGATCAAAAGAATAAAAGCAGCAATCGTCGAAAAAATATAGACATAGACTATATTCCCGCCTCCTCTGAGATCGTAAAGGTGGATCCTTGAGAGGGGTTGAATGTCGGCGATGTTTTTTGCCTTTGTCCGCGTATCATATTTCATGATCACCCCGGATATTTTCTCGCGGAAAACATCCGGTGATGCATTTTCGTGGAGCATAATGTATGCACTCGAACCGAGCGACCAGTCTGTGAGGGTTTCTTCTCCAAAAAGCTGAACGGGCGCAAGAATATCGAAGTTCATATGCGAGTTTGTTGGGACATCCTTGATGATCCCGGTCACAAAGAGTTCGGTGTCGTTGTTTATTTTGAGTACTTTACCGATGGGATCTTCATTCCCAAAATATTTTTTTGCTGTTCGTTCTGTGATGACTGCAGAGTTATTGGTGGGGAACGGGGATTCGGAATTGCCCTTTATTAAAGGGAACGTAAACATTTCGAAGAAATCCGGGTCGACGAAGGCTACAGGCTCATAGTAACTGCGTTCTTGATAAGCACACAGCAAATTCCGTCCGGCATATCTTGTGCACAGGGTGACTTCCGGATATTCTTCTTTCAAAATAGGAGCGAGCGCCCAGGGAGAGGCCGTGTACCATTGCCCCTCGTGATTAAGGATCGTTCGATAGAGCTGCTTGTGATTCGCATGGAATCTGTCGTAGCTCAACTCATCCTGAACCCACATGAGGATAAGGACGCAGCAGGCCATACCAACGGCCAGCCCAGCGATATTGATGAAAGAAAAGGATTTGTGTTTTTTGACGATCCGCAATGCCGTTTTGAGATAGTTTTTAAACATGACCGAACTCCAATACACATAAGATTTACAGAATGCTGGGATTGACAGAACGATCTGGAGCCAATACCAGCATGCGGCTTTGAATGCCCCCCATTTCGTCAAAGCATCCCTATAGTCCTCTTCGATGTCTCCCATCAAAGAGGATTCATCCTCCTGAAAGGCCAAATGACGCAAGAGCCAAGCAGCAATTATGGGGGGCCGCTTCTTTTCCACGTGCATCATCCTTTCTTCATCTAATTTTCATTTAAATATTTTTGTCTTCATTCAGAAGTCTTTCTTTTCATCAGGTGATAGGTTCCGTGACGTTGTCCCACAGTGATTTTTGGTATTCATGAGTGGCCTGGAGAGCCCTTTTTCCTTTTTGTGTGAGCGAGTAGTAGTGTTTTCTCCGGCCGCCTCTTTTATGAGTAGGTTCTCCTGTGCTTTTAGCAACCAACCCTTTTTTGGCCAACTGTGCCAGCACAAAATACAAGCCGCCATAAGAGAGGATCTTGCCTGTCTTTTTCGATACCTTTTTCTTGATGGTGACTCCGTAAGCATTGTCTTTAAGCTCCCAGATGGAGAGCAGATAGACTTCTTCCCAGCGGCTCAATAAGTTCATTTCCCTCATCGATTCTGACCTCTTTCACTTATATATACTGTATTCTTGTACAAATGGTTGTCTTTTTTTTTAAATTTATTTTTATATTTTATGGTTTTTAGGTTTTTATTTTTATGGGGACGGGCCACAAAAACTTTATTTTTATGGGGACGGGCCACAAAAACTTTATTAATATCAATAGGTTAACGCGAAATTTAGCCCCAAAAATCTCCTTAAAGCGAAGTTTTTGGGCCCTAAATGCGCATTTTAAGAAGTTCTCCAGTCCCACCTCCATCCTTTTAGTCCTTGGATATTTATTTGACCTGGGTGAGCACCTGTGATAATAATCTGGGAAGATTCATGTAACCTCCCGGATGATCACCTAGAGGTAAGTGATTAATAGCGATCCTTTTTTAAACCTTGTTATCACAAGGACATGACTGAACTCAACAAGGATCTTCGCCTCTATGGGCTTACCATGGTGGCCATAGGCTCGTGTGTCGGCTCCGGGATTTTCCTGACTCCCTCCCAGATCGCCAAAAATCTTCCGTCACCTCTTTGGGTATTGCTCGTCTGGACCTTGGGAGGCATCATCACATTGACCGGTGCTCTGACATTTGCTGAGCTTGGATCCATGTTTCCGCAAGCAGGTGGCGTTTATGTGTATCTCAAAGAAGCTTACGGAGAGTTGTTCGGTTTCCTTTACGGATGGGCCTATCTACTGGTCATCACTTCAGGGGCCAATGCAGCACTCAGTATCGCTTGCGCTTACTATTTGGCATTCATCTTCCCTCTGGATGATAAGGGTATAAAGATCACCGCTGTTATCGCTCTCATTATTGTTACGATCGTCAACGTCTTTAAAGTCAGAGCAGCTGAAGTCTTCACCAATATCTTTACCGGCTTGAAACTCCTCGGAATTGCTGCCGTGATCGTCATCGGCATATTCTGGGGGAAAGCTAATGTCGCCCTTTTCCATGCTAGGCCCTCGTCCCCCTCAGGAGGTCTCATCGCCGCATTCGGCCTGGCTCTCATCGGCGTACTGTGGTCTTATGGGGGTTGGCAACATGCCTCTTTTGTCGCAGGCGAAGCTCGTGATGCCCGCCAGACGATTCCCAGGGCTATGATCCTTGGGGCTCTAGTGGTGGCTGTTGTCTATCTCTTCACCAATGCGGCCTATCTGTTCCTGCTCCCCATAGATGCCATTGCGGCGTCCAACAGCCTGGCCGCCGATGCTGTTTCCACAGTCCTGCCTTTTGGCGGTGTTTTGATTGCACTCTTGATCGCCATCTCCACCTTTGGCACGCTCGGCATATACACCCTCTCCGCCCCACGGATATATTATGCCATGTCTCGTGACGGACTCTTCTTTAAAAAACTCGCTTGGGTCCACCCTCGTTTTCGAACACCCGTTTATGCCATATTGGTGCAATCCGCATGGGCGGTCGTTCTGCTCCTGTTCTGGGGGACGTTTGAGGACCTCATCACTTATGTGGTTTTTACCGACTGGATATTCTTCGGATTAACTGCAGCGGGCATTTTTATCTTAAGGCGCACACGCAAAGACCTCCCCAGGCCCTACAAAACTATCGGATATCCAGTAGTTCCCCTCATCTTCATAACAGTAACATTCCTCTTCGTTCTCAATTCTCTGATCAAAAAACCTCTACACGCATGGGCGGGATTGATTTTGATGGCTCTCGCCCTCCCGATGTTCTTTTATTTTAAAAAGAAAAGAGAAAAATTGAACCCGCCGTCCTTTTAACCGGGCACTCATAGCCCTCAAATCAATTGCAGTTATTATGCAAGTTTAATCATATCCCGGAATGTTTTTACCCAGGATGATATCACGTTTTGCCACTAAAACATCATCTTGCTGCTCCAGCTTAACAATGCCTGATCCGCCACGTTTGGGCTGTTTTTCACGTTCACGCTGAGTCAGTAAGGGATCATTTTCAAAGTGATAACTGTCGATATAATAATAGCATCCGTTGGGTTCCAAGATAGTTGCATGAATATGTGCCGGTTCGGACCTGCCGGGATAACTTCCCGGTTTCAGCGAATATAATGTGTATGTTCCGGTGTGGTCAGTTTTGATCCAACCTCTTATATAACCATGGCGCCTTGCCCATCCCGTTTCTCCTCCCCGTGTTTCATAAATCCCCTGTTGATTGGTGTGATAAACGTACAGGATCACATCGGCAGCAGGCGTCAGCCCATCTTTGTTATAAATCGTGCCGGTAACTTTAATTTTAGGTCCCGGATTTTTAAAATCCGGCATTATATCTATCGGTGTCAATTTTTTCTCTCCGTATTCGAATATCGCTTCACACCCTTCACACGGTCCGCCCACCAAAATTCTTTGAGAATATACACTGTCGGATAAAAATAAAATAAAAAACAAAATAGGAATAATAAATATGATTCTTTTCATAACACTCATTTTATCCATTTAGAATTATTGAGGCTGTATCCAATTATACTTGTGAGTATAAGAAGAACACCAAATTATTCCAAGCATAAAAAAAGAGTAAAAGACCCGAAAGCTCTGAGCTAGAGCAAATTCAAAACCGACACAAAAATAAAATTATCTTTTGACAAACCCTTTTTTCATCATGCTACGGATAAGTGTGCCATTGTGGAACACCATGGTCACATTGTGTTTAAAACACTCAGATCGGTCAAAAGATCGCCATTCACAACTAGAATATCGGCAATTTTCCCCGCCTCCAAGGTCCCGATCTCATCCTCCCTTGGGGATGGATTCTACCCCGAACAAGATAACGATCAGATCCTCCATAAGCATAGTCTTACTCACTTTGAATACAACATCACTGATCTTCCCCTTATCCAGCAGGCCTTCCGCACATCCGGCCTGTAAAGACGAGCACTCTTCATATCTTAGCACAAAAGGCCTTATTCTTTAGCAATTTTATTGTTCATACTCTGTTAAGTCTAAGCCAAATCTCATTTGACAGTCATTGGCCCTGAGGCTATACTTCAAATCCCAAGGAGCTGGATCCCCCTGGATGTCGGCTCCAATTGACAAGCACGAGAATAAGAACATGGCATCAGCGCTCGACGAATGGGTGGAAGAACAGGCCAAGATCGCCATGCCCGACCGGATTTACTGGTGTGACGGTACAGATGGAGAAGCGGACAGGCTCCTCGAGATCGGCATGTCCGAGGAGAAGATAAACAGGCAGCCCATCTTTATCAAACTGAATCAAAAATCCTGGCCAACGGCCTATCTCCATAGGAGTCACCCCACGGATGTAGCCAGGACAGAGCATCTGACCTATGTCTGCTCTCCTGAAAGAGAGACAGCCGGCCCCAACAACAACTGGATGGATCCGGGAAAGGCCAAGCAACTCTTGACAAGCCTGTCCGATGGGTGCATGCGCGGGAGGACGATGTATGTCCTTCCCTTTATGATGGGGCATCCCGATTCTCCCTATGCCAAAGCTTGTGTGCAGGTTACAGATATAACCTATGTCGCCTTAAGCATGAGAATCATGACAAGAATGGGAAAGCAGGTTACGGAAAAAATCAGAAACCGCCGTGATTTTGTGAAAGGCTTTCATTCTGTGGGAGACTTCAGCCCAGACAGGCGGTACATTATGCACTTTCCGGAAGATAGGCTGGTCTGGAGCATCGGTTCAGGATATGGAGGGAATGCTCTCCTTGGCAAAAAATGCATCTCTCTGCGCATTGCTTCCTGGTTAGGTTACAGGCAGAGCTGGCTCGCCGAGCACATGGTCATCATCGGAATTGAGGACACAAAAGGCAATGTCATCTATATGACGGCTGCTCTTCCCAGTGCCTGTGGAAAAACCAACCTGGCTATGTTGGAATCCGCTCTCCCCGAGTACAAGGTCTGGACTCTGGGCGATGATATTGCCTGGCTCAACGTAGGTCCGGATGGCCGCTTATGGGCCATCAATCCTGAAAACGGTTACTTCGGTGTCGCTCCAGGGACATCTATGAAATCCAACCCGAATATGATCCGCACTCTAAAGCGAGGGATCTTCAATCCAACTCTGTTCACCAACGTGGCTCTGGAAACTGCAAAGAACGAGCCATGGTGGGAAGGTTTGGACGGGGAGGTCCCCGAATACCTGCTCGACTGGAAAGGCAGCCCCTGGATAGGTTCATCGGGCACCAAGGCCGCTCACCCCAACTCCAGGTTCACGGTCTCGATTTACAACACTCCTACTCTTTCCAAAGAGTTTGACAACCCCAGGGGAGTCCCCATCTCGGCCATGATCTTTGGAGGCAGGCGGGCCCGGCTCATCCCACTGGTTGTGGAAAGCTTTGATTGGCCGAACGGTGTCTTCTTGGGTGCCCGGATGGGCTCTGAGACAACGGCAGCAGCGGCCGGTCAGACCGGGGTCTTGCGGAGAGACCCCATGGCGATGCTACCCTTCGCCGGCTACAACCTGGGCACTTACTTCAGACACTGGCTCAATATGGGAAATATGCTCTCCCGCCCGCCTAAGATCTACTCGGTCAATTGGTTCCGCGTAGATGAGAGAGGACAATTCATCTGGCCTGGTTTTGGGGATAACATTCGGGTTTTGAAATGGATCATCGACCGTGTCAAGGGCAAAGTCGGCGCCAGAGAGACGCCGGTTGGGCTTGTTCCCTTTCTGGATAACTTGGACTGCACCGGCCTGAATCTTCCCCGGGAGAAGATGGCCACTCTGTTCGAAGTCAACATGAAAGAATGGGGAGAAGAGGTTGAGAACACACGGGCCTTTCTCAAGAGGTATGGAAGCCAAATGCCTAGGGAGATGTGGGATGAATTCACCCTCCTGGAAAGGCATGTCAACACGCATACGATCTGAAATTTTCTTCTGCGGATCACAATATTAAAGATCAAAAAGGACATCAATCCCAAAACTGGATAGATTTAATCAGTCGAATCTTTTTGGGGGGCGGCGGTGTTGCGTCAATTGCTCATAAGCATAAGCCACCCGGATCAGCTCGGGTTCTGCAAATAGCTTCGCCACGATCTGAAGTCCAGCCGGGAGGTCACCGTATGTGAAACCCATAGGGACACTGACTGCGGGCATCCCTGTATGGGGAGAGATGAGCTGGCTGTTGTCTCCAGCCGGGCTTTTGAAATCAGCCAATTTTCGCGGAGGATTGCTCCAGGTGGGATAGATGATAAAATCGACGTTCTGATCGGCCATTGCCTTAAGCACAGCTTCTCGAAAAGCAATATTTTTTGGTTCTGTATAGATATCTTTGTAAGCTGGTTCTTTTTGTAGAGGTACTTCCAGGGCATGAAAAATCCTCATCTTGTTGGGCGTGGCAAAAAGGCCTTTGTTGTAGACTTCGAGCAGGTTTTTTACAGGTGCTTTGTCACCGAGAGAAGCCAGATAGGCGTTGAGATCGTGGCGGAACATGTCGCACCAGATGCCTTTTGTCAATAACCCAAAATCAGGGATCGTGAATGGATCGACAATTTCTACTCCGGCCATCTGCATGTCTTCAATGGCATTGTTGAAAAGCGCAAGCACCTCCTTGTCCATTGTCGGAGTCTCCGTATACAGGCGAAAGACACCTATCCGTGCGCCCTTTAAACCATCCTTGTCGAGGAATTGGGTGTAATTATTTGGGATCTTACCCTCACACATTTTAGTGATCGGGTCATTCGGATCATACCCGGCAATAACCTCAAGCACCCGAACTGCATCTTCCACGGTCCGGCACATCGGGCCTCCGATATCGTTTCTCAGATAGAGGGGGATTATGCCGTCTCTGCTGGTCAAGCCCATGGTCGAGCGGATTCCGACCAGACAGCAATGTGATGAGGGCCCGCGAATGGAGTTTCCCGTATCGGTTCCCAACCCCACCGCCCCAAAGCTGGCCGCCACAGCCGCGGCCGTGCCTCCGCTCGATCCCGCCGGAACTCTGTTGAGGTCATAAGGATTGGCTGTCACACCGGCTGTCGAACTGAGCGTTTGATAGGGGCTGAACGCCCATTCCGCCATGTTGGATTTCGCCAGCATGATGGCTCCTGCCTCACGAAGCTTACGAACCTGATAGGCATCGTCCGGAGGAATAAATCCTATGAGCGCCATGGACCCAGCCGTTGTCTGCATGTCGTAGGTTTCATAATTATCTTTGACAATCACGGGAATGCCGTGAAGAGAACGCAATTTTCCTGTTCTCTTGAATTCTTTATCCAGCTCATCTGCCGTCTTTAGAGCGTTCTGATTGACAACCACAACGGCGTTGAGCCTAGTGGACTTGTCATATTTTTCGATCCTCCTCAGATAGCTCTCAACCAGTTCCCGACATGTGAGATCTCCGGATCTGTAAGCGGCGTGGATATCCGCAATGGTTGCCTCTATTACAGAAAATCCAATGGAATTATCCTTCTCCTTTGCTCCGCATCCCACCAAAAATAATACTATTGGGAGAAGGATAAAAAGAAAAGTTAGGATTCGCCAAGGTCTAGGCATGAAAAGATCTCCTCAAACATTTTTATAAGTGTGTTTAGCAGCATACCGCTTTCTTCGGATTAACGCAAATTTTGACACAAAAATGGGTGTTTGGTATAAGGTGTGTGGGTGACACAAATGAAGAGATGTTCTTTTATATTTTGCTTCGTAAGCCTGTTGATTATCTCTGCGTTTACAAATTGCGAAACAGAGGGATCGCTTACGAGACAAAGGATCAAGGCCGTCGAGAATGGATTGTTGAGAAAGGTTGTTTTTAAGGGAGAAAATCCCGAAAGGATGAGGCTCTCCGACCGAATGGCATTCTACAGAGTACCAGGAGTCAGCATTGCCGTTATCGATAAATATGCTGTCGAATGGGCTAAAGGATATGGAGTAGAGAGGGTTGGGACCGAAATGATGGTCACCGCGGATTCCCTCTTCCAAGCGGCATCGATCAGCCAATCTGTCTTCGCATGGGGGATTATCCGTCTCGCTGAACAGGGTAAAATAGACCTGGACGCGGGTGTGAACGCACAGCTGAAAACCTGGAAGATCCCCCCAAGCAGTGCCACAAGGGAGACAGAAGTCAAACCCCGACACCTTTTAAGTCACTGCGCAGGACTGATTTTCCTCAAGCTTGCAGGATTCCCTTTTGGAAAGACCATGCCAACAGTCCTGGATGTCCTCCAAGGCCAACGGCCTTCCGATTCGCCGGGAGTCTTTGTTTACAAAGAGCCGGGAACAGAGGTTCAGTATTCAGAATTGGGTTATGCAGTCCTGCATCAGCTTCTTGAGGATATAGAGGAGAAGCCTCTTCATAAGTTTATGGCAGAAAGCGTCCTGCTTCCCCTCCATATGACTCAAAGCACGTTTGAGATCCCCCTGCCTGATATTATGCGAACAAAGGCTGTCGCTGGCCATTCACGGCTTGGAGACCCAGTTAAAGAAGGCTGGTTCTATTATCCTGTGGCTGCAGCCTCAGGATTGTGGTCAACATCGTCCGACCTTTGCCTTTTTGCTATCGATGTTATGAAAACAGCGCTGGGCCAGTCTCAGAGGGTCGCTTCACCGGAATCTGCCCGAATGATGCTGACCCCACAGCTGGGGAATCAAGGGATTGGATTTGAAATATTTGATGCTGGTGAGAACCTTTACTTTTTCCAGAGGGGTAGCACTGAAGGATACGAGTGCTGCATGGTGGCTTATCCCTCCCGCGGTCAAGGAGTGGTCATCATGGCCAATTCCGACACCGGGGCATATCTGATCGATGAGATCCTTCGGAGCATCTCTGACGTCTACAAATGGCCGCATTTTATTCCTGAGATCAAATCATACTTTCGGCTCGATCCATCTGTTTATGCACAGTATGTCGGGACGTATGAAGTGAGACCAGATTACATCCTGACAGTAACCCATGAGGATTACTATTTGGTGATCCAACCCACCGGACAGGCACCGACGAAGTTTTTTGTCGAAAGCCAGATCACCTTTTTCTCTGTCGACCCTTATATCAAGATCCAGTTCCTCAAAGATGCCGATGGAAGAATCACAGGCTTACTGCTCACACAGCGTGGGCAAACTTCAGAAGCCAGAAAAATTAATTAGCACCAAAAATATACCGATGTAACATCAAGGATAAGATGAAGAAACGCAGAGACCGCTTCTCATTCGGTCCGAGACAATATAAGGTCTGCTCATCGAGCTGACCGACAGGATAGGTATCAAGGATAACTTTAGCCATGGGCGCAGGGGCCACGCAAATATCTATATCCCTCCCTCCCCAACGCCCGGAAAAGGCGATCCGGTATATCCGCTCTGCATCTTCGTTGTAATTGTCGTAGCTCAGCTCGTGATTCACATAGAGGAGGATCAGAAGACATGTGGCCATGCCGATAGCCAGACCGGAAATGTTGATCAAAGAGTAGCCTTTGTGTTTGAAGAGATTTCTTAAAGCTGTTTTGACATAATTTGTCAGCATCATTGTCCCCTTATATAGAGTTAGACCTTATTTTCTTATTCTAAGTTTCAATGTTATAGACGAAAATGTCAAAGCGTCGGTTCATCTTATTTGAATTTTGGGGACAGCATACTTATTTGAGGGCTGTCCGAATTACGTATGCTGTCCCCGTAACAGTTTTGCTGTTCTCGTATCTGGTTCTTGACTATGCTTTTATTTTTGCTAAACGTGTGAACTAACCTTTCTTTTTTATGCTTTGTCTGATATAGCCACCAAGAAGAATGCAAGGAGCGTTAATAATAATTATTAAAAGGGAAACCCAATAGGGATAATGATGTGTTTGGAAATAGCCTCGCTTGAGGAGAGCCCTGTGCAGGATTTCATATCCCTTGAATTGTCATAGACTTTGCAATTTATTCAATGCGGTTTATACTACTCATGTGCACCGTACAAATTTTGTGCAATGGTTAAAAAAAAAGGCGGTAGCAGGATAGAGTGAAAAAACTAAGTGTCTGCATTTTTTTTATCCTGATATTTTTATTAGCCAATAATTTGCTATTGACTTCAACCCTTTACCCAGAGAATGAGTCTCAAGAGCAGGAACAGCATGAAGTCACGGTAACTCTCAAACTCATCCAGGTTTATGTCACAGATAAAGATGGGAAACCAGCCACGGATCTGGAACTCAAGGATTTTGAGCTTTATGACAGCGGAGAACGGAAAGAACTTACCGAATTCGAGAAGCATACTTTATATCTGCCTCAAATAAAGACAGAAAAAAAGCCTCTGGAAAATATCTACAAGCCCCTATCAGAACCAACAGAAAAAACACAATCTCTCCAAACGATGAACCGTAAGTTCTTTCTTTTTTTTGATTTTGCTTTCAACAGTAGAGAGGGGATTAAAAAATCGCGAGAAGCCGCCCTCCATTTCATCGACACCAAACTTCAGCCCACCGATGAAGTGGGGGTTCTTTCCTACTCTCTGCTCAACAGCTTGAGCCTTCATGAATTCCTGACCACAGACCATCAAAAAGTCAGAAAAGTCGTTGAAGCAATGGGCGTGAGGGATGTGCTCGGGAGGGCCGATAATGTTGAGGAACAGTATTGGAGGAACACCCTGAAACTCTCAGCACCGGAAGCCAGTGAGTACGCTCAGCCTCTGGATAATATGAAATTCACCGGAGACACACAATTTCAGAAGATGCGGGAACAGGCCACGAATATGGATAGGGATGCATTTAAAAAACAAATATCCAGCTTCACAGCAAAGCTCGATGAACTGGCAAAAGCCCTCCGGCTCATTCCCGGCCATAAACACATCATTCTTTTCTCCTCCGGAGTTCCGACCTCCTTCCTCTATGGGATACCCACGCCTTTTGGAGTGAGCAGCACCTATAGGAAAGATACCAAGGTTAACATCGAGGATAACCTCGGGGATACACCCAGGCGCATAAAATTTGAACGGATGATCAAGGAATTTTCCGCATCCAACAGCCAGTTCTATACGATCGATACAGAAGATCTGAGGGAAACGATCTTGCAAGATGAGCAGATGCTGGGCAGCGGGACCATGAAGCATATATCGAACAGCACCGGGGGAAAGTATTATGGTCGGATATATAATTATGAAGAGATCATGGAGGAGATCCAGAATGTCACCAGCTCCTATTATGTCCTCGGTTACTACATCGGAGATACGTGGGATGGGAAGTATCACAAAATAAAGGTGAATCTTAAGAAAAAAGGATATAAGGTGCGCGCCCAGGGCGGGTATTTCAACCCGAAGCCTTTTAAGGAATATTCAGACGTTGAAAAACAGATCCACCTTGTTGATCTGGCGCTGAATCAGAGATCACTCTTTGAGGACCCCATTCGATTTCCTTTAGAGGCGAAAATAGACGCAGAAAGGGAGAAAGACAATCTTAAGCTTTTATCTAAAATTTCCGCAAAGGATCTCAAAGAAGTGGCTGGTGAAAAATTGGAAATAGTCACTCTGGTCTTTGATGAAGAGAATACGATCAAAGGATTCAAACGCGAAGAGATAGATGTTTCTGAGTTCGCTGAGGAAGAATTCCAGCATACTTGCCTTCTGACGATTTCTCCAGGAGCATACAAATGCCGCGTCGTCATTCGCAACCTCGAAACAGGAAGAGGCGCAATCGGCAACTCTTCTGTCTATATACCAAAAAAAGAAAATTGATGTTTGGTTCATTTAAAAAATGGAAACGATGAACAAAAAATCAAATTTAAAAACAAAGTTAGAGATTTATAAGAAATTCTACTTGAGTCCAAGATGTGGGATATTTGTTCTTTTCCTGGCGATATTCTGCACCCTGATTATTTCTCCTGGCTGTAGCCTTTTCCGCACCATGAGGGACGACCCCTACTTCAAAGAGTTCTACGAAAAGGCCAGCGTCATCATGACCGATGAGGAAAAGGAAGAATACAAGAACCTCGCTGATGCCGATGCTAAGAAGGAATTTATCGAGCAGTTCTGGAGGATCCGCGACCCCGATCCCGGGACAGAAGAGAACGAGAACTGGCAATTGTTCGAAGAGCGGATCGAATACGCCAACCGGTGGTTCGGGTGGAGAAAGCCCCCTCCAGCGAGTGTGCCTGACAAAAAATGGGATAAATATGTTGGATGGGACACGGAAAGAGGACGTGTTTATCTCGTTATGGGCGAACCTGATCTTTTGTACTTCGACATCTGGCCAATGTATGAGGGCCGCACGATCGCTCAGCCGGAAGGAGGGAGCTTGGAAGCCTGGATCTATTACCGCTACCAACTGACGGTGTATTTTACAAGGTCATCGACAAGGGATTGGAGGCTGAGTAGTCAAAGCTCAAAATTATTCCAAACCTTAAAAAAGGCTAAATTGGAGATGATCCATCCTGACCAGAGAAGGTTTATTGAAGAACCATTGGGTGTGGAAGCAAAATTCGAAAACGACACCATTCGTATAATTGTCCCAGTCTCGGGCGTGAATTGGAATCCCGTTGAGGAAGAGCTGGTGGCCGAATTCGGTGTGGGCATCGATGTCTACCATGAAGATCTAAAAATCGATGAAATCCATGAGAAAAAATCCTGGCGAAAGACAGAAAAGGAGCTCTTCGAAACATATGAGCTGCTGATAGAGATCCCTTATGTCCCTGAAAGCGAGGGAGATTATCGGTTGGAGATCGTGGTCGAGGACTTGATGGCCTTCACTCTTTCTCAGTACAAAACGGTTGTCCGTTTTTCCAAATAAGATTAAATTCGTCATTCAAGATTTATTAGTACCAAGGGGGACGTCTTCAATTTTTATATCTATGGCGTTCATTTTTATTTCACACCACAGCTGTTCTCGATGCCGACACCTGTTCTCTGTGAAGGACAATATATGCCGGCAATGACTCCCTTAATCTTGTGCAGCACATTGGCACGAAGTTTACTCTTTTAGCGTAATTGGTTAGATGTTTGGATTTTGTCGATAAAATCTTATACAATGGCAACAATCCATATCGCAACACCAATTCTATTTATATCAAGATCAAACAAAAATAAACTCTTTTGCCAAGAAAAGGCCAGAAAGAACAGGATGGCGCGATTGATGTCTTCAGGCACTTCAAGCGATTAAAAGGAGGTCAAATTGGTGAATAAAAAGGCTGTATTTTCTGTTTTGGAGCTGTTTATTCTGTTCACAGGATTTTTGATTTTCCCAGCCGGTTCTAGCGATCTTGATGTTTTGGATATTTTGTTTGTCGGTTCAGTAGATCCAGCTGGCTATTCAGTGACTTTTGATAACGAAAAAACCGAGCAGCTGAAAAAGCACCTGGAAAATGAGATCCAGAAATCCGGGGCAGAAGTGAGTTTGGCCCTCAAAGATCTGGAGTCCGGAGAGGAACTGCTGATCCATGCCGAAGAGATGATGCATGCAGCAAGCCTGATGAAGGTGCCGGTGATGATCGAAGTGTTTCGGCATGCCGAGCGAGCAAAGTTCAGCCTTAAGGATAAAATCCCTGTCACAAATCAATTCAAGAGCATCGTGGATGGAAGCTCTTATTCACTCCTTGTGACCGATGATTCGGATGAGGATATCTATCAGCTCATCGGAGAGGAATTGTCCATCAGGGATCTGGTGGAACACATGATCACGGTGAGCAGCAACTTGGCCACCAACATCCTCATGGAGCTTGTGGGCGCGGTGAACGTCATGGAGACCATGAAAGAGATGGGGATCTATAATATGGAAGTTCTGAGGGGAGTGGAGGACACCAACGCCTATGAGAGGGGGCTTAACAACAGGACTGATGCTTTGAGCATGATGCAGGTCATGCTGTTCATTGCCGAGGGAAAAGCTGTTTCTCCAGGGGCCTGCAAGGAAATGATCGAAATCATGACGCAGCAGAAGTTCCGGGACAAGATACCTGCCGGCATTCCGGAGGGAGTCAAGGTGGCCAACAAGACTGGCTCCATCACTCGTATCGATCATGATGCAGCCATTGTTTTCCCCGATGGGCAGAGGCCTTATGTCCTTGTCGTTCTGACCAGAGGCATTGAAAAACGTGAGGAGGCCGAGCAGTTGATCTCAAGACTGAGCAGAACAATTTACCAAAGCTTGACGAAGCACAAAACCAGATAAAAATGAGAGATATAGAATGGTGGAATTTGCTTTTTGGAGCTAGGCCAAAACGGAATTTCTTATCTTTCGGATTCGGAAGATCCAATGGCCAAGTGAGAATACATAATGTTATAATGCTTTTTTATCCGGATTTTCGATCGGAGGAAAAATGGATAAGGAAACGGCCAAAAAGTTGACCTCCCCCTGTGGGTTGCCTTGTTTTCACTGTGTGGCTTATCTTGCCACAACAAATCCAGAAATCAGGAAAAAAGTGTCAGAAAGCCTAGGCGTCCCCGAAGAGAAGGCAACCTGCGAAGGATGCAGACCCCAAGAAGGCAGGATAAAGCTGCTAAAACCTGATCGACAGTGCAAAATTTTTAAGTGCGTAGCTGAAAAGGAAATAGAATTCTGTAACGAGTGTGACGATTTCCCTTGCGAACGATTCCAGCCTTATGCTGATAAAGCCCATTTTCCGCATAATACCAAGATGTATCAGCTATGTATGATGAAGAAACTTGGTTTTGAAAAATGGGCAGAAAAAGAAGCGGCCAAAATTTGGGATATTTACAGGACCAAAGCGTTTGATTTCGATAACATCCTCTATTGAACAATAGCGGACTCGTAGCCTTGGCCCATAAATCCAAAGCCGCTTGAATGAATCTTAGAGCTAAAAATGCGAAAGGTGGGGTGGGTTAAGGGTCTCGAACCCCCAACCTCTGGATCCACAGTCCAGTGCTCTAACCAATTGAGCACCACTCACCACTTTGGGCTTGCTCCAAATACTTCACTGTTTTCCCCATTTTCCACCCTCTGACATGCCGAGATAAGATTATTACATCGAAACCAGTGAGGTCAAATACTCCTCACTCTCCTCGGCTGCCATCAGGAGATCCTGCTGGACATGATGAGGCGGAGGCGGCCCTTCGGCCTTAAATGTCAGCTCAAGATGACGGATGATCCTGTCGATTGTCTTCAGCTCTTCAATAAAAGAGATTATTCTCATCCGACCAGCACAGGAAGAGCAAGGTAGTGGATCTATCTCGTAGACCTTGCGGATCATCTCGGCCCAGCCTTTAGAAGGCACATAAGTCGGATCATCGTCGATAATAGGGAGCATAAGCTCAAGGCCTGTGGCTGTGTGCAAGAATTTCACAAGTGTGAATTATTTCAGAATGCATTTGTGTGCGATCCCGACGGCTGCCCTTTATCCCGAACACTATGTGGATACGATTATCCTTTTAATCTGGCGCAGCGCATTGGCATGAAGTTTGCTTTTTAATACTACCTGTTTAAATTCCACGGACGTGAGTCCGTGGATGGAAATGGCTCCTAAGTCTTCTTTCAATATGATAAGCTTTTGGGATGGAGATAAGAAGACAAGCCCACTGTGTCTACAGGTG
>Ga0307425_1000403_pt1 | contig 27324 bp, 25 predicted proteins | sample SalMarWE160330MG_FD_202152 | JGI IMG/M metagenome (GOLD analysis project Ga0307425, IMG submission 202152) | Salt marsh sediment microbial communities from the Plum Island Ecosystem LTER, Massachusetts, United States - WE1603-30 | ecosystem: Environmental > Aquatic > Marine > Intertidal zone >...
CGAAAATGGATCCAAATAGTCCATCAGGTATCTATGCTTGTAAAAACTGCGGGAATGAAGAAACACATGTAAAAGGAAGGCCCTTTGCGCCATGTTCCAAATGTGGTAAAAATAACTGGAGATTAAAACGGAAGACCGATTAATAAACATAAAATATAAGTACACCTGCAAACATTTACATTAATAACTCTTCAAAAAAACAATATATAATATATATTTGTATTTCTTCGCTGGCAAAAATTATTTTGTAGAAAACAACTTTTAATAATTTCCAATTCAATTTATGAAAATAGTAAAGATATGGTAAACTCATCTACAAATATGAAAAATCCAAGGAAATACGGAAAGTCTCCTTTCAGTATTGCTGTAATCCACGGCGGACCAGGCGCACCGGGAGAGATGGCTCCGGTGGCAAGGGAGCTGTCCACGCTGTTTGGTGTTCTGGAGCCGCTTCAGACTGCAGCGTCCCTTGAGAGACAGGTTGAGGAACTATACGATATCCTGCAAAAAAACGGGTACATGCCTGTAACATTAATAGGCTGGTCCTGGGGTGCTATGCTGGGCTTTATTACTGCGGCCAGGCATCCTTCAGTAGTAAAAAGACTGATACTGGTGGGAAGCGCGGTCTTTGAAAAAAAGTATGCTGCAGATATTACTAAAACCAGGTTGAGCCGCCTTAGCGGAAAAGATAAAAATGAAGTCCGGGAACTATCAGGAATTTTAAATAATCCGTCATCTGGAAATAAAGATACCCTTATGCTTCGGCTTGGAAAACTTCTATCAGGAGCTGATTCATACGATCCCATTCTCCATAAGGATGAGATACTGGAATGCCGGTACCATATTTTCAGGAGCGTATGGGAGGATGCCCAGATGCTCAGGGACAGCGGGAAGCTTTTGGAGCTGGGAAAGCAGATAAAGTGCCCGGTAACGGCAATTCACGGCGACTATGACCCCCATCCTGCCGCAGGTATTAGAAAGCCCCTTGAACGTGTCCTGGAGGACTTCAAGTTTATCCTGATTGAGAAATGCGGGCACTATCCATGGTTTGAAAAATCGGCCAGGGACAGGTTCTACCGTATCCTTAAAAAAGAATTGAGATAAAAACATAAATCTGTGGTATATTTTGGTTCGTACAAAATCCAGAAGGTTGTTTTAATACCGGCAGTGGAAGCGTGTAAATTAAAATAATATAAATATGATTAAAGAAGTTGAGTCATGAAAAAGATATGTATTATAGGAGCCGGGATATCAGGCCTTTCAACGGGATGTTATGCTCAGATGAATGGTTATGATTCGGAGATTTACGAGATGCATAGCATGCCCGGCGGCGTCTGTACCTCATGGAAACGGGGGGAATACCTCTTTGATCACTGCCTGCACTGGGTGCTGGGATCAAGTAAGGGAAGTTCGATTTACGGGCTTTTCGAAGAACTGGGCATTTCGGAGAATGTAAAATTTTATTATACGGAGCGGTTCCGGAAAATCGATATTGGCAGCAAGAGCCTTACTGTTTATACAAACATTAACAGATTGGAAGAAGAACTCCTAAGGTTGTTTCCGGATGAAGAAAAAGCTATCAGGAAACTGGCCGATATAGTTCGTTTTTACAGGAAATTCAAGCCGCCTATGGATGCGGATTTCGGCAGCTTCAGCCCACGGGATATTCTTAAGATGCTGCCATTTATGCCATCGTTTGTAAAGCTTAAAAATACCAGCATAGAGGATTTTCTTGGTATGTTTCACAACAAGGATTTACGGGAGATGCTTTTCCAGATGTTTCCGGTAAAAAACATGCCGGCGCTGATGGTAATTATGCCGCTGGCATATTTTCACAACCATGAGGGTGGTTACCCCATGGGAGGTTCGCTTAATTTTACCCGCGCAATCGAAAAGCTTTATACGGCCCTGGGCGGCAACATAAGTTACAACCGGAGGATTAAGAGGATACTTGTAAAAAATAAAACAGCTGTCGGAATTGAAACTGAAAAAGGTGAGAGGATCCAGGCTGATATTGTCATATCGGCCTGTGACGGCAGATCAACGATATATCATATGCTGGGGGGAAAATATCTTACACCGGAAATTGAAAAGATGTATGAAAAGCCCAGTCTGTGGCCGCCTATAATCTCTATAAGTATGGGTATTAACCGGGATATGTCCGGTGAGGTAGAAATCAATAATTTCAAGCTGGATAAGCCTGTTTTTATTGCTGACCGGAAATGTGAGTGGATGGGTTATTTCCATTACTGCCATGATCCTGCTTTTGCGCCTCCCGGAAAAAGTGTTATAAAAACCCAGATAGAGTCTGATTATGGTTACTGGAAATCGCTTTACAGGGATAAGCAGAAATATAATATGGAAAAAGAAAAGGTCCTGAGTATTTGTATCGGAGAGCTGGAAAAGAAACTGCCCGGTATAAGGGATCAAATCGAAATAACGGATATAGCTACCCCTGTCACCTGGGAAAGATATACGGGCAACTGGCAGGGTTCCTATCAGGGATGGCTCCCCACGGTTGAACTGTTCGGGAAATTTTTACCAAGGGAACTGCCGGAACTTAAAAATTTCTATATGACCGGCCAGTGGACTTTTCCCGGAGGAGGAGTACCCATGTGTATGGCCCAGGGCAGGAGAATTGTTAAATATTTATGTAAAAAAGAAAAAAGGGATTTTACTGCTAGCAGGCGTTAATATAAGAGATAATTATAGAATTACAAATAAATATTTGAAGCTGTTGAGATCCAGAGTTCAAATATTTTTTATTTTTAACTTAAAATTATATAATTAGTGAATTAAAAATCTGCAGAGTATCTGCAGAGTATTTATGTCTATCAGGATATTTCCTAAAAAATGCAGCAGATTCAAACGGTTAACCGCCAGTAGAAAGAGTGAAATTGGATAACAGAGCAATAGGTGTGTTTGATTCGGGAGTAGGAGGACTTACTGTGCTCCGGGAAATAATTAAGTCGGCCCCCCATGAAAGCACAATATATTTTGGAGATACCGAGAGGGTCCCTTACGGACCCCGTGATCTTGATGAAGTCAAGAAATTTGTTTTTAAAATAACCAGGTTCCTTTATGATAAGGATGTCAAGCTCATTGTAATTGCCTGCAATACTTCAACCGCCGCAGCGCTGGATGATATAAAGAAACAATATGATATACCTATCATCGGAGTAATAGAGCCGGGAGCCAGAACTGCTGTCTGCAATACCAGGAATAAAAAGGTGGGGGTTATTGCTACCAGGGGCACAGTTGAGAGCAATGCGTATAAGCTGGCAATTGAAAAGATAGACCCGGAAATAAAAACATTTTCAGCGGCTGCTCCCCTGCTGGTAGATTTTGTAGAGAAAGGTATCCTTGACGGCAGGGGCCTTAATAAGGCCATATATAATTACCTGAAACCATTATTTAAAGCTGATATAGATGTATTGATACTGGGTTGTACCCATTTTCCATTAATTGAGAAGCAGATTTTAGCCTGCAGCGGTAATGGGATCAGAGTAATAAGCTCAGCAGTGGAGACTGCAAAAGATGTAAAGAAAACACTGACGGAAAAGGGAATTTCTTCGGGTAAAAGAAAAAAACCGGAAAGAATTTTTTATGAAACAGCGATGGCCAGTAATTTCTTTAAAGTAGGTAAAATGTTTCTGGGCGAGGAAGTAAAGGAAGTTATAAGGATTAAGTTTGATATTTAAAAGTCAGCGGCAGGTAAGTAAGATATTTTAATGTTATATAAGAGAAAGGCCAAAGGTAAATGGTTAAAAGAATAGATGGCAGAAAAGATGATGAAATCAGGAAAATAAATATAACCAGAAATTATATATCTCATGCTGATGGTTCAGTATTCATTGAAATGGGAAAGACCAGGATTGTCTGCACGGCTACTGTTGAGGACAAGATCCCCAAGTTTCTGGCCGGAAAAGGTTCTGGCTGGATTACTGCAGAATATGATATGATTCCCGGTTCTGCTCCGCAGAGAATAATCAGGGCTCAAACCACAGGCAGAATTAACGGCAGGACTCATGAAATTCAGAGGCTTATAGGCAGATCGCTGAGGGGTGTGGTTGATCTAAGTAAAATTGGTGAAAGAACCATTTGGATAGATTGTGATGTTATCGAAGCGGATGGCGGAACCAGGACCGCATCAATAACCGGAAGCTTTATTGCTCTTTTTGACTGCATGAGTTCCCTGATCCGAAAAAAAATAATCACTGATATGCCCATAGAAAATTTTCTGGCGGCTGTAAGTGTGGGTATAGTCAATGACCAGATCCTGGTGGATCTTTGTTTTGAAGAAGATTCAAAAGCACAGGTTGATATGAATGTTGTCATGAATTCCAGGAAGGAGCTTATTGAGGTCCAATCCACTGCAGAAATAGCTCCTTTCAGCAGGAAAAATTTTGACAGGATGCTGGAGCAGGCAACTGCTGCCATAAAGGAAATTATAGAAGTTCAGAAGAAAACATTGAGCCGGAAATCTTAACTATTGGTTTTATTATTTAAATCTACAGGTGTTATCTTTTGCAGATAGTCATTGCTTCAAGAAATAAAGGGAAAATAAAGGAGATAAAATCTTTCTTCAGCGGTTTATTAAAAGTAGAATGGCTGACTTTTGCCAATTTTAAAGGATTTCCGGATGTAAGGGAAGAGGGAAGCAGCTTTACGGAGAATGCAAGGCTCAAAGCAAGGGCTATTTCCGATTTTACAGGTGCAGTTACTCTTGCTGATGATTCGGGACTGGAGGTCGATTTCCTGGGAGGGAGGCCCGGAGTTAAATCTTCAAGATATACCGGAGAAAATGCCACAGATAAGCAGAATAGAGTTAAACTGCTTGGCGAGATGAAAAAAGCGGTAAGGGTTTCCGACAGGGGTGCAAGATTTATATGTAGTATGGTCTTATGGAAACCCGGAGCAGGACCAGTATTTGAAACCAGAGGCGAATGCGAGGGCCGTATAGGTTTTGATGAAAAGGGTATCGGAGGCTTTGGTTATGACTGTATTTTTATTCCTTCAGGATTTGAAAGAACAATGGCCCAGCTGGACCGGAGTGAGAAAAATCGTATTAGTCACAGGGGGAAGGCGCTTAATGCGGTATATAAGTTTATTGTAAATTTTTAGAATTATGATATTATTTTTTGTGCTAAATTGGCAGTTCATACAGACGGGGTGTAGCGCAGTTTGGTTAGCGCACCTGCTTTGGGAGCAGGGGGTCGGAGGTTCAAATCCTCTCACCCCGACCAATACGGGCGGGAATAGCTCAGTTGGCTAGAGCGTCAGCCTTCCAAGCTGAGGGTCGCGGGTTCGAATCCCGTTTCCCGCTCCATTTTTATTATTTGGGTAACTTTTTAGGTTTATACATCATTAAAAAATAATAAATTATTGGCGTGATTTTGCGGAAAAATACAAGAAGCAGGATCCACATTAGTTTGGCATTCTTTCCTCCGGCTTTAAAATTTTTATTGTCCCGTTTTATGCAGTCTATAAGGGTGATAATCCATAGGATAAATAACCCCAGGCCGATAAAAGAGCAGAGCATTATAAAATAAAAAACTAATATAAAGAATAGTACGGACAATAATGACCCCATAGCTATAATAAAAGCTGTAAAAAAATCTGCCAATTATCCTCCATGGTAATCTATTAATTTAAATACAGATATATTCTAGCATGTTTTAAATATTAGATAAAAGTGTTTAGCGGGGGTATTTTTTAAAATAAATAGCAGTTATCTTAAAGGGTGACAACGGCTCTTGACTTATGATTTGATATTAACTAAAGTATAACTCTGGTTCGGGGTATACTTGAAATTTATCGGTAATTTTTAATAATAAATTTTAATTTGTTATAATAATTAAACAGTTTTTGCGCCAGTAGCTCAGCTGGATAGAGCAACGGACTTCTAATCCGTAGGTCGGGGGTTCGAATCCCTCCTGGCGTACCAGAAGTTTGAAAATTACGGGATAAATATAAGAAAGTATTACTTTAAAGATTTAAATTGAAAGGTTAAATGGTGAGAATAGCTCAGCTGGTAGAGCACAGGATTGTGGTTCCTGGGGTCGCGGGTTCGATCCCCGTTTCTCACCCCATTTTTAAAATTTGCGCCTGTAGCTCAGTTGGATAGAGCGTCGGACTTCGAATCCGTGCGTCGGGGGTTCGAATCCCTCCAGGCGTACCAAATTTACATATATAAAGCGTGGGGTACGGCAGAGACAGTTAATAAAAATATGCCAGTGGTGTGTTTCCGGGATTCGAAAAATTGGGCTGTCTATATTTTTTAAATTTGAAAATACCGATTAAATAGACAGCCGTAATAGATAGAAACACTGCGGGACATGCGGGATAGGGCTGGGTAACAAATCCTTTCAGGCGTGCCGGAATATCTTTTTATAAGTGGGCCGTTAGCTCAGCTGGTAGAGCACCTGACTCTTAATCAGGGTGTCACAGGTTCGATCCCTGTACGGCTCACCATTTATGCGAGAGTGGCGGAATTGGCAGACGCGCTAGACTTAGGATCTAGTGGGGTAACACCTGTAGGGGTTCAAGTCCCCTCTCTCGCACCAGAAAAGAGCTAGTTTTATTAGATAAATTTATAACTTAATGTGGAAAACATGCCATAAGTGCATGTTTTCCGGGACTTGAAAAGACGGACTGAGTGCAAACGAGGGAGTCTGCGGCTCTGCAGTGAGCAGAGCGAGACGAAAGACCAAGTCCCCTCTCTCGCACCAGACATACTTCAAAAGCTCTTCGCCATAGGTTTGTATTTTATTGGTTATCTATTATAATATGAATTTTAATATAGAAGTGGAATTGCATTATCGATGATATTTAAGGAGGATTTTATTTGAGTTTTACCATAAAAAGCTGTAAGAAAATTGATTTAAATAAAGCTAAGCTGGATATAGAAGTTTCAAATAGCTCTCTAAAAAAGCATATTGGGAAAGCTTATAAAAGTATTTCCCAAAAAGCAAATATTCCTGGCTTTAGGAAAGGAAAAGTCCCCTACCAGATAATAGATGTTAAATTTGGCAAGCAGTATGTACTAAATGAGGCTGCCAGTATTTTAATCTCTGAATTATACCCGGATATAATTGTTGAGTCTAAGCTTAGTCCGGTTGATTATCCCAAAATAAAAATTACCAGGCTGCAGGAGGACCTGCATCTGGGCTTTGAAGTGGAAGTAGAACTGGAGCCGGAAATAATATTGCCTGATTACCGGGGCATAGAAGTTACAGGGCTTTCCACAGAGGTATCTGACCAGGAACTGGAACAGCAAATAAATAATATTAGAAATAATTTTTCAACTCTGGAGCCGGTTGGGGATGATAAACCGGTGTCAAAGGGCGACTATGTCACTCTTGATTTTGACGGTGAGATTGAAGGAAAAGAATTTGAAGGCGGAAGTGCACAGGATTACCTTCTGGAAGTTGGTTCGGGTACTTTATTTTCAGAATTTGAAGGCTCGCTTATCGGAATGAAAAAAGGAACGAAAAAGGAGACGACTCTTACGCTGCCTGCTGATATCAAAAATAGAAACCTGGCCGGTAAAAAAGCAAACTTTAAAATTTTTGTAAAGGAAATAAAAAGTAAAGTATTGCCTGCGGTTGACGAAGAATTTTTAAAAAATTTTGGTGATTATAAGAATATTAACGACCTTAAGGACGATATAAGAAAAAGATTGGTCGAGCAGAAGGAAAGGATTAGAAGGGGAAAAATAGTAGAAGAGATTTTTAATCATATTATAGACAGAATGAAGTCCGATGTTCCCGATGTAATGGTAACCAACAGAATAGAGCAGATTAACAAGGAAATTGACGAAGGTTTAAAGAAGCAAAAATTAAGCAGGGACAATTATCTTAGGGCCATAAATATTACCGAAGACAAATTAAACCAGGAAATTAGACAGAGGGCAGCAAGAGAAGTAAAAGAGTACCTGATTTTTAAGGCACTGGAAAAAGCTGAAAAGAAAAATGTAGAACCTTCAAAAGATGAAATCGAAAAAGAGAAGGATAATATCATAAGCAGTTACAAGCAGCAAGAAGATATTAAGAAGATAAAAGAATTTTTCGAAAAGCCCGAAGGTGAAGAATCTCTGGTACAGACACTAAGAAGAAAAAAAATAATTGACCTTTTGGTCAGAAATTCAAAGATAATAGAAAAAGAAAAAACAGGCGGTACGGATGCAGAAAAGGTTTGGACGCCTGATAAAAATAAAACAGAATCTGAGGGGAAGGACAAAACTGAAAAGCTCTGGACTCCTGGTTCAAAATAAATAAGAGAGAGTGATGGTTAAAATGAATAATAATTATTTAATTCCAATGGTAATCGAGCAGACAAACAGGGGTGAGAGATCATTTGATATTTATTCCCGCTTGTTAAAAGAAAGAATTATTTTCCTGGGAGTGGCCATAGATGATAACGTTGCCAACGTGATCATGGCGCAGATGCTCCATCTTGAAGCAGAAGAGCCCGATAAGGATATACAGCTGTATATCAACAGTCCGGGCGGAGTGGTAACGTCAGCTCTGGCGGTTTATGATACCATGCAGTTTATCAAATCCCCTATATCTACCATTTGTATCGGGCAGGCTGCAAGCGCCGCTGCGGTACTGCTGCTGGCAGGGGAAAAGGGAAAAAGATTTTCACTCCCTAATTCAAGGGTAATGCTCCATCAGCCTTCAGGGGGTGTTTCGGGAACTACCATTGATGTTGAAATTCATGCAAGAGAAATGGTAAGGATCCGGGCCCTTTTAAATGAGATAATTGCCAAACATACCGGCCAGGAGGTAAAGAAAGTAGAGAAGGATACTGAAAGGGATTTTATATTGAATGCCAGTGAAGCCAAGGAATATGGTATATTAGACGAGGTTATTTATAAAAAGTGATATTAAATAGAAAAGAGGGGTGTGTATAAATTTGTCAGTTGATAGCGGAAAAAAAAGTAATTTCTTAAAATGTTCTTTTTGCAGCAAATCCCAGAATCAGGTAAAAAAGCTAATCGCAGGATCGGGAGTCTATATCTGTAATGAATGCGTGGATTTATGCAATGAGATCATAGAAGAAGAATTAAAAGAGGAGAGAGAAGTAGAATTCAAGGACCTCCCCAAACCCAAGCAAATATACTCAATTTTAAATGAGTACGTTGTGGGGCAGGACAGGGCAAAGAAGATATTGTCTGTAGCGGTATATAATCATTACAAGAGAGTAAAATATGAGAACAGATTAAAAAAAGACGATACTGAAATTGAAAAAAGTAATATCCTGCTGATCGGCCCCACCGGATGCGGTAAAACTCTTCTGGCCCGGACTCTGGCCAGAATATTAAATGTTCCTTTTTGTATTGCGGATGCAACCTCGCTTACCGAAGCAGGTTATGTCGGTGAAGATGTGGAGAATATATTACTGAGGTTAATACAGGCAGCGGATTTTGATATTAAAAGAGCTGAAACCGGTATTATTTATTTGGATGAAATAGATAAAATCAGCCGTAAATCCGAAAATCCTTCAATTACACGCGATGTATCAGGAGAAGGAGTACAGCAGGCTTTACTCAAGATTCTGGAAGGTACCGAAGCCAATGTACCCCCGCACGGCGGACGAAAACATCCTCATCAGGATTTTATACAAATTAACACCAACCATATTTTATTCATCTGCGGCGGCTCATTCAGCGGATTGGAGAAAATAATAGAGAGAAGAATAAATAAAAGCAGTGTCGGCTTTATTGCAGAAAAAGCTTTTGCTAAAGTGGAAAAAATTGATTTGCTTCTTCCGCAGACGATGCCGGAAGATCTCCTGCGGTACGGCTTAATCCCGGAATTAATCGGAAGGCTGCCCGTGGTAAGTACCCTGTCTAATCTTTCGGAAGATGATCTTGTAAAGATCCTGATGGAGCCAAAAAATTCTTTGGTCAAGCAGTACATTAAAATGTTTAAGATGGATAAAGTTAACCTGGAATTTACCAGCGATGCTTTAAGAGAGATTTCAAGGAAAGCTTTAAAAAGAGGTACAGGAGCAAGAGGGCTCAGAGCTATTATGGAAGATATTATGTTGAATATAATGTTTGAAATACCGGCACGTAAAAATATAGGTAAATGTGTCATTACCAGAGAGGTTGTAGAAAATAAAGTAGAACCCAAGATAACAACCGGGCCAAGCAATAAAGTATTTTTGAAAGATGAGGAAAAATCAGCTTAAAATATCTGGCGGGATTAAAGGCAAATACAATCCCTTATCATTTGAAAAAAAGATCTATGGGGATTGGTTAAAAAATAAATACTTTCACGAAGAAATTGATAAATCAAAAATTCCATTCAGTATAGTAATACCGCCTCCCAATGTGACCGGATACCTTCATATCGGCCATGCTTTAAACAATACCCTGCAGGATGTTATTATCAGATACAGAAGAATGAAAGGGTATAATACTACATGGATACCAGGTACTGATCATGCAGGAATAGCCACACAAAATGTAGTTGAAAAAGCCCTGGAAGAAAAAAAGGTAAATAGGTTTAAGCTGGGAAGAGAGAAGTTCATTAAAGAAGTCTGGCGCTGGAAAGAAAAATATGGCAGCCGGATCATAAACCAATTGAAATCACTGGGGTGCTCATGCGATTGGGAGAGGGAAAGATTTACTTTTGACAGCCTGTACAGCAGAGCGGTTATAAAAGAATTTGTCACCCTGTACAGAAACGGGCTTATTTATAGAGGAAACTATATGGTTAATTGGTGTCCCAGATGCCGGACTGCAATTTCAGATATTGAAGTGGAACATATTCAGAAGAATGGAAACCTGTGGGACATAAAGTATCCATTAATTGACCTTAAAACCGGTAGTCCTAGCGAAAAAGAATATATAATTGTTTCCACTACAAGGCCCGAGACTATGCTGGGAGATACGGCAGTAGCCGTAAATCCCAAAGACAGAAGGTATAAGAAATATAAGGGCAGAATTGCTTTTCTTCCACTGGTAAAAAGAAAGATTCCCATAATTGAAGACGGGTTTGTGGATATGGAGTTAGGGACAGGTGCCCTAAAGGTCACCCCGGCCCATGATCCCAATGATTTTGAAATCGGAAAAAGACATAATCTGGAAGAGATCAATATATTAGATGAGGATGCAAACCTTAATTCCAACGCTGGAAAATACGAGGGTCTTAGCCGCGAAACCGCAAGGCAGAGAGTGCTGCATGATTTAGATGAGCAGGGTTATCTGGCAAATAGGAATATCCATACTTCTTCAATTGGGATTTGTTCAAGGTGCAGTACTATAATTGAACCAAGGATTTCAATGCAGTGGTTTGTATCTATGAAAAAACTGGCCGGGCCGGCCATAAAAGCAGTAAAAGAAGGAAGGGTAAAAATAATTCCTGCAAAGTGGGAGAAGATATATTTTGACTGGATGGAAAATATCAGGGATTGGTGCATATCCCGCCAGCTCTGGTGGGGGCACCGCATTCCGGTATGGTACTGTGAAGATTGTAATGAAATGATAATAAGTGAGAGCACTCCCGGAGGATGCCCAAAGTGCGGAAGTGATAATATAAGACAGGACCAGGATGTCCTGGATACATGGTTCAGTTCGTGCCTGTGGCCATTTGCGGCTATGGGGTGGCCGGACGAGACAGAAGAACTCGAATATTTTTTTCCTACAAATGTCCTTGTGACCGCACATGATATTATTTTTTTCTGGGTGGCCAGGATGATCATGATGAGCCTTTATTTTAAAGGCGAGGTTCCTTTCGGTGAAGTTTTTATAAACCCTCTGGTCAATGATGCAAACGGGCAGAAAATGAGCAAATCCAAGGGGAACGTGGTGGATCCTATGGGGATAATAGAAGAAAGCGGGTCAGATGTTTTAAGATTTACTTTGACTTCCCTGACCACTCCCGGAAGGAATTTGATTCTTGGCAGCGAGAAGATCGAGGGAGTAAGAAATTTTGCCAATAAATTATGGAATGCATCCAAGTTTGTTATATCAAATGTGGATAAATCCGGAGTTGGCTATGATATGGATATTAAGCAGCTTGATTTAAATTTGTGGGACAAGTGGCTGCTGTCAAGACTGAACCGCACCATAAAAGGCGTGGAAAAGTACATAGCAAATTATAATTTTTCTTTCGCTTCAAAGCTGCTTAATAACTTCTTATGGAATGATTATTGCGACTGGTATATTGAATCGGCAAAGGTCAGGATTTATTCTCCGAAAAAGAGTGATGATAAGAAATGCGTACTATTTATATTATGGTATGTTCTGGAAGCATATCTTAAGCTGCTTCATCCGTTTATGCCTTTTATAACTGAACAGATATGGCAGAATATTCCGCATAGGGGAAAAAGTATAATGGTAGAGAAGTTTCCCGAGTTTAAACAATCTAGGGTAAATAAAAATATCGAGAATGAAATAGAAATACTTTTTAATGTTATAAGCGAGATTAGAAGAATAAGATCAGAACTCAAGATAAATCCGGCTAACAGGGTAAAAGTTAATCTGGCAGCTGGAAATAATGACATAAGCATACTGAAAAAAAACAAAGAATATATTTACTATCTTGCCAAATTAAGCAATATAGGATTTAAGGATTGCACCGGCCGGAAAGGATATGTCAAAACCACCATTGGGAACATAGATATATTTATTTATGTCCTTGACGCAATTGATATGGAACTGGAAACAAAGAGAATAAAGGACCAGATTAAGAAAATAAATATAGAAATAGAAAAAAGCAAAAAAAAGATATTAAATCCTGATTTTTTAAATAAAGCGCCGCAGGAAATAATCCGGAGAGAGAATGATAAGCTGAACCAGGCAAATAAAATATTAAAAGTGTTAAAAAGTCAGATGGGCAGGATTAAAAGCATTAATAAATAGCAACCGGTAATTAAAGCGAGAAGTAGTGGACTACAGGCAAGTAAGCAAATATTTAGACGACTGCCTTATTTTCGGAATAAAGCCCGGCCTCATAAGAGTAGAGAAAATACTCAAATTTTTAGGCAGTCCCCATAAAAATGTTGATTTTATTCATATTGTTGGGACCAACGGCAAAACTTCAACTGCTAAAATGACCGCATCAATATTGAGCCATCACGGTATCCGTACCGGATATCACATTTCTCCTCATATAAGCAGTTATACCGAAAGGATATGGATTTGCGGAAAGGAAGTACCGGAAAAAAAATTTGCCGGGGTATTTAACCGGATATATCCCTATATAAGCAGGGTAAATAAAATGGATTTGGGTGGTCCTATTACCCAATTTGAAATAATCTGTGCCATGGCGTTCAAACTGGCAGAAGATGAGGGCATAGAGGTTATGGTACTTGAGGCAGGTATGGGAGGAAGATGGGATGCTACAAATATTGCGGATTCTAAAGTTGTGGGACTTACCGGTGTTAGTCTTGAACATACAGAAATGCTGGGTGATAGTATTGAAAAGATAACCTCTGAAAAAGTAGAAGTTATAAAAAAAGGAGCAATGGTCGCAACTACAAGCAGCAGTAGAGAAGTTCTGAAAATTTTAAAAAGAAAGGTGAAGAATACCGGTTCCAGGCTTTTTTTATATGGGAAAGATTTTACTATACAAAAAAAAGTGGACCTGGGGCTAAAGGGCTGTCTGCTGGATATCAAGGGAATAAATGGATCCTACAGCAATCTGGGATTAAAGCTTCTGGGCCAATATCAGTCTTTAAATTTATCCCTGGCAGTCGTACTCTCGGAATTATATCTGGAAACTAAAAAGAGGACAATAATCGAAAAAAAATTACAGGAGAGCATATCCCATATGACAGTCAGGGGAAGGTTTGAGATCATTAGGAAAAGACCTCTGGTTATCACAGATTCAAGTCATAATCCTGAGGGAATCGAAAATTTTGCGCATGATATTGTCAGATATTTCGGCGACAAGAGAAAAATAATAATTTTTGCTGTTTTGAAAGATAAAGATTATGAAAAGATGATTGAGGCAATAATTAAAGTAAGCGATATTTTAATTTTAACTTCAAGCAAAAGCAGCAGGAGCTTAAATGCTGACAGGGTATTAAGGGCGACGAAAGAAAAAATAAAACGGTTAGAAAGAGCATGTCACAGGCCGGATAAAGTATACAGAATAGATACTATAAGAAATTCAATAAAATTTGCTTTAAAAATTTCGGAGAGAAATGATATTATATGCATTACTGGTTCAATAGCAAATTTGGAATATATAATTAAATAAAGGTTTTTTATGGCATATATATTAAAAATAAAGTGAATTTAATAAATTTTTATTTGGAGGGATAATGGACTTATTTGAATATATTAATAAGATTCTGGCTTTTTTTACAGATCCTGCATGGAAGTATCTGATTTACAGTATTATTTTTATTTTAATTATAATCTGGCTTGCTTTTATTTACTGGACATATAGAGATGCTAGGTTAAGGAGTGAGTCGACGGTTAATGCAATTTTCTGGGCGCTGGTTGTACTGGTATTGAATTTTTTAGGATTAATACTGTATTTAATATTAAGGCCTCCTGAATTTATAGATGACATAGTTGAAAGGGACCTTGAAATTGAAAGAATGCAGCTGCTGCTTAACGGCAAGCAATCCAGTTGTCCTGCCTGCGGGAACACGGTCAATGACGATTTTTTAATCTGTCCGTACTGCAGAAAGAAATTAAAAAATTCATGCATTAATTGCGGCAAGCCTTTAAATTTAAACTGGAAAGTTTGTCCTTATTGTAAGACTACTCAATAGATATGGGGGCCGGTGTATAAATTAATAAATACAGGAATTACAAGAAGGAAAGCGGACCTGATATTATGAATGACAACATGGAAAGAAGCCTGATCATCATTAAGCCTGATGGAGTTAAAAAGAGGATTATAGGGGAGATTATATCCCGCTTTGAGAAAAAAGGGCTGGTCATTGAAAAATTAAAGATGATGAAAATCAGCCGGGAACTTGCGGGCAGGCATTACAATGAACACAAGGATAAAAAATTTTATAATATGCTTATTGAGTATATAACTTCAGGTCCGGCAGTGGTAATGGTCATAGCCGGGAATAATGCAATAGCCAGGGCCAGGGATCTTATGGGTGATACTGATTCAAAAAAGGCAAAAGAAGGAACTATCAGAGGAGACTTTGGGGTCGATATTACCGTAAACGTGATTCATGGTTCGGATTCTGAAAGAAGCGCCGTAAGAGAGATTGAATTGTTTTTTCATTAAAATTTTTAACCCGTAATAGCTAAATTGAAGGTGATAAATGAATAGAAGAAGAGGGAAAATTGTATTTTTTATAGTATTGTTAGGCGGCATCATAGGAGCTGTTCTGGGACATGTCTTAAAAGATATAGTTCCCATTCTGGACAAAGGACTCAAGGTTGGTACTGATTCTCTCAGTTTTAACTTATATTTAATCGATATGAGTTTTGGTATTCATATTAATATTACGATTAGTGCCATAATAGGGTTACTTATAGCTTTTTTACTGGCTGATGTTGGAAGAAGAAGATCATAAAAAAAAAATTATTTTAGCTTCTGCTTCTCCTAGAAGAAGAGAAATACTTAAACTCTTAAAATTAGATTTTAAAGTAATCGAACCAGAGGGATACGAGGAGAAACAGCTAAAAAATCCTTACCGGACTGTTACTTATAATAGTATCAATAAAGCCAGAAATGTTTATAATTATATAGAAGAATACGGATCGAGAAGCAAAAAACCGGATGGCGCAGAACAATTTTTGATTGCAGGTTTTGATACCATTATATCTCTAGGAAGAAGATATTTGGGGAAGCCGGCCGATAACGGAGAGGCAATTGAATTTTTAAATATACTTTCCGGTAAGGTTCATAGGGTAATAAGCGGTGTTTGTGTTTTAGATAGCATATCCGGGAAATTTTATAGTGATACTGAATCTACCAGAGTTAAATTCAGGAAGTTAACCACAAAGGAAATTGAAAGATATATAGATAAAGAAGATGCACTGGATAAAGCAGGAGCCTATAATATATTTGGAAGGGGAAGTCTGCTGGTGGAGAAGATAGATGGATGTTTTTATAATGTAGCCGGGCTTCCTGTAGTAAAGTTTGCGAATCTATTGAAGAAGTTCGAATTTAAAGTCATTGGTTAATTAAGGAGCTAACAGATGCAGATATTTGATTTTTTCTTAAATATTATCGGTAAGGATATGGGAATAGATCTGGGAACAGCTACTACTCTGATATATGTGAAAGGAAAAGGAATAGTGCTGGAAGAACCTTCTGTTGTGGCTATTGACAAGGAAAAAAATAAAATACTGGCTGTGGGCAGAGAAGCCAAGAGAATGGTAGGAAGGACTCCTGAAAATATAACAGCAATCAGGCCCTTAAAAGATGGAGTAATCGCAGATTTTGAAACTACAGAGAAAATGCTCAGGTATTTCATACAGAAAGTCCATAAAAATGTAGCTTTTGCCAGACCCAGAATCGTTATTTGTGTTCCATCGGGGATCACTCCTGTTGAGAAGAAAGCTGTTGTCGAGACTACCGAACAGGCTGGTGCCAGAGCTGCTTATATTATAGAGGAACCTCTGGCTGCAGCAATAGGCTCAGGTCTTCCCATTGACGAACCCAGCGGTAGTATGATTATTGACATAGGCGGGGGAACCTCTGAAGTGGCGGTCATATCTTTAGGTGCGATAGTTGTTAGCCAGTCCCTGCGTATCGGTGGTGATGAAATGGATGAAGCCATAATATATTATTTAAAGAAGGAGCATAACCTGTTTTTAGGAGAAAGAACTGCTGAAAAGGTAAAAATGGAGATCGGGTCCGCTTTTCCCCTGGAAAATGAAGGGAAAATGGAAATAAACGGGAGGGATCTGGTAACTGGTCTTCCCAAGACAATCATTATTACCAGTCAGCAGATAAGGAAAGCACTAGAGAAAGAGTTAAATGATATTGTTAATTCAATTGTTGAAGTTCTGGATATCACACCCCCGGAGCTTTCTTCGGATATAATGAAGAGAGGTATTGTCCTTGCAGGAGGGGGTTCATTGCTCAAGGGTTTGGTTGAGAGGATCAGCAGGGAAACCCATTGTCCTGTTTATCTCGCGCAAGACCCTATGGCGGCAGTTGCAATTGGAGCAGGGAAATGCGTTGAGGATTTTAATACTCTCAAGAAATATTTAAAATATTCAAAGTAGTTAATTTTGTATTCAACTTATAATATTTACTGATGACTATATTAAATAGAAGATTTAGGAATCTTTTAATTCTGGCTGTTATAATCATTTTATGTCTGGTAGTCATTACTATAAGTTTTAGGCAATCCGGGTTGATCCAAAATGTGAAAGCCAGGACCGTTGATGTTTTTGAACCGGTTCAGGAAAAGATTTTTTCGTTCTTCAGCCCCGTAACCCGCTTCTTTAATTCAATAAAAGATTATATAAACCTAAGGGAAAAGTATCTTAGTCTTCAAAAAGAAAATTCAGAGCTAATGAACGAATACAGTGAAAATATAAACCTTAAGGTGGAGAATAATGCATTGAGAAAACTTCTGGAAATAGAAATAAGGGAAGAGCACGCTGCCATACCCGCAAGAGTAATAGGTTATTATGAGAATAAGTGGCAATCAGAGGTTGTTTTAAATGTTGGAAGCAGTAATGGAATACAGGAAGGAATGGCGGTAGTTAATGAAGATGGATTGCTGGGAGTGGTGGTACTATCCGGTAATAATTCATGCAGTGTAAGACTTATAGACGATCCGCAGAGCAATATCGGTGTGAGGATCTTATCTTCGAGAAAGCTGGGCATTATTGAAGGGAGCCAGGATAAAAAAATTACTTTAGACTATATCTTAAATGAAGAGGTGGTATTTAAAGGGGATATAATAATCACATCAGAATATGGAAGGCTTCCCAGTGAAATTTTAATAGGCCGGGTAAGCAAGGTAACTGAAAATTCGGGAGGTCTATATAAATTAATTGAGGTAGAACCTTTTGCTGATTTTAAGGAAGTAGAATATGTCCTGGTGATAAAAGGATAGGATATGGCTCATTAATTATGAAAATTTTTTATAAAATCCTGCATTTTTTTGTGGTAGTAACCTGCCTGCTGCTGCAGATAGTTTTTTTTGAGTATTTAAAGTCATTTTATATAAATTTTGATTTGATCATGGTGGCCGTAATAGCAGTTGCCCTGTTTGACGGAACCTTTTGGGGGATGCTGTTTGGGTTTACAATAGGAATTATACTCGATCTTATAGCAGGCAATATTGTAGGAATAAGCGCATTTATCTATTCTCTGAATGCTTTTATGGTAGGAAGGCTTATTACGGCGGAGTTTAAATCTAAAATAATGACATATTTATTTATCGTTTTTTTAATTACAGAAATAAACATTTTAACAGTAAGCCTGATACGTTATTTATTTAATTTTGATAGCAATCTGCTTAGAATCGGATTAGCACTGATAACAGAACCTATCTGCAATATTGCTATTATGTTTATTATCTTTCCCATTATGAGGTCCGGAATGAAAAAGGAGTCTGAACTTGAATTCAAATATAAAGATAAGGTTTAGGATAGTAATTTACCTGCTGATAATGGTATTGATTGTACTTGTTTTAAGGCTTTATTTCCTGCAGATAATGAGTGGACAGCTATATGCGGAGATAGCATCCGAGAGCATTACCAGAGAAAAGACAGTTACTGCTCCCAGGGGAAATATTTATGATCGGAACGGGAAGCTTATAGTTAAGAGCATTCCTGTTACCGCAGTGGCTGTGGAACCTCATATTGTTTCAAAGAATGAAGACGTAATGGAAGCTCTTAGTGAGTGCCTTGATATGCCCTATGAGGATATTAAAGAAAAAGTATATCAGAGTAATCTGTCCTATATCGATAGATTAATTTTAAAGATAGATATTGATGCTGCCGATATGATTTATCTTAAGGAAAACAGCAGTGATTTGCCGGGCGTAGAAGTAGTCGATATATATTTGAGGGAATATGATTTTGGTTTACTGGCATCGCACCTGTTAGGTTATACCGGGGAAATTGATAAGGAGCGGCTGGAATCGGAAGAATATGAAGAGGGCTACGAAGGAGGAGATCAAATAGGGTGGAGCGGATTGGAAGAGGCCTATGAAAGTATACTTAAGGGAGAAAAGGGTAAGATAATATACGAAGTCGATCCTCTGGAAAGGCCGGTAAGCATAAAGGAAGAGTCTGCCCCTATTTGCGGTAATGATCTATACCTGACTATTAATATTGACCTGCAGAGAGCCGTGGAAGAAATCCTTTACCAGTCTATCCTGGAGGTAAGGCAAAAAAAAGACAGTAGTACTGGTCAGTATTACAATGTACCCGGGGGAGCGGTAGTAGTGCTTGATCCCCGGAGCGGCCAGGTACTGGCTATGGCCAGTTATCCTACTTTTGATCCCGGATGGTTTGTAGGTGGTATATCACAAACTGACTGGAATTATTTAAATGATCCTCAAAATTATGACCCCTTGAATAACAGGGCAGTTATGTCTTTCCCTCCCGGTTCGGTATTTAAAATAGTTACCGCCTACAGCGGCCTTGTCGAGGAGGTTATCACTGAAACAAGCAGGTTTAGTTGTGCGGGTGTATGGCTGGGACTGGGAAAAGATTTTCCCAAGTACTGCTGGAATAAATCAGGCCATGGCAGTCTTAATATAAGGGGAGCCTTTAAGAATTCCTGTGATATTTATTTTTATCAAGTAGGATATGGACTTTTCAACAAATTTAATAATATGGAAGAACTTCTCCAAAAGTATTCAAGGATTTTTGGATTTGGCAAGGCAACGGGTATAGATTTACCTTATGAGGACGGGGGGCTGGTCCCGGATAGGGAATGGAAAAAAGATTATTTTAAAGACCGGCCCGAATATTCTATATGGTTTCCGGGCGATACTGTAAATATGGCCATAGGACAGGGAGATCTACTGGTAACGCCCCTTCAGATGGCCCAGGCTTTTTCAATAATCGCCAATCACGGCATACAATTCAAGCCTTATCTGGTTAAAGAAATCAAAGATAACCAGGGTGAAGTGATAATGGAAAATTCTATGGCACAAATGCAGGATTTAAATTTAAATCAGTATTATCTTGACATTATCGAAGACGGATTGGTTCAGGTAGTCGGACCCGGGGGGACAGCTGCTTATGCATTCAGAAATTTTCCACTGGATGAAATAGCGGTGGCCGGAAAGACCGGTACCGCGGAGTTTGTGGGAAAGCAGGACTACGCCTGGTTTGCGAGTTATGCTCCTGTGGGCAATCCTGAATATGTGATAGTGGCAATGCTTGAAGAAGCTGGTTCCGGTGGAAGCAACGTTGGTCCCATTATAGAAAAAATATACAGGTATTTGTTTAATCTGGAATAAAAAAGCAATTAAAAATGATAAGAAGAAAAAAAACTTTTAGTGATTTTGATAACCTTAGAAGAAAAAGAAGTAGGATAAGATTTGATTTTTTACTGTTCTTTCTGGCAATTGCCGTTGCCTCATTCGGGGTTCTAATAATTTATAGTGCTACCAGGGGGACTCTCCCGGGAGGGGTATCGGATCCCTGGTTCTATCTGAAAAAACAGGCAATAGGGCTGGCGGTTGGTATTGTTTTATGTATTGTGATCCAGTTTATAAATTATAGAAAAATACGAAAATACTGGTGGTTATTTTTTACTGCAGGTATTTGCCTGCTGATATCCGTACTTTTTCTTGGTTATGAGGTATACGGATCAAAAGGCTGGATAGACCTGAAATTTTTTACGGTCCAGCCTTCGGAGTTTTCTAAAATTTTTATGATAGTAGCCCTTGCTGCTGTGATGTCAAAATGGAGGGGTGAAAAAATTCAAAGAGTCACATTCAAAAAAGTTGCTATTTCATTTGCTGTGACTCTTTCGTTTGTGGCGCTGGTCCTGCTTGAACCGGATTACGGAACCGCACTGATATATTTTATAATATATTTAGGCATATTATTTTTATCGGGGGCTAATTTCCTATATTTCCTTTTGATACTGGGACTGACTGCGGGGGGATTTTTTATAGCTTTTAACGCCGGTTTTATAAAACAGTATCAGCTGGACAGGATTCTTGTATTCCTGAATCCCTCGATATCCACTGAGGGTGCAGGTTATAATTTGTACCAGTCCAAACTGGCAATTGGCTCAGGAGGGTTGCTGGGAAACGGCCTTTTTCTGGGTAAACAGACGAATCTTAATTATATTCCCGAACATCACACTGATTTTATATTTTCAGTTGTCGGGGAAGAATTAGGGTTTCTGGGTGCGCTGATAATAATACTGGTTCTGGGCGTAATTATCTGGAGATGTTTTTACATAGCCTTGAATTCTTCCGATAGTTTCGCTATGCTTCTGGGTTCAGGGGTAGGTTTTATGATCTTATCGCAGGCAATCATAAATATAGGTATGACCATAGGTATAATGCCAATCATAGGAATCCCTCTACCTTTCTTGAGCTCAGGAGGTTCCAACCTTATAAGTGTATTTCTGGGTATAGGTATGGTAGAAAATATTTACATATGGAGAGAAGTAAGAAAAGATCATGAAATAGCTTACCAGGAATTCAGATAATTTTTTAATTGCAAGAGATAATTGAATATGGGTAAAATTAAAAGGCTGAATTTCAGCCTGCTGGAAAATCTTCTAAAAGATGTCGAGAAACCGGGAAGGTATATAAACAATGAAGTCGGAACCAAAAGCAAATATCCGGAGATAGACGGCAGCGCCTCCGATTTAGTTTTTATGGCAATTGTGTTTCCGGATATATACGAGATTGCCATGTCTAATCTGGGACTTCAAATATTATATGATATTGTAAACAAGCACAAATATTTCTCGGCTGAGAGGGTTTTTGCCCCCTGGGTGGATTTTGAGAAAAAACTTAAAGAAAATGGCATAAAGATATTTTCACTGGAAAACAGGATATTTCTGGATTGTTTTGACCTGATTGGTTTTTCTGTCCAGCATGAATTTCTTTATTCCAATATTTTAAATATACTTGATCTTGGCGGGATAAACATAAGGTCAGAGCAGAGAAAGGGAAAATTTCCGCTCGTATGTGCAGGCGGGCCTGCGGTAGCAAATCCCCAGCCGCTTTCAAAATTTATGGATTTTATGGTAATCGGGGATGGTGAAGAGACGGTAATATCTATACTGGAAAAGGTCAGGATTTACAGGGACGACAACAAGCAAAAAGGATGGTTCTTAAAAGAAATAAGTAAGCTGGACGGGATATACGTTCCCGGATTTTATAAATTTTACTATTTTCCGGACGGCCGTATTAAGAAGATCGATCCTGCAAATAGAATTAAAAAAGCAACTTTTAAAGAGTTCGATAAATCTAGCATAGTCAATGATCCTGTGGTGCCTAACATCAAAACGGTTCATGACCGTTTTGTGGCAGAGATTATGAGAGGATGTGCCAGGGGCTGCAGATTCTGTCAGGCAGGTGTAATCTACAGGCCGGTACGGAGCAGAAAAGCTAAATCCCTGGTGGATCAGATAGCAGCAGGCATTAAAAATACCGGTTATGATGAAATTTCATTTCTATCGCTATCTTCATCAGATTACAAACATATTGAATATTTACTGAACAGAGTTACCTGCTGCCCGGGATTGGAAGGGTTATCGATTTCAATGCCTTCTATAAGGCTGGATGGTCTCCGCCCGAAAATGGTAGATCTTATTAAAAGCGGAAGAAAGACAGGATTGACTTTTGCACCCGAAGCGGGCAGTCAGAGAATGAGAGATATAATCAATAAGAATATTAAAGAAGATGAAATGCTGGATTGTATAAAAATGGCTTTCAGCAAGGGATGGGAGAAAGTTAAACTATACTTTATGATAGGGCTGCCGTTTGAAGCTGATGAAGATATTGACCAGATAATAACGCTTATAAAAAAGATAACCGTGGTGGCAAGAAGCAGTTTTACCGGCAATAAACCGTCAAGAATTAAAATAAATATCAGTATAAATGCTTTTTGTCCCAAACCATTTACTCCCTTTCAATGGGTCAATCAGGACGATGCCGATAGCCTTGACCGCAAATTTAAATATATTTTAAAGAATGTTCCCAGAAGACATGTGAATATAAGCTGGACGGATCCCGGGAAAGCTGTGGTAGAGTGTGCCCTGTCCAGAGGAAATCAGAGAGTGGGAGAGGTCATAGAAGGGGCATGGAAAAGAGGAGCCAGGTTTGATAATTGGACCGATTTTTTCAAATCCTATATCTGGGAGGAGGAATTCGATAAGGCCGGTCTGAATATTAATTTTTTTACCACCAGAGGGTTTTCAGAACAAGAGATATTGCCCTGGGATGTTGTGGATATAGGGATTAGCAAAGAATTTTTACAGAAAGAATATGATAAGTCAAAAAGATGCTCCGGGAACCAAAATAAGATTTAAATTTTATAAAAAGGATGAATATAAGTATTTATCCCATTTGGATATAACCAGGATGATAATACGGGCTTTAAAGAGGGCCGGACTGGGAGTAAAGCGGACTCTGGGATATAATCCAAAGCCCAGGATAAATTTTAGCCTGCCGACTCCGTTAGGGATAGAGAGTCTGGCGGAGTATTCCGATGTGCTGCTTGACGGGGTAATTGATGCTGATAGATTTAAAAAAAGGATCAATCTGCAGCTAAAGCCCCAGACACAGGTTACCCAGGCAAAAAAGACAGCAGTTGAAACGGTTAATCTTATGAATGACATTGCAATAAGCCTTTATAATTTTGAGCTTAAATTATACTCTTCTGATGAACGGCAGGCGGAAAGATTCTGCAGCGAAATAAAGGAAAATTTAAAAGCTGAGTCTGATTTTTCAAGCTCAATATTTGATTTGAAAATAATACGGGATTTAGAAAACGCCAATATTTTTTTTCTAAAACTATTCGGATATGCTAAAATTTTTAAGCAGGGTGGAAATGAATTTTTTAAGCTAAATGATTTTAACCGTTTTTTTAAAGACTGGCTAAAGGATTACAATATTGGTATTGTAAGTGTAAGAAAAGAAGAATTATTCGTGATAAGAGAAAATATGCTTAAAACACCAATGGAAGTATCCTGAATAGAGATAAAGGAGATTGAGAAAAATTGCATAAAGAAATGTTAATAAATCTGGATAAAAATGAGACAAGGGTAGCTATTTTAGAGTCAAAACGGGTTACCCAGCTTTATTTTGAACGCAAAAATAAAAAATCTCTGGTTGGGAATATCTATATGGGAAAAGTTAAAAATATTCTTCCCAGCCTGAATGCAGCTTTTGTGGATATTGATGAAGATAAGAATGCATTTTTGTATATTAATGAGGTAGGACTTGATATGGATATTGATGCCGGAGAAGATATCCCTAAAAAAATACAATATGTTTTGAAGCAAAATCAAATGGTAATGGTCCAGGTTACTAAAGATCCGATGAAAACAAAAGGTGCCAGGCTCACCACTTTTATATCCATACCGGGAAGATATATTGTTTTGGCTCCATTTAATACCGGCATTGGCATTTCAAGAAAGCTTAATGACAGAGAAAGGGAAAATTTAAAAAATCTTACCGAAGATTTAAGGAGCCAGGATTATGGATTGATTGTAAGGACTGCGGCTAGAGAAATAGACAAGAATAAATTAAAAAAAGATTTCAAGCAGCTGATAAAGAAATGGAATTATATAAAGAAAAAAGCTTCCAATCCAAACAAGCCAAAATTGATTTTTAGTGAACATTCTCTGATCATAAAACTGATGAGAGACGTATTTTCAGAAGAATTTGACAGCATATATGTGGATAAAAAAGTAATTAAAAGGGAGATCATAAAATATCTGAATTCTATCGGTGTTAGATTCGGCAATATAGTGCTATATCACGGCAAGGAGGATTTATTCGAAGCTTTTAATGTCAATGAGGTAATAGAAAGTGCTCTGGAAAGAAGAGTGTGGCTGAAGTCAGGCGGCTTTATAGTGATAGATTATGGAGAGGCGATGACTTCAATCGATGTCAATACGGGTAAATATACTTCGAGTAAGAGTTCGGCCCAGACTATATTGAGAACCAACCTGGAAGCGGCCGTAACTATTACCAGTCAGTTAAGGCTGAGGGATATCGGCGGAATAATAGTGATTGATTTTATCGATATGGCCAGCGGGAAGGACAGAAATAAAGTTTTTAACAGATTCATGCAGTGCCTTGAGAATGACAGGACGAAAACAGAAATACTGCAGTTTTCAAAATTCGGACTTATGGAAATGACCAGGAAAAACGTCTCTGACGGAATACTTGGAACCATGTGTAAAACCTGCTCCTGCTGCGAGGGTTCCGGTTATGTAAAATCTGAAGAAACTATAACACTTGAAGTCGAGAGAAAAATCAGGAAACTTGCCCGTGAAAGTAATGCCAAAGGTTTTCTTATAAGACTGAATACTGCTATTGCTTCACTTGTAATCGGGCCGGGAGGTAAAAATTTAAAACATCTTGAAAATATAACTAAAAGGTACATAGATATCCAGGGCGACCATAAACTGCCCATTAATTCTTTCGTGATTGCGGCTGAAGGCTCTGTTTCGGATGTAAAGGAAGCTGCCAGGCCGTTTAAAGCCGGTGATATACTGGACCTACTGGTTGAGGAGCCTTACCTCTATAATAAAAATGACGCCATTTCCAGGGTCAATGGATTTGTTGTGCAGATAATCGAGGGTGGTAAGCATGTGGGTCAGAGATTAAAAGTGGAAATCAAATCCGTATCCAGAACAAGCGCTATTGCTGAAATTTGCGGTAAGGATAAATAAAAAATGATAAGTTTTAAAAATTGACAGGCTAATATTATGTGTGTTAATATTGCAATCTGTAATTTGAAGAGAGTGGATCGGGGGAAAAAATTTACGCGATAATTACAAGTGGCGGAAAACAATACAGAGTAGAAGAAAAAAAAGACATAGTCATGGAAAGAATTGAAGGGAAAGAAGGGGACAAGGTCACGCTTTCCGATGTCAATCTCATAAGCGACGGCAAGAAAATACAGATCGGTAAGCCGGTACTTGCAAAGGTTGAGGTAAAAGCGACTATTAAAAAACAGATAAAAGGAGATAAGGTGATTGCCTTTAAATATAAGCCTAAAAAAAGGTACAGGAGAAAAGTGGGGCACAGGCAATTGCTTACGATATTACATTTGGATAAAATAAATGTAAAGTAAATAAAGCAGGAGAGATTTATGTCCAGTAAAAAAGGTGTAGGAAGCAGTAGAAACGGAAGAGACAGCAACCCTAAATTTTTAGGTATAAAAAGATCCGCAGGGCAGTTTGTAACAGCCGGAAATATTATTGTCAGGCAAAGAGGAACCAGATACAAGCCGGGCCTTAATGTAGGAATAGGCCGGGACCATACTCTTTTTGCAAAAACTGATGGAAGGGTTGAATTCCTTAAGAGAAACAATAAGGGAAAGATAATAAATATTATTTCCGGGTGATAGTTTCAAAGGATTTGAATCTGTCAGTATAAATTTCGGGCAACAGGCAATGCATAAACGAAAGCACTGCGTTTACCGGCTATCTATTCTTTAAAAATACTCCTGTATTCTTTATATTCTTTTGTAGCATTGTTTTCTGCGCTTTCTCTTGCTTCACTGATTGCCTTAAAATCTTCTATCTTAGATGTAATGGCGGCGGCATTAACGGGCCCTATAACACACCTATGAAATGTAAAGCGACTCCTATCGCGCCTGCCGCCAGGATTACCAGGATGGGGTGTATCCTGGTAAAAAGCAATGTTACAAGGCTTATGACTGTTATTGCTATGGTAATCGGGTTAATGAACTCCAATAAATAACCGATTGCATTAAGATTCAGCATGGCTTTGATGTTCATCCCTTCTTTAAACAAGGTACTTTTAGACACAAATATAGCAGCCTGTATAATTAATGCCAGGACAACCGGTCTGATTCCATAAAGGGTATCTTTTATAATCGGCTGGTTTTGAAACCTGGATAAAAAGAAGGAAATGCTTAAAATCAAAATAAGCGAAGGGAGAACCACTCCTGTAGTGGCGAGTATTCCTCCCGGAATCCCTCCTGCCTTATACCCGATGAAAGTGGCCGTGTTTACGGCAATGGGGCCCGGAGTCATCTCCGAAATCGAGATTATATTTACGAATTCCTGACCGGTGAGCCAGTTGTGGACCGCTATTTCCCTTCCAATAAGGGGGATCATTCCATACCCTCCTCCGAAGGAGAATAATCCTATTTTCATAAAGGTAACAAACAATTCCAGATAAATCATTTCTTCTTTTTCCTTATAATCTTGATTCCATAGCGAGTTAGGCCCA
>Ga0307425_1000404_pt1 | contig 27277 bp, 25 predicted proteins | sample SalMarWE160330MG_FD_202152 | JGI IMG/M metagenome (GOLD analysis project Ga0307425, IMG submission 202152) | Salt marsh sediment microbial communities from the Plum Island Ecosystem LTER, Massachusetts, United States - WE1603-30 | ecosystem: Environmental > Aquatic > Marine > Intertidal zone >...
AACGAAATGAAAAATGCCGAATTGACCGGTCCCGATAAAGCATTGCTTTATGAAATTGTTCATGGAGTGGTTAGATGGATGGGACGTCTCGACTGGATTTTAAATGGTTTTTATAAAGGAACTTTTTCCAAAGCTATTCCCAACCTAAAAAATGGTTTAAGAGTGGCTCTTTACCAGATAATGTTCTTAGACAGAGTCCCCGATTACAGCGCAGTGAATGAAGCAGTTGAATTTGTAAAAAAGCTGCAGGGTACAAAACCGGCAGGATTAACGAATGCTGTATTGAGAAATATAATCAGAAGTAAAGACTCGATAAGATATCCTGATCCTGATGAAGATTTGATAGGATATCTGAGTGCATATTATTCTCATCCTTCATGGATGGTTAAAAGATATGTAGAAAGATTTGGAAGAAATGAAACAGAAGAACTTCTTTTTGCAAATAATGAAAAACCGTATCTTACCTTACGTTTGAACGCTCTTAGAGTTCAGCCGGAAGAATTTAAAACTTTACTTGAATCTGTTAACCTGAGATTTAGTCCCGGCAAATATCTGCCGGAGTTTTTCAAGCTTCAAAATCTAACAAACATAACAGCATGGGAGTATTTTACAAGAGGTTATTTTAATGTTCAGGATGAAAGTGCCGGATTAGCTTGCAGATTATTGGATGTATCCGACGGAATGCAGGTTCTCGATCTTTGTGCGGCTCCGGGAGGCAAAACCGCATACATTGCCGCCCTAATGCATAATACTGGAAAGATAGTTGCTCTCGACAGGTTTGAAAGCCGTTTAAAACTTTTAAGAAGAAACATGCAACGTCTTGGCATGAGCAGTGTTCAAACGGTAGAAACAGATGCACTTGAATATAATGAGAATCATTTTGATAGAGTGCTTGCCGATGTTCCCTGTACCGGCAGTGGTACTTTAACAAAGAAACCGGATATCAAATGGAAAAAAGATCTTTTCACGCTGAGGGAAATGAACGATATTCAATATAAACTTTTGTGTAAAGCCGGTGAGCTTGTTAAGCCGGGCGGAGTGGTTGTTTACAGCACGTGTTCTATTGAACCGGAAGAAAATAAAGATATAGTAGAAAAGTTTCTATCTAATAATCCTGATTTTCATCTGGATAGTGCACAAGGACGATTTCCCGATGAAATTCTGGATGAGAACGGTTGTATACAAACGTTTCCGCAGAGACATAAAATGGATGGGGCGTTTGCAGCAAAATTAGTTAAGAAAATATAAACCAGGTCATTTAATAGTCAGAGAGAAAATGTTTAAACAGTTTGCAGAAGAATTAAAAGCAGCACGTGAAAAAGCAGGGATCACACTGCAACAGGTAGCTGCTAAAACAAGAATTGATATTAAATTTTTGAAAGCACTTGAAAGTGGTGATTTCAATTTTCTGCCCGATCTGTATGTGAAAGCTTTCATAAAGCAATATTCAAAAGTAGTTGGTCTTGATGAGCAGGAAGTCATATATAATTACAGCCGGATTAAGGAAGGCAAAGTAAAAGAAGAGAATGAAGAAAAACCCGAACAACCGACAGTATCTAAAGAAAAAAAAGAAGTAAAGTCGCCACCTGTTAAGACCGAGAAAACAAAAAAACGTTCATTTTCTTTTATCGATGAGAATGCCCGGGAAAAAGTGGTTTCTGAAATTAAGAAGAACCAAATGCCCATAATAATCGGCGGTTCGGCATTAGCTGCCATTTTAATTTTATTTATTGGTTACTTGCTGTTCTTTAATAAAAGCAACGATATTATAGTTGAAGAGAAGCCGTTTGAAGAAGTTTTAAAAGAAACTCCCAAAAGATATGTTGAAGAAAAAAACAATTTGCAAAGCCAGAGTCTGACTTCAAATTTGGAAAAATTTACTCTTACGTTCACCGATGTTGATTCAACAGATTCTGCCTGGGTTTTGGTTATTATCGATGATACAACTCAAACTGATTTTATGCTTGTACCACATGTGTCGAGATCGGTTACAGCTACAAATAATATAAAGTTTACACTTGGTAATTCCGGTGCAACTGCAATATCATTCGATAACAATCCACTTACGTTTGATAAACGACGTGGCGCCGTAAGACATTTTAAATTTGATAAAAACGGATTGGAGAGACTTTATTCTCCTCCACAATTAAATCAATAGTTAATGCCAGCCTCAATAGAAAAAAAATTAGAGACTCTCCGGCAAAAGATCAGGAAACATGATTACAATTATTTTGTTCTGAACCAGATTACAATAAGTGATTATGAATATGATCAGTTATTAAAAGAGCTTGAAAAACTCGAAGCTGAAAATCCTGAATTAGTAACACCAGACTCACCAACGCAGAGAGTTGGAAAAGATCTCACAAAAGAATTCAAACAGGTTGAACATAAGGTCCCAATGCTGAGTCTTGCCAATACTTACAATGAAGAGGAGCTTTTTGATTTTGACCGGCGAGTAAAAGATGCACTGCCAAAAAATGCTAAGGTGGAGTATATCGTTGAATTCAAGATTGATGGTGCCTCAGTAAGCCTGCACTATGTGGATGGAATTTTAAGAACCGCTGCTACTAGGGGAGACGGATTTGTCGGTGAAGAAATAACAAACAACGTTAAAACGATAAGGACAGTCCCGCTTAAGCTTAATAAGATCAACTCATCGCCTTATAATTTAAGTGATATTGAAGTACGCGGTGAAATCTTTATGAATATAAAAGACTTTATTAAACTGAATAAAGAAAGAGAAAAAAATGACGAGCGAACTTTTGCAAACCCGAGAAACTCCGCCGCCGGAACATTAAAAATGCAGGATCCAAAAATTGTTAATAAAAGGCCACTTAATAATTTTGTTTATACACTTATAAGTACAAATGAAACATTTTCATCTCACTCAGAGAATCTAGAGATACTTTCAAATCTTGGATTTAGAGTAAATCAATATTATAAAAAGTGTAATTCTATAAATGAGGTACTTGATACCTGTCATGAGTTTGAAAAAATGCGTGAGGACCTGGCATATGAGATTGATGGGGCAGTTATTAAGGTAAACTCTATTGAACAACAAAATATTTTGGGAAGCATTGCCCGTTCTCCGCGCTGGGCCGTTGCATTTAAATTTAAGGCAAAGCAGGCTACAACAAAAATTAATAAAATTACCTGGCAGGTAGGGCGTACCGGGACGATAACGCCTGTTGCGGAATTAGAGCCAGTTTTTCTTGCGGGCTCAACAATTAGCCGTGCCACTTTGCATAACATTGATGAAATAAGAAGAAAAGATATTCGTGAAGGGGACGAAGTATTTATTGAAAAAGGCGGTGATGTAATTCCCAAAGTAACATCGGTGATTTTGGAGAAAAGGAAAAAAGGAAGTAGGAAAGTTAATCCTCCCAAACTTTGTCCTGAATGTAAAACACCATTGTTTAATCCTCCCGAAGAAGTTGCCTATTATTGTGAAAACACCGAATGTCCTGCACAGATCAAAGGAAGACTGGAACATTTTTCTTCCCGTGGTGCAATGGATATAGAAGGACTTGGCGAAGCATTGATCGATGTGTTTGTAAACAAAGGATTTCTGAAAACTTATGCTGATGTTTATGATCTTAAAAAAAGAAAAGATGAATTAATAGCTATTGAAAGATTAGGAAAGAAAAGCGTGGAAAACCTGCTCGATGCAATCGAAGAAAGTAAGAAAAAATCGTTCGATAAAGTTTTGTTTGCTATCGGAATAAGGTATGTTGGTACTGGTGTTGCCGGAAAGCTTGCCGGTAGTTTAAGATCGATTGATAAAATTGAGAAAGCTTCCGAAGAAGAACTGTTGGAAATTGAAGACATAGGTCCGAGTATAGCAAAAAGTGTTAAACAATTTTTCACCAATAAAGCGAACCTGGAAATAGTTGAGAAGCTGAAAAAAGCCGGGCTGAATTTTTCGTTAAAGGAAATTAAATCAACAGTAATTAAAGATAATTTTTTCACTGGCAAGACATTTGTCCTAACGGGTACCTTGATCTCTTTTACGAGAGAAGAAGCTTCTGAAAAGATAATTCAATTTGGTGGTAAAGTAACCGGAAGCGTTAGTAAAAACACTGATTATGTAATAGCTGGTGAGAAAGCAGGTTCAAAGCAAACCAAAGCAGAAAAATTAGGTGTTGAGATTCTGAACGAAGATGATTTACTTAAACGGTTGGAAGATGCAGAAAGAGGTAAAGCTTAAATGTTCTTAGAAGAAGTAGCTAAATTCATCGTTAAACAAAAATTTAAAGAGAGTCATTTTGATGTTCAATCTTTTTCGGAAGCATTTAACAAATCTCATTCGATACTTGTTCTTATGCCCGAAGAGGAAGATGATTTTAATTGCTCAATCGACGTGTTATCGTTTCTGGAAGAATTGAAAAAAGATGTCGTTATAATTACGAATGATTTTCGTGTTAGCATCCTGCCTATTAATTTTAGAGGAAAATCAATTGGTTATGAAATAAAAGATATAAACAGGCTGAAGCTTCCATCAAAAAAAATGATCTCTAAGATTGAGAAGAAAAAATACGATGCGGTTATAGATTTGAACAGGAAAGAGCAGCTTTACTATTCATACACTACAGTTATTGCACGAGCCGGTTTAAGGATAGGTTTTACTAAAAATTTTGCGGATAAAATCTACAACCTGCAGGTGCTTAACGACGAAACAAATGCCAAAATTTCATATAAAAATTTATTAAATTGTCTTAAAATGTTATAGGTTTTTACAATGAACTTTGAAATTAAGCGGAAAGATAATATCACTGTATTTAAGCTGAATGAAAAACGTCTTGACACAAACATTTCCGGCTTATTAAAAGGAGAATTCACATTGCTGCTTAAAGTGGAAGGTGCAAATAAGTTTATTCTGGATTTAAGCGATGTGGAAAGCTGTGATAGTTCCGGGTTAAGCGCAATCCTTGTTGCAAACAGAATATTGAATACGAGCGAAGGACATATGCGAATAGCGGCACCCTCGGAAAAGGTTTACTCACTCATTCAAATTACACAGCTTGACAGGGTATTGCCTGTGTGTCAAACTGTAGACGAAGCTTTTGAGGAATTAAAAAAGGTTAACTGAGGAGAGATAAATTTTTTTACAATATATATTTTTAATTAAACAAAGCATCCGGGCAATTTTAGGATGCTTTTTTATTTTAAATTATTGAAGTCCTAAACCAATCTTTTGGCAAGCACACTCGATTATATTATTATTTTTTCTTTTCTTGTTGGCATTGCAATATTCGGATCACTCTCCGGTGGTAAACAAAAATCTGTAAATGATTATTTCCTTGGTTCGAAACAGGTATCATGGTGGGCTGTTTGTTTTGCCATAGTTGCCGCGGAAACCAGCACCCTTACTTTTATATCAATTCCGGGATTAGCTTTTCTTACGAACCTTAATTTTTTGCAGGTAACTTTTGGATATTTAGCGGGACGCGTTATCGTTGCCATTATATTTTTGCCAGCCTACTATAAAGGTGATCTTAAAACCGCATACAGTTTCCTGGAAGATCGTTTCGGCAAAAAGACAAGAACTGCTGCATCTGTTGTTTTTATATTTACGCGTATCGCAGCGGACGGTGTCAGGTTATTTGCTACTGCAATTCCTCTCTATCTGATTCTTAAGATAAATCCGGTTATTGCCATTATTGTTATAGCTTTTGTCGCTTTACTTTATACTTACACCGGTGGATTGAGGGGCGTTATAAAAGTGGATGTTGTTCTGATGTTTTTATACATAGGCAGTGCAATACTTGCAGGAATTTATTTAATTAATCTTTTACCGGAAGGCTGGATAACAGTCCTGAATTCAGCAAGAATAGGAAACAAATTTTCGGTAATCGATTTTGGTTTTAGTAACGGCATCAGCGGGTTTTTTTCCAAACCATATACTTTTATAGGTGGAATAATCGGCGGTACATTTCTTTCAATGGCTTCCCATGGAACAGATCAATTAATTGTGCAAAGACTATTTGCCACAAAAAATCTGAGAAGTGCTCAAAAAGCAATTATCGGAAGCGGAATAATTGTAATTATCCAGTTCGCAATTTTCTTGGTGCTCGGTGTAATGCTTTACTCATATTACGGCTCATTAAATATAAGATCGGATGAGATATTTCCGAAGTTTATCATAGAAGTTTTACCTTCCGGAATCACTGGAATTATTATCGCTGGATTATTTGCAGCAGCGATGTCCACACTTGCGGGATCGATGAGTGCAATCTCATCATCGGTTATGATCGATATTTATTTGCCGTTTATAAAAAAAGATATCGGGGAGAAAAGCAAACTAAAAACCTCAAGAGGACTAACCATTTTACTTGCAATGTTTCTCGTTCTTTCTGCTTTAATATTTATGAATACCTCACAGGCAGTTGTGGAAATTGCATTAAGCATTGCTTCATTTACATACGGCGGTTTACTCGGAACGTTTTTACTTGGATTGTTTTTTAAGAATGTTCAGCAGACTGCGGCGCTAATTGGATTTTCTGCCGGAATAACCGGAATGGTAATCGTAATCTTTTTTACTAGTGTTGGCTGGACCTGGTACACTTTAATAGGCGTAGCTGTTACAATGGCCACGGGATTGATTTTTTCTTTAATGCTTTCAGGAAAGTAAATTATTCAGGGCAGTATTCTTTCAGGTAATGGTATGCCTCAAAGTTTCCTTTATTTAGTGCGATCTTTAAATCTTTACAACTGTTTACGGTATCGCCAACTTCATGTCTTGCCATCCCTCTTTTAAAATAAGCTGATTCGTGATTGGGATTCAATACAATTGCATTACTAAAATCATCTATGGAGCTTTTAAAATCATTCATATCATATTTTAACACGCCGCGGAGATAATAAGCTTCAGAACTATTCTTGTTAACCATTAAATAATTATTGAAATCGCTAAGCGCATCTTCTTTTTCATCAATTTGCATATAAGCATAACCCCGCTGAAAAAAAGAATCGGGGTTATTAAGCTGACGAAGAATAGCTTCTGTAAAATCATCTATAGCATCTTTGAATAGACTCAATTTGTTTTTGACTATTCCCCGATAATAATATGTCTCACCATCTACACTATTAAAGTCAATGGCTTTGTTAAAACAAAGAATTGCATCCCTGTACTTCTGAGTTTTTAAAAATTTAATACCTGCGGTTAAATATTTATTGCTTGATTCTTCAGGATTCCTCCCTAAGTTAAGATCAGGCTGCATTTCCCATTCGATATCAGATTCTTCCGTTTCCGCAGGAGGATGTTGAAATTTTTCTTGTTGATTATTTTGTTCACCTGGCTTCTTTTCAACAATATTTTCAAGTGAAATTCTATCTCTGTAACCAAGTTTACGCTTCTGTCCCCTGACTTTTACTATCAGGATTGAGAATAAGATCAGGATTACTAATATGACTCCGATGATTATATAAATATTCATATTAAAATCGTAGAAGTTTTAAAGTACTTCGTTCTTTAAATCGTCATAAATTATTAAGAAAAACCATTCAGTATTATCAATTTACATGTTTTGTGCCAAAAAATTTACAATAAAAACAATTTATTTGGGAAAATATTTGAGGTTTTTACCTTTTATCTACGGAGAAAAGATTTGCATTCCGAAAAATTACGTTAATTCTGCCAATTAGTTAATTTGTTTCGCTTTTCTGTTAAAACTGCTTAAAAGTTAATTTCATAAAAAGATACCAAATCTTTATATAAGGATAAAACAGAAATTTTGTGAAGATGTTCATAAATTAGATATTTGAAATCGGTAGCTTTATATTTGATTGTTTTATAAACATTTTGATTTCAAATTAGTTCTCATTTAGCTGGTTGTGAGTTCTCTGAAAATGGGGAGCTCAAATATAGTATTAAACGATATGTCGGATAAACAGAAATTAAAAAATGTTAAAATAATTGTCTGCGATCTGGATGGGACTTTGCTTACTAATGATGGTTCGATTGGAGAAAACACAAAAAAACTTATAAGCGAACTTCATAAGTATGATGTTAGGCTGTCTTTTGCAACGGGCAGGTTACATTCTGCAGTAAAGGCTGTTGCGGACGAACTTGGGGTTAACAGCCCGATAATATCTCTTGATGGCAGCCTGATAAAAGCTCATCCCGGAGGAAAAGTTATATATGAGTCTTTCGTTAAAGAGAAATATGTAAGAAAAGCAGTCGATTATGCTGAAAAGTATTTATTAAATGTTGCGTTATGTCATTCAGATGCAATTTATTATACTGAAAATCATACTGTAATTCCGCAAACGCTAAATAAGCTTGGTGCAAAGTATCAGGAAGTTTCGTCTTATGAAGGTTATCTTGATAAAACTCTTGAAATTGTTTATTCCAGTGATATGAAAGATTCTATTCAATATGTTAAGAATCGGTTTATGTTTCCATATGTGGTAGGTTGCAGTACATCTTTTTTCAGATCACAACGTCATCACGGATTTTTTTATCTTGAAATAAGAAAAACCGGATCAACGAAAGGAAAAGGACTAAAAAGACTGCTCAAATATTTACACATAAAACCGGAAAATGCAGTTGTGATAGGAGACTGGTATAACGATATAAGTATGTTTGAAACCGACGCTATTAAAGTTGCCCTGGCTAATTCAGTACCGGAGCTTATAAGAAATGCAGATCACGTTACCAAGGGAACGAATAACGAAGAAGGCGCTGCAGAATTTTTCGAACTGCTTTTAAAAGCAAAAAAAGGCTGATCAATGGCTTCAGAACCAAATAAAACTTCTGTGAAAACCACAATATTCAGAATTGTTATTGCACTTACCACGGTTGCACTAATTGCCTTAATGTTTCCCAAAGGTGAGTCGATTGAATCTGAAGTAACGGAAGGATCAATATGGCTTAAAGATGATTTAATTGCACCGTTCAGCTTTCCAATAATAAAAAGTCCGGACGTTTACAGAAGACAAATAGCTGCCGCTGAAAGAACAGTTTATCCTGTTTTTATTGAGAAAAATGAAATAGAAAACACTTCTATTGATTCACTGCAAACATACAACACATATCTTGTTGATCATTTAGATCAAAATATTTCCGGTGATTCTGTTGAAACAATCAATCCAACATTTTTAAGTACAACTGTTTTTAAGAAATTCCAATCTTTAAGAACAAGGGAAAGGAATTTAATTGATGTAAAAGGACCGAAGTTAAAAGAACTTTTTGCGGCAGCACGATTCGTATTAACAAGGATTTATAAAGTCGGAATTTTAAATATAGATTCCGGGAAAGAATCAAAAGACAGTATTGCGGTAAGAGTTGGCAATGTGGACAGAATAAAGGCTATATCGGATTTTATGTTTATAAATAAAGCAAGAGATGAGGTTGCAAAGGAGGTTAGGCGATTACAATATCCGAATGATGTTGGTAATGCATTAACAGAATATACAGCTCATTTTGTATTTCCCAACCTGGTTTATAGTTCTAATCTCACGGATGAAGAAAAAGAGCAGGCAAGAGACAATGTTTCAAAATATTCAGGCATTGTTAATGAAAACGAGCGTATAGTTGCAAAACACGACCGGATAACAAAAGAAATCAAATTAAAAATTGATTCTTTTAAAGAAGCAAAAGGAGATACTATTGGCGACGAAGGTCTTCTGCTTCAATATATCGGGAAGTTCATACATATCGGACTGCTGCTGCTCTTACTTTCCATTTATTTATATCTTTTTAGAAAAAAGATTTTTTATGACAATAATAAACTTATTCTGATTGCCATAATTTTTACCCTTATTACTTTTGTAACATTTTTGATCAACCAGATTAAAGTTGAAGCACCGGTTCAATTCCTGATTTTTATTCCTGCTGCATCGATGCTGTTTACGATAATTTTTGATTCCAGGGTCGGCTTTTACACCACAATTATTTTAGCGCTGATTACCGGTGCATTACGCGGGAATGACTATTCCTTTACAACAATAAATCTCATTGCAGGAGGTTTGTCGGTTTATACAGTACGGGATATAAAAAATCGCTCACAAATTTTCCGTTCATTTCTTGTTATTCTTTCTGGTTATTTTATTTCTATAATTGCATTCGGGCTGGAAAGATTTGCACCAATCGAAACAATGTTAGTTGAGCTGGCTTTTGCTGCTTCAAATGCATTGATAAGTCCGGTTCTCACCTATGGCTTACTAATCTTCTTTGAAAAGTTATTTAAAATAACTACTGATTTAACTTTACTGGAATTATCGAACTTTGACAGACCACTTCTTAAGGATTTAGCCAGGAAAGCGCCTGGTACTTTCAACCATTCGATGACAATGGGAACGATGGCGGAAGCCGCAGCAGAAACAATATCAGCTAATCCACTACTTGCAAGAGTTGGAGCCTACTATCACGATATCGGTAAAACTATAACTCCGCAAAATTATGTTGAAAATCAGTTGAATAATCAAAACGTACACGAAAATTTAACACCCGAAGAAAGTGCAAGCTTAATAGCAAGTCATGTACGTGAAGGAATTCAGCTTGCGCAGGATAATGATCTGCCCCAGGAGATAATTGATTTTATACCGATGCATCATGGAACCACTGCTATGACGTATTTCTATGAGAGAGCAAAAAAACTTTATGGGGAAAATAAGGTAGATATTAATCAATACAGGTATCCCGGTCCGAAGCCGCAAACGAAAGAGACCGCAATTGTTATGCTTGCAGATGGTTGTGAATCTGCCGTTAGGTCTATAGAAGATGTAGACAGTAAAAAAGTTGAAAATGTAATTGACGGAATTTTTAATGCAAGAATTTCAGACGGGCAACTGAATGGTACACCTATAACATTCAATGATATAGCAAAACTAAAAGAATCTTTTCTCAGTATACTTCTTGGTCAGCGCCATAAACGTATAAGATATCCTAAACAGGAGGAGATAGAAAAAGGGGAGAATAAAGCAGAAGACAAATAATGGAGACATTTCTGAAAGAGTATCTTTCTGTTCTTAAGCTTGAACGCAATCTCTCCGAAAATACAATTGCTTCATATAGAAACGATTTAACATCTTTCCTGCATTTTCTTGAAGAGAAAAATATCGATGATCTTTCCGAGATTTCGTTTAGCCATTTAACCGATTTTTTTAAAGCGCTTGCAGGATACGGTTTGTCAAGCACTAGCACGGCGAGATATTTTTCATCAATTAAAAATTTTTTCATTTATCTTCTTACAAATAATTATATAAATGAAAATCCGATCGAGAGATTAAGTCCGCCAAAGCTTTCTAAAAGTCTGCCAATAGTTCTAACTGTTGAAGAAATAGATTCAATTCTTTCAAAACCTTCTGTGGAGAATAAGCTTGGTTTAAGAGATAAAGCAATGCTTGAACTGTTATATGCCTGCGGTACACGTGTTACTGAGCTAATAAATCTGAGGGTATCGGATTTGTTTTTTAACGATGAGGTGATCAGAGTTTTTGGTAAAGGATCAAAGGAAAGAGTTGTGCCGGTTGGCAGTTCTGCAATTCATTGGGTGAATGAATATTTATTAAAAAGCAGACCATTCCTTGAAAAGAAATCGAAAAGTGGTAATGTTTTATTCCTGAACAACCGGTCTACCAAATTATCACGAATGGGTGTATGGAAAATAATCGATAAGTATACAAAGGAAGCCGGAATAGAAAAGAAAGTTCATCCACATACGTTTCGTCATTCGTTTGCAACACATTTGCTGGAAGGCGGAGCTGATCTTAGAGCTGTTCAGGAAATGCTTGGTCATGCCGATATTTCAACAACACAGATTTATACTCATATCGACAGAGATTATATTAAACAGGTTCACAAAGAATTTCATCCGAGAGGTTAGGTTTGGGAGATATTCAAATAAGTGAAAAACTGTTAAATTTTATTGCATTTCTGCCATTATTTTATTTATCCATTGCAGTACATGAATATTCTCACGCTTTGCTCGCTAATAAATATGGTGATGATACTGCAAAAAAACTTGGGCGATTAACATTGAATCCTCTTAAGCATATTGATCTTATCGGATCGGTAATAATGCCGATAGCCGCATTTGCATCCGGATTTGCATTGATCGGATGGGCAAAGCCTGTTCCTGTTGACAGAAGAAATTTTAAAGAACCTTTGAAAGCCGATGCAATTGTTTCTTTTGCAGGACCATTCTCGAATTTCATTCTTGCAATCTTATTCTTCATATTTTTTATATTCTCCCATCAATGGTTCGGATCGCAGCATACTTTCGTAATAAACCTGATGTGGTATGGTGTTTTCCTGAATATTTTCTTATTCGTTTTTAACCTGCTGCCGATTCCGCCTCTCGATGGTTCACATATTGTGTTTGATCTGTTCCCGAATAAATTTACTGCAAAATATTTAAGCCTGGGATTTTACGGATCTTTTATTCTCCTGGCTTTTATTTATAGTCCGTTGTGGGGATTCTTTATCAGAATTATTAATTTCATATTACGATTGTTTTTAAAAACGGGAGGTTATGAATAATCGTCTTGTTATAACTTTTATTCTTTTCATCTGTATCTTCTTTTCTATTATCTCCTGTACAGAAGAAGCTGCAGAAAGTAAAAGGGAAATATTTGAACCGGTAAGAGATACTTCCATTATCGGAGATCCGGATCATTTCTTTTTTGTCGGCAATGGTGGCACTTATACTGGCATTTACAAATATGATTTTGTAAATGATAGTTATGGCATTTTTTGGTCGGCAAGAAATGAGATAGTAGTTAAATTATTATACAGCGATGATCTGCAATATATTTATTTTCTTACAGCAAGAAGTTTCGGTATAAGGAACGGAATATCATATATCAATAACGTTAAGATCTATAGACTTATTACGGACAAATCATTAGTAGAATTTGTTGCTGATATTGGCAATGCAATACAGATTTACACATACTGGGAAGGTATTGATTTCAGGATTCAATTCACCTCTTTTGATCTTAGGGTCGCAACTTATATAAACAGAACAAACCAGATCTACAGTCCGTTTGGTAAGCTAATTCAGCAAACGGTTGATATTTTCGATTTTATAAAAAATGGTTATCCCGGTTTTGAGATACCCGGCAGCTCATCCAAATCACCATCGGGTCGATCCGGGTTTATACAAAAAGAAGACTCGCTGTTCTTTGAAATTATCCCAAGTAAGAAACGATACTTTGTCGATACAATTAGGTCATCAATAAATAAAATAGTTTGGAATGGGGATGAACACAATGCATTTATCACAACTTCGTCTGAGAATGCAAATGACAATGAAACAGGTTCAATTTTAATAGCTTACAACACTATTGATAACAAACCGGAACGTGAATGGACAAGTGAAGCGAAAATAAATTTTTTCCACACAAGTACATATTTGATTTTTGATCTTCTGAACGAAGGAAAATCCTCAGTTAATATTTATGACTATAAGAAAGCTATTGATCTCAAAAAGATAACCCTTAGAAATGGTTGCGGTGTAACGGGCATTCCCTAAGGTCTTCTCCGGAAAATCCCAACAACTTTTTTCTAATTAGAGGCTATTAGTTTTTGATCAGATTTAATTAGAAGAAGAATCTTATACCAATGCCACCAGCCATATCAAATTTTGTTGCAGGAATAACATCTATTATAGGTGCAAGTTCGACGAAAAGATCTATCCTTGAATCGGATGGCACCCATAAAATTCCGCCAACAACCCTTATACCCAGCCGGCTGTCGTTTTCTCTCACTTTTAGGCGGGCGCCCGGTCCATAATAAACAACAAACTTTTCTGTTGATTTAATTAGAGCATAATTATGAAACACATAATCCCCATGAAGGTAAAAAACGCTTTTTGTAGAAGTAAATGAATAACCCAATCCAAAATCGAGTGCAGTAGATGATGAAGTCCAGTATTTTGCACTAAAACCTGTCGGCTCGCCAAGTATGACACCAAGTCCGAAACCTTTCTCCTGTGCAACCGCGGTTGATAAAAACGAGAAAGAAAGGAACAATAAAACAAACGATAGCTTTTTCATAAAGAATCTTTCCTGTTTTAAGTATAAAAATGATTACAAAGATAAAAGAATCGGCAATCCGGTAAAAGGCATAATTTGTTTATAGTTAAGCCTTTGGTTAATTTTTATTTACTTTTTTTCTCAAAATCATAATACAAATCCTCTAAACACAGATGAACAAAAACGGAGATATAATTAATATTTCGAAAGAACTTTCCTCAGACTTCAACAATAAAATAAACGAATATGCGATTGTACTTGCTGCGGGGCACGGTAAAAGGATAAAATCCAACAGGTCAAAAATGCTTCATAAGATTTGGGGCGTGCCAACGGTTCAGCGTGTTTACGAAGCCTGCATCGATGCAGTAAAAAATATAAACTCTGTAATAGTCGTGGGAATAAAAGCTGTTGATGTGATGAATGTTTTCGGGAAAATGAAATATAATTCCTTTGCTTACCAGGCAGAACAGAACGGAACCGGGCACGCTGTACAGGTTGCCTTGAAGAATATTAAAAATGTAGCTGATGGAATTGTGTATGTTTTTCCCGGAGATATGGGATTGATCAATAAAGAAACCGTGGCAAGGTTTAGAAGAGAATTTAAAAAATCGAAATCGGATATGATGGTTTTAACCGGAATTTTTGAAGGAGAAGCCAGGGATAATAATTACGGAAGAATTATAAGAGCAAAAGAGAAAGATGCTGAGGGAAAATCTTCAGGCAAAGATAAAGGGAAGGTGATCAGGATAATGGAGCACAAGGATATCCTTGCACTAAAAGGAAACAGGCCATACGCAATTAAACTCAATGGTAAAAAATATTCTTATACAAAAGAGGAATTGGTCCACAACAACGAATTTAACTCTGGTGTATATGCTTTCAGGTATAAACCTCTTGTTAAGCTGATAAATAAAATATCGAGTGATAACGTACAGAATGAAATTTATATAACCGACCTGATCGAGATGTTTAATAAGAATGGTTACTCGGTTTCGGCTGTTAGCCCGGAAGAGCAATATGTTGTAATGGGATTTAACAACAAATCTGTTTTAAAAGAGATGGAATCGATAGCACGAAGAAAAGTTTATGAAAAGCTGAAGGACATAATTGAAATCGATGATCCGGATGACTTTTTCATTCATCAAAAAGTTGTTGAAAACATACTCGAAATGGATAAACGGAATAAGTTCCTTGATATTAATATCGGCAAAGGTGTTTATATAGGCAGGAATGTTAAGCTGAATTTGAATTTGAAAATACGAAAGAATGCTTTTATAGACGGCAATGTTGTATTTGGTAAAGATGTTACAGTTGCACCGAATGTGCATCTTTCTTGTTTTCCAAATCAAACTCTGAAAATCGGAAATAATGTGCAGATTTTATGGGGAGATATAATTAAAGGTAACATTGTTATCGGCGATAACTCACAAATTGAATCCAGTGTAAACTTGACCGGCAGCGATGAATTCCCGCTTAGAATTGGTAAAAATGTTTTAATTAAAGGTACATCATATATTTTCGGCTGTAAAATAGAAGAAGGTCTTTTAATAGAGCACAGTGTTCTTGTTAAAAGAAAAGTTAAAGCTGTGAAAAATGAAAAAGGAGGAATTCAACCAGTGAGGTATTTCGTACCAAGAACTGAAGGTGAATATTCAATTGAATAATTTAAACTAAAAAAGCTCTTCATTCCTGAAGAGCCTTTTCATTATAAAAAATTTGTTCTTTTATTTTTTAGCTTCAGCAGGTTTTAAATTGTTCAGATGTTTTGTAAGCCTTGCTTTTTTCCGGGAGGCTGTGTTTCTATGGATTCTTCCCTTAACAGCGCTTCTGTCTAATAAAGCAACGACTTCCTTATAATTCTTTTCAGCCTTTTCTTTATCATTGGTGTTCAGGATATTTTTAACTTTCGTTTTTATCTGGGAAGAGATTATTTTATTTCTCTCCTTTTTTCTTTCCGTAGATCTTATTCTCTTTTCGGCTGATTTATGAGATGCCATTTACCGTTTACCTTTTTTCTTTAATTTTGCAAAATTTGAGGTGAAAATATATCGAATTATGAGTTCCATATCAAACAGTTGTTTGTTAATTTTGGGTATAAAACAGGCTTTTAACTAAATAATCAATGAAACGATGCTTAAAGTAAACGAAATATATTATTCTGTTCAGGGAGAAAGTACTTCGGCGGGTTTGCCGTGTGTTTTTGTCCGTTTGACCTACTGTAATTTGCGATGCACTTACTGCGATACGGAATATGCTTTTTACGATGGTAAAGATAAATCAATAGAAGAAATTGTTGAAGAAGTAAAGAAATTCGGATGCAAACTTGTTGAAGTAACGGGCGGAGAACCTCTTTTCCAGGAGGAATGTTTTCCACTAATGAAACTGCTTTGTGATGAAGGATTTGATGTATTGTTGGAAACTGGCGGCAGTCTTTCGATTGAAAATGTTGATGAAAGAGTAAAGATTATAATGGATTTGAAATGTCCCTCCAGCGGAATGTTGAAAAAGAATTTCTATGAAAATGTAAACTTTCTTAAAAGCACGGATGAGTTAAAATTTGTAATCGGCAATAGGGAAGATTATGACTGGGCAAAAGATATTATTGTTAAATATAATCTTACAGGAATATGTTCAATACTTTTCTCCGTTGTTTTTGGTGAGTTGGAACCAATTACTCTTGTTAACTGGATCCTTGAAGATAAGCTTGATGTCAGATTTCAACTTCAGATGCATAAATATATCTGGCACCCGGAAACGAAAGGAGTTTGATGAAAGTAGCAAAAGAATTTCATTGGGAAATGGGACACAGGCTACCGGAGCATTTCGGGTTATGCAAAAACATTCATGGGCATTCATACAAAATGATTGTAGAGTTTAATGGGGAACTAAACAAATCGGGAATGGTAATAGATTTTTATGATGTTGAAAAGATGCTCAATCCCATAATTGAAAAACTTGATCACTCTTTTATGGTTAAGGATGATGATAATATAACATTGGATTTTTTGGAAAAGATGAATTCGAAAAAAGTTGTAGTTAATTTCGAGTCTACTGTCGAAAATATCTGTAAATATATTTCTGAGGAGATAATCTCCGCAAAGCTTCCGGATAATATTAGCTGTGTGAATGTTAGAGTTTACGAAACTGTAGATGCATATACGGAAGTAAAAGTAAATCGATAAAAGAGTACACAGAGAAAATTATCCAAGCATTTTTTCCAACTTAGTAATCTCATCTCTTAATGATGCAGCTTTCTCAAACTCAAGGTCTTTTGCTGCCTGATGCATTTGTTCTCTAAGTTGTTCAATTAAATCCTTTTTTTGCTCTGAATCCATATACTTAAGAACAGGTTCCGCTACTTTTGCAAAACCATAATCTTCTTTTTCCTCTTTTCTTCTAACGTCTGCTATTGATGTTGAATTCAAAATTTCTTCTGTGCTTTTATAAATTGTTACCGGCGTGATATTGTGTGTCCGGTTGTACTCTGTTTGCAGCTTTCTTCGCCTATTGGTTTCAGTGATTGTTTTTTGCATAGACTGTGTGATTACGTCAGCATACATAATTACTTTCCCATTAACATTTCTTGCTGTTCGTCCCGCGGTTTGCATAAGAGATTTTTCACTTCTAAGAAATCCTTCTTTATCTGCATCTATAATTGCAACAAGGGAAACCTCGGGAAGATCGAGCCCTTCTCTTAAGAGATTTACTCCTACCAGAACATCAAACTCACCAAGACGTAGATCACGAAGTATTTCTACTCTTTCTAAAGAGTCAATATCGCTGTGGATATATCTTACCAATATCCCGATTTTATCAAGATAATCGGAAAGATCTTCTGCCATCTTTTTAGTCAGTGTAGTAACTAAGGTTCTTTCTTTTTTTACTACCCTTTCACGAATTTCGGATATCAGATCATCGATCTGCCCTTTTACCGGTCTTATTTCAATGGCAGGATCGAGTAAACCTGTAGGACGAATAATCTGTTCCACGATAACTCCGCCACTCTTTTCTAATTCGTAATCACTTGGAGTAGCACCAACAAATATAACCTGGTTGAGTTTTGCTTCGAATTCCTCGAATTTCATTGGTCTGTTATCGAGCGCTGATGGAAGCCGGAAACCAAACTCAACAAGTGTTTCTTTTCTTCTTCTGTCTCCATTGTACATTGCCCGGAGCTGTGGTACGGTAACATGAGATTCGTCTATAATTAATAAAAAGTCATCCGGGAAATAATCAAATAGTGTGTATGGACGCGAACCCGATTCTCTTCCATCCATGTGTCTTGAATAATTTTCGATACCGGAACAATAACCTATTTCCTTTATCATTTCCACATCGAAGCGAGTTCTCTGTTCAAGCCGTTGTGCTTCGAGATATTTTTCTTCCTTACGTAAAACATCTAATCTTTCTTTTAGTTCCACTTCTATAGTATGAATTGCTTTTTGAAGTCTGTCCCGATCTGTTAAGAAATACTTCGCTGGATAAATTGGCGTTGATTCAACTTCTTTTATAATTTCACCGGTAATTGCATCGATCACCGACAAACGTTCAATTTCATTATCCCAGAATTCAATTCTTAAAGCCTCTTCGTATTGATACGCAGGAATAACTTCCACAACATCGCCGCGGGCTCTGAATGTACCTCGCGAAAAGTCTGAATCATTTCTTACATAGTGGATGTCGATTAATTTTCTTAAAAGTTTTTTCCTTTCTACAGTTTCTCCTTTGTGTAGGAATATAATCTGGTTGGCGTACTCCTGTGGTGCACCAATACCATAAATGCAACTAACGCTTGCAACCACAATCACATCGGAACGTCCTTCAATCAGTGATGTGGTTGCTTTTAAACGAAGACGATCTATCTCCTCGTTTACGGAAAAATCTTTTTCGATGTAAAGATCACTCTTTGCAACATAAGCTTCCGGTTGATAGTAATCATAATAACTAATAAAAAACTCAACTGCATTGTTGGGGAAGAAAGATTTGAATTCGGAATAAAGTTGTGCTGCCAGTGTTTTATTATGTGAAATAATCAGAGTGGGTTTATTGATTTCATTAATAACATTTGATATCGTAAAAGTTTTACCGCTTCCTGTAACTCCCAGCAGAGTCTGGAATTTTTCATTGCGTTTTAATCCATCGACAAGCTGTTTAATCGCCTGCGGCTGATCTCCGGAAGGTTTATAACTTGAAGTTAGTTGAAACTTGCTCATAATTTTTATTCAAGCACAACATCATGTGCATGGAAGCTGTTTCCCGGGCTAAGATGTCCTTTTAAAATTACGATTGTTGCAGATTCAAACCCGGGAGGTATATGATCTGCATTTATTTGTATAACTGTGCTATTTCTATCGGAAGCAAAGAAAATGGCACCGCTATCCGAAGTTTTACTGATACCCCTGTCTTGTAGAACTGTAACTCTTATATCTTTTACAGCACTGTTATTTGGATCGAAATCAGAAAATGATCCTAATTTTCCTTCCTGTTTGAAATAAAATAAATACATCAGCAAAAAGATCACTATAAATAATAATGGCAGAACTAATTTCTGAAGTTTTTTCATTTTGGTTGATGATTGTTATTAATTGAATTCAAATTTAGTAATTTTTATCAGCAGTAAAAATGAATTTGTAACCGGAGATGGAGTAATTATGAGTAATCAAAAAATCCTGATAATTTTAGCCGGGTTTCTTGGCTTTACAGGTATAGCTCTCGGAGCTTTCGGTGCACATCGTCTTTCCGATGTTCTTTCTCGCGAAATGCTTGAAATTTATAAAACCGGTATTCTATATCATCTCTTACACTCCGTTGCCATACTTGCCATAGCTTTTGCGGGCAGGGAAAAGTTTTTTAAAGCCGCTTATGTAATGATTGTGGGTATCGTGCTATTTTCAGGTTCGTTATACATTTATGCACAATCCGCAGTTAAATTCCTTGCGATGATAACTCCTGTTGGCGGAATTTGTTTTCTCATAGGTTGGCTTTTAATTGTCGTTGAGGGAATCAGGATGAAACAGGATAAAGAATCTACTTAATCACCTTTAATTCAAAAAAAACTTCTTCGGGAGAAAAAATCCCGGCAAAAAATCTTTCGTACATTACCGGCTCGATATTCACTATAAAATCCATCCACTTTAAAGCAGCAAAATGTGAAGTGATGAATTTCTTTTTGATCACTTCAAACTGTGCTTTGCCTTCGTAATTAGTTCTATGGTTCAGTTTCCACTTCTCATAAAATTTAAGCTTTCGGTTTCCGATAAATTCATAATTATCAAACGTACGAATTGAAAACGGAATTTTATGATCTGGCTCACCAAAGTATTTTGTATTCAGAAAGAAAGGCGCATAAACTATTAGTAATCCATTCGGCTTGATAATCCGGTATAACTCGGTGACAGCCTTGTGAAAATTATCCAGGTGTTCCAGAATATGTGAAGCATAAACTTCATCGAAGGTATTATCTTCAAAAGGATAGGGATATTTATTCAGATCGTGAATCCGGTTTCCGCCGTAATCAACCACATCGAGGTTAATATATCCTTCTTTAATATCTTTTCCGCAGCCGAGATTTAGTTTCATAAATGTTTATTCTAAATTGATGAATTTTATCGAAATCGTTCGGATGTGATTTGTTGCACATCTCGGATAAATCAGAAAGTTAAATTAAAAAAACGGAGGGAATAAAATAACTCTACTAAAAATAAAAAACCCGGTAATTATTTACCGGGCTTTATAAGTAGAGATATTATCGTGTTAGCCAGCGGGTACTAACGGATTATTTATACCACTAATTATTACTTCTTCAACCTTTAGTTTTTTCACACCACTGAATAATACACCAAGCTTTTGAGCAGCTCCTTTTGAGAGATCAAGCTGTCTGCCCGGTATGTATGGACCGCGGTCATTTATTCTTACGATTAGAGATTTATTGTTTATGGGGTTTGTAATTCGTAATAATGTGCCGAAAGGAAGCGATTTATGGGCTGCAGTATACGCCATTTGGTTATAAATCTCACCATTTGCCGTAATTCTCCCATGAAATCTTGGACCGTACCAGGATGCTTTCATGGTGCCCAGATCCTTGTACTGGATGTTTGAAATATTTCCGTAAACCGTTTCCTGTATAGGACTGAATTCCTCGCTGAGATTGAGTGAATCGGACGTGTCATATTCATTAGCTACAATTGTAAATCCAACTAAACCGATCACTGCTAAAATTAAGGTCATTTTAGTTAATGACTTCAAAAATCACCTCTTAGATTGTTCTAGTTAATTTTGTTGAATAGGAAAATAGAAATACTCTAATTTAATGTCAACAAACGAGTTACGTCTGAACACTTAAAGTTCGTGATTTCGAAATATCGACTTTATTGGTATTATAGTCGAAATCATTTCTAATTCCTCGAATCTGTCTACTCTGGTTCGACAATATTTAATTTTCAAAAATATCCTTCAGGTATCAATGGATTCATATAACCCTGACGGAATTTTCAACAAATCTCAGTTTTAAGTAGATTTGCTCCATGTTTGAAAAGAAACAGAATAAGCTTAAAAAAGAGCTAAAGCGTTTTGACGTATTTACCCTGGCAAAGGGTGCAACAATTAACGGGGGATTATTTTTACTACCAGAAATCGTCGCTGTTTACATGTGTTCACCGATGTTTCTTGCTTACCTTCTTTCTCTCTTTCCCCTCATTCCGGGAATGATGAGTAAGGTAGAACTTGCGATTGCAATGCCGCGTTCAGGTGGAGTGTATTATTTTCTGGATATGCCTTTGGGAACTGTACTTGGTACAGTAGGAAGAATAGGTATCTGGCTTACACTTTCTCTGAAAAGTTTTTTTCCTTTTGAAGGCTTGAGCGCTTATCCCTCTGTTTTTTTTAATGATATTCTTATAATTCCGGTTTCAATAGGTATAGCAGAGTGGCTTTGCATTATCAATTTTACTGTTGCAAAAAAACAGACAATTCTGTTGGTGAGCTGCACACGGAATCAATTAACCATTTGTTGCTTAGTACATGACTAAAATCCCTTTATACTTGTATTTATTTTATGATTAATAAACGCCATAAGAGTCTTAAAAAAGAATTAAATCTTTTTCACGTGTACGCTATAGCAACCGGTACGACTTTAAGTGCCGGATTTTTTCTCCTTCCCGGTTTGGCTGCAGTCGAAGCTGGTCCTGCTGTTCCTTTGGTTTACTTGATCGCTGTAATTCCATTAGTGCCTGCTATGTTTTCTATAATTGAGTTAGCAACAGCCATGCCCAGAGCTGGTGGGGTTTATTATTTTCTTGATAGAACTTTAGGACCGATGATAGGTACAGTTGGAGGATTAGGCACATGGTCTGCATTGGTGTTAAAAGTTTCTTTTGCTCTAATCGGTATGGGTGCATATATAAAATTATTTTTTCCATCAATTCAAATAGTTCCCGTAGCGGTAGGGATTGCACTTGTGCTCGGTTTGCTCAGTCTGTTCGGTTCCCAAAAGAGTGGTAGACTACAGGTGATATTAGTTGCCGTACTTCTATTCTTATTGTTAATTTTTGTTGGTAATGGATTACCCCAGGTAAATAAGGCAAATTTTGATAATTTTTTCTCCTCCGGGTGGTCATCAATTCTTTCAGCGTCTGGATTAGTATACATAAGCTATGTGGGATTAACAAACATTGCAAGTTTATCAGAAGAGGTTAAAAATCCTGAGCGTAATCTACCTCTTGGGATTTTTTTAGCACTTGGCACAGCATTACTCATTTATATATTAGGTACAATAATAATGACCGGGGTAATTCCGATTGAACATTTTATGGGTGATCTAACTCCAGTTGCAACAGCAGGTGAATACATATTTGGTGAAGGGGGAGTACTTATATTTTCCATAGCAGCCCTATTTGCCTTCATATCTGTAGCAAATGGCGGTACACTTAGTGCATCGAGATATCCACTTGCCTTGGGCCGTGACCATCTTCTGCCGCGCTTCTTTTTAAAACTCAGCAAATGGGGCACTCCTATATTTGCAATACTGGTTACCGTCGGAACGATTGTTATAATTCTTCTATTTTTAGATCCAACCGGAATAGCGAAACTTGCAAGTGCATTTCAACTTATGGTTTTCGCATTCATTTGCTTAGCGGTAATCATTATCAGGGAAAGCAAAATTGAAGCGTATGACCCGGGCTTTAAATCTCCATTATATCCCTGGATGCAATTAATTGGAATTATCCTGCCATTCTTTCTAATTATAGAAATGGGATTGATGTCATTATTATTTAGCTTCGGACTAATTGCGATTGGCATAATCTGGTATTGGTCATATGGAAGATTAAGAGTTGTTCGTACGGGAGCAATTTATCATCTCTTTGAGAGATTAGGAAGACTGCGTTATACCGGATTGGATACGGAACTAAGAGGAATTCTAAAAGAAAAAGGTTTAAGAGAGTCCGATCCTTTTGATGAAATAGTAATGAGAAGTCATGTAATTGATTTATCTGATAAATCAGATTTTGCGGAGGTTGTTAAACCGGCAGCGGCTTGGATTTCCCAGTTTGTTCAGAAAAGTGTTACGGACATTGAAAAACTTTTTCTGGAAGGAACAAGGATAGGTGCTACGCCTGTAATACATGGAATAGCTTTACCTCATTTGAGATTAGGAGGATTAACCCAGGCAGAGATGGTCATTGTTCGTGCAAAAAACGGAGTTCATATAAAATTTAAAAATCCGCTTACGGATTTTGAGGAAGAAGAACAGTTTATTCATGCGGTTTTCTTTTTAGTTAGTCCTGAAAAAGATCCGACACAGCATTTAAGAATTTTAGCACAGATTGCAGGCAGAGTTGAGGATGACTCATTTGAGGAGGAATGGACATCGGCTAAAGATGAACAGGAACTGAAGGAAGCACTAATTCATGAAGATCGGTGTCTGTCTCTTAGTGTAAACAGAGAAAATGAAACGGCTTCACTGATAGACAAATCGTTTAAAGAAATAAAATTTCCACGGGGTTGCCTGGTTGCTATGTTAAGAAGGCAGGGACAAACGATTATACCAACAGGTAGTACAATAATAATGGAAGGTGACCGACTTACAATTATCGGAGATCCGAAAAGTATGACCGAGCTTAAAAAAGAGTATGGAAGCTTTCTTTAGACAACATCTGTTACTTAATCAATTGTTATTTACATTTATTGAAAATTCTTATTTGATGAGAGAACCAAATAATTCTTTTTCAATTTTTATTGATAGGAGGTCGTTATGAAAAAACATTCATTACTGTTTATTTTATTTTTGTTGATTATTCTTTTCTTCACTTCATTTTTACTAAACGCACAGGATACTTCTGCTGCAGCAAAACCTTTGGATGGAGTTGGAAGATGCTGGGCAATGAACTTTATGTGGAAAAAAGATTTTACAATAGGAAAACAAAAAATTGATTCTTATTCAATTTACAATGGAGAGAGTACTCAAAGCAATAATTGGGTTACGGGGTTAGGTTTAGACTGATATATTAGCAGAAAAACAAGTCTGAGTCTAATTGGTAGTATCCTTACAGATAACGAAAGTTCATCTAATGAAGGCTTTTCAAGTGATTTGAATGCCACTGAATTGGGCTTAAAGTTAGGATATCATTACTATCCAAGAGGAATGGATAACTCCGTTTACTGGTCTGTGGGTACCTGGTTCAGCATTATTTACTATGATGAGGAACAAACAAATACACCAACTGAAGGAACAAAAGAAATGTATAAATATTCCACGTCGGAATTAGGATTGGGAGTTAATGCAAGTGCGTATGTGCAGACTTGGGATGAGTTGCACTTAGAATTTTACGCAGGATATAATCTCGGATTTTTTATAACGCCGGCAAGTACTGTTAAAACTACTATTGGAGATCAAACTACTACAACCAAGGGACCGGATATTCCGCAGTTTCACGACTGCGGCGGTGTATTAGGTACAAGGTTGTTCTTTGCTTCCCAAATAAATTATTAAATGATTGATTATATAGTTTTTCTGAATTAGACAATTAAAAAGCAGGACAAAAATTATTTTGATGTCGGATGTTTCCTAACATCAATTTTTAAATGATAGTCTCTGTATTTATAATACATCTTTTAATCATTGTGAGGAAAAAGGACTATATGAGGAAATGTGCAGTTTTAAAAATATCTAGTGACCTCCGGGAGTTTTAATTGCCCGATTCGTAAATAATCGGGCTTTTTTATGTTATATAATCCAGGAATCATAAAGATTTAATGGAATTATTAGCATTCCATAACGAGACATCACCCTGTAACTTTTTGAGCATAGAGTTCTTCCTGATCATATCTTTATAATTTTCATATAACAAATCACTTACATAAATTACTTTAAGAAAACTACAAAGTAATTTTATATTATATTGAGAAAAATCTTACAATGATACTTGTATTAGATTAGTTATTATATTAAGTTTCATTACAATCTGGATTCTGGAACTTCAATATTTGTAAGATTACTGACCAGTTATAATTAATCTTATAATTGTGAGGGCAAAATGAAAAAATTTTTACTAAGATTAGTCAATACTTTCTTTCTTGTTGTAATAGCATGTTTCACAACCACATTTGCCTCTAATGATTTAATTTACGCGTCTGTTGGCTCTCAAAATGGTGTAATTCAAGCTGGTACTCCCGGACAGGCGATGTATACAATAACCCTAGTCACATTTGCTCTTGGTGATGACGGCACTGGATCTTCATATATGCCAGTTCTCATAGGTTCTTCACTCCCTGTTGGGGCATCATTTTCGTTTATCGATGGCACAGCAACATATAGTGCTGGTAAGATCACTGTCCCTGATGCTATCCCTGGCACCATTATAATGATTTATGATATAACGCTCGTTATTTCAAATACAGCTGCAACTCCAGATGGAGTGACTTCGGGGATGATGATTCGTTTTATTAAACAAGACGGCAATGGCATAGAATCTACTTCCTTTAGCTATGAAGTTACAGCACCAGTCCCGGTAGAATTGACCTCATTTTCCGGTTCGGTCAGTGGTAATGTTGTATCATTAAAGTGGGCAACAGCAACAGAGGTTAGTAACTATGGATTTGAGATAGAGCGTTCTTCATCTTCACTAAGCACAGATTGGCAGAAAATTGGATTTGTAAATGGCTCAGGCAACAGCAACTCACCTAAGGAATATAGCTATACAGATAATAACCTAAGATCTGGCAGCTATTCTTACAGGTTGAAACAAATAGATAATGATGGCAGCTATGATTATTCAAATATTGTGGAAATAAAAATTGGATTACCAACTAATTTGGAGTTAAATCAGAATTATCCAAACCCATTCAATCCATCTACTACAATTAGCTTTACAATTCCAAATTCCGGAGATGTCTCTCTAAAAATATTTAATGCGTTAGGAGAAGAAGTAGCAACACTTTTAGATGGTTACAGGGAAGCGGGAGTATACGCTGTAAACTTCAATGCAGTAAATCTGCCGAGTGGAATGTATATTTACCAGATGAAGACCAATCAAACCTTATTAACAAAGAAAATGTCACTTTTAAAATAATTAAATCTATATAGAACTGTCGTCACTCTGAAAAGTCGAAGGGGTGACTCAGATGAATCGGAAATTAAGGCTGTCTTAATAGGCAGCCTTTTTTTATTGTAGAAAAGATTCTTTTTTAGTTTCAGGCAAATAGATTGTAGAAACTATATAAATGCGCCGGTATTAATTACCTATCAGATCTCATTTATTACTAATCGTTCCCATCTTTTAAGCCAAAAACCGACATTATTGTCTGGTCTATAAATTGGCTTTTCCACCATAAGATTTCAATAACATTACACAAGATGGGAAATGATGATTAGGTCTCTTCTTTCTATTATTCTAGCTATACAAATGAGTTCAATAATTACTGCTCAACAAATCAACAGAGTAATTGTTTCTGGAATCGGTGGGCAGCATGATGTAGACGTTGAAAATGCCTTTTTGATGGGTTACTCAAGTTATAATGGCAATGCTTATACAGGAGATATTATTTTATACGAAAACTCACTTCAAGCAAGTTTTGACTATGCAGCTGCAAATGATTATGATTTAATGATACGTTCAACCACTGGAGTTGCCTATGGTATAACCCTTGCTCCAAGTTATCCTTCTGTAAAACTGGTTATGCCCGTGGGCAGTAATTCATATATTGAAGCGTTTTCAGGTGATGTAATTAATTCACCAGTTGTTATTACGGGGGCGGGGACCGATAGCAATCAGACTGCATACAAACTTGAATTTTATTCAAT
>Ga0307425_1000407_pt1 | contig 27204 bp, 21 predicted proteins | sample SalMarWE160330MG_FD_202152 | JGI IMG/M metagenome (GOLD analysis project Ga0307425, IMG submission 202152) | Salt marsh sediment microbial communities from the Plum Island Ecosystem LTER, Massachusetts, United States - WE1603-30 | ecosystem: Environmental > Aquatic > Marine > Intertidal zone >...
TCTTCTTTCCATTACGCGGCCTTTGATCGGGACCACCAGTTTTTCAAATTATGATGCAGCCGGACAGGTGGGTCAGGTGACGGATGTCAACGGTCAATCCCAAAGCTTTATTTATGACGGCAGGGGAAGGATTACGATCATCACCCATCTGGCTGACGGTAGTGCATCCAGCGTGAGTTACAATACCGCCGGTCTTCCCGAATTCAGGACCGATGAAGACGGGGTGATCAGCAGCTTCGAGTATGATGCTGTCTACGGAAGATTGCATAGGCGCATCGATCATGAAGGCAACTATATTACCTATAATTATGACGCCCAGGGCAACATGATTGAAAAGAGCTATTATGATCCAACAGACAATCGCAGCAACTGGAAGCGATCTTTGTATCAGGATCCGGCTCATACCATGCCCGGCAAACTTTTCAAAACCATCAACCCGGATGACACCTTTACGCAGTATGAGTATGACGTTGAGGGGAATATTGCATCCGTGACCGATCCGAACACCCATACCACCTATTATGATTATGATGCCTTGAACCGTTTGACTACGGTCTCGCAGCCGGGAAGTGCGGTCACATCCTATGATTACGATACCCACGGGAACCTGTCATCGGTAATGGATGCCGAATCTCACGTCACCACTTACGAATATGACGACATGGGAAGGGTGCTCGCAAGTACGTCACCGGATACCGGAACGGTTGCCTATGCCTATGACGAGGCAGGCAATTTAACCCACAAGACCGATGCCAAAGGAATTAGTGTAGGGTATGCGTATGATCTTTTGAACCGGCTTACGAATGTCGGTTTTCCGGATTCAGCTCAGGACATAGGCTATACCTATGACATTGGCACATACGGCATGGGCCGTAGAACCGGTATGACAGATCCGTCCGGTAACACCACCTTTGGTTATGACGCAAGAGGTAGGCTCGCACAAAGGACCAACGTGGTCAACGGGGTGTCGTACATCTTGAGTCGATCCATAAGCGCCGGCAACAGGGTGAGTTCGATGACTTATCCCACCGGCAGAACCGTGGATTATCACAGAAGCATTTGTGCATGCAGCATAGACAGTGTTTCCACCACTTACAATGCGAATACCGTATCCTTGCTGTCGAACCTGTCCTACCGCCCATTCGGCATTGCCAGCGGAATGGACACCGGATCCGGCGGTACGGTGGCTAATGTGTTTGATCAGTCCGGGCGTTTGACGGTTGCCAATCCCGGGGCGGATAAGGAGCGTACCTACACCTACGATGCTGTGGGTAACTTGACTTCCGTGGATTCTCCCAATGTGGCATGGTACAATAGGGTTTATACTTATGGTGCATTGAACCGGCTGGAGCATGCAGATGGGCCGTGGGGTATTATCAGCTACACCTACGATGGCGTGGGGAACCGTCTAACCAAAGAAGTAAACAGCCAGACCGACACCTACACATATGTTGCCGGAACCAATAAAATTCAGGAGATCACCGGGCCGATTAGCTTCACCTTCGATGCTAACGGCAACATCACCGGCATTGGGGAAAGAGTGCTAACCTACAACCAGAACAACCGGTTGATACGGGTGGAAGAGAATAGCAATATTCTTGGAGAATACACCTATAATGGTATGGGGCAGAGAATAATAAAGACTGCGAATGGCCAGACGACAGTATTTCATTATGACTTCAGAGGGAACATTATCGGAGAGAGTGATCAGGACGGGAATTTTAACTATGAATACCTCTACAAAGGAGGCAGCAGATTAGCCCTGGTGGATGTTGGCAGCGGAGAGATATTTTCCTTCCTTAATGATCGTCTTGGCACTCCGCAGATGCTGGCAGATTCTACCAACACCATTGTCTGGGAGGGGATCTATAAGCCCTTTGGAGAGGCAGATGTGAATCCTAATTCTTCCGTGGTGAATAATTTCAGGTTTCCGGGCCAATACTATGATCAAGAGACGGGGCTTCACTATAACTACCACCGTTATTATGATCCGAGTACAGGAAGGTATTTAAGGTCTGATCCGATTGGATTGGCAGGGATGGATCCGAATCTTTATGGTTATGTTTTAAATAATCCGGTGAATTTATTTGATCCTTTTGGCTTATGGGGGATTAAAGTTGGCGGATCGCTTTTTGGTGCCGATTTTTCAACGACGATTTATGATTCTAACAAAGGTTGGTTCCCAAGTACCACTACTGATATTGGAGTTTCAACAACTGCTTTTGGTGGTGGGCTGCAATTTACATTTGATACTCCAGTAGAATATAGGAGCTGTCCGGATGATGATGTAGATGTAAGCTTAGGAATATTTAGCAAGTATTTAGGGGTCACTTACAATACTGAGTTGAGTCGCGGCAGTATAAATATTGGTCTGGGTTTAGGTCTGCCGGTAACATTGGGAACATCTATACAAAACTTTTCTGAAGGTTTAAGCAATTCTATTCAGAGAATTATTAAATAGAACTCTGTAATTATACTCTTTTGAGAGGAATTACCTTGAAATCTTATGCAATACTATTTTGGATCGGTTTAATTTTATGGATTGGATCTTGTTTGGGAATTAGCGTTATTGGTATTAGGAATAGCGTTTGGGGCGGACCATTTAAGTCAATTCTGTCAGAACTAAAACCCACCGATATAAAAATTGCGAAAGCATGCGCAGCATTATTTCTTATTGGTCTATCTCTTTTTATATTAGGTTTTTTATTTAAATGATAGATCAGTGGAAAGAATGGGGACGTCTATGATTTTATGCATTTCATTGAAGATCGTATGTTATTTCTGAGATATCAGTGACGTCCATAAATAAGTAAATAAGTAGACAAGAATAAACCTAAAAATTAGCCGAATCTCATGGCGAGATTAGCATGCCTTGACGAGCTATGTGCTTTTCATCACACATCATCCGTTTTTATTTCGAAGCTGCGTGAAAGGATATCTATCTTGGTGAGAGGGTTTCTTTCCGAGTATACGAGCTATTTTAGTTGAAGGTATCGTCGTCATGGACAGCTTTTTCAAAACAGATTCAAATCGATCATCTGTATAGAGGATGTATATTTTAAATAACTTGTTCTCTATATTCACTTGAATCCACTGAGCGCAAAGATTGTTTCAGAACTCGAACGAAATCTAAGAATCAATACTTAGAGGAAGTAAATGAAATGGTAAAATTAAAGATGATTATAAATGTTTTTTTGTTACTGACAATTTCGATTTATCTACATCCAGTTGGCACTTCAATTGCTGGAACCTGTAATGAAATGTCATCGATCGGAAGCACTCAGACTTTAACAGGTGATCATGTTTATTCCGAGAATTGGCAATCAGAGCTTCAATTTCAATACGATCCAAGTAATCCGGAGGAAATAGCCCGAAACAGTTCTATATTCTTAAATGTTATTGGAGGATGTTCTCCTTACACATGGTCTGTTTCGGGAACAGGTTTTTCTCTTGGAACTGAGGGTGAACCAACAGGTCCGACAAACACATTATATGCTGATGGTACGGCATGTGGCGCTGCAACTATCACAGTAACGGGATGTGACGGGACTCAGGTAGAAGGATATGTGAGATGCACTGTGGGAACCTGGAAACATATTAGCTATTGTGCACGAGAAGCTACTGAATATGCCTGTATACATGAATGCACTTCAGCCTATCATGAATCTGTAGTCATAGGCAAGCTATTGTATTCTGTGTCTCTTGAATGCATACGAAGTGATCGATGTTATACTTGCAAAGGGGAATATGCGAGTCATTGGCAAGCCCCAGATCCTTGTCTCACTCCTGGTGTTGCCCCTCCTATTACATGGGATTGTGTCGGTCATAGCCATTGTGATTCTTGCCCAGGAGAGCTGGCTATGGATATTGCTTATCAAGTATATGAATGGACTTGTAATTAACGAATAAAGAGAAGTTCGAAAAAGATATGGCAGTTTTCAGCTTTAAGCAACATCAGGATTTTCTGACTTATTTAAATCTTTTCATTAGGCACATTTATTGGACAAAGTTTCAGAGATTCGACCAACAAGTTCTTTGACTAAAACCCCTAAGAATCCGATCCTGGCACGGATATATTTTTGAGATGCCGATTAAATGAATACGTTTCCCCAGGTTGTAAATCTTTGGAAGTATAAAGCTTAAAGGAAATGCTATGTTAAAGTTAAAGGTGCTTATAAATGTGTTACTGATACTGACAATTCTTTTTTGCTTACATCCAATTAATATTTCATTCGCAGGAGACTGTTCCGATAAGGGAGATGGCGCAGGAACTCCGACTGTTGCTGGTGATTATAATTATACCGATAGTTGGTTCTCTAATATTCAATTTGATCCTGGAAATCCGGATGAAATAGATCAAAACGATGCTATAACCATAAGTATTATAGGCGGATGCTCTCGTTACACATGGTCAGTTAACGGAAATGGCTTTAGCCTGGCAGAGAGTCAGACAACAGGATTAACAAACACTCTTATTGCTGATGATACGGCATGCGGCGCTGCGACGATCACGGTTACTGGATGCGGCGGCCAGATAGTCACCGGACATGTAAGATGTACAGCTGATAGTCAGTGGGTACTTAAAGGTACAGGGTGTAATTCGATTTTAGAAGGATACGAAGCTAATGGTTTTGACTTGATAAATGTTCTTCAGTATTATCCTACTGCTACATATGGAAAATATAAACAAGTGGTACACTGTAACTATCAGAGCACTACAAGTGATAGTGGCTGTGATACAGGTGATGCTGGTTGGTATGCAGTGATGTTAGCTTTAATAGGTTGTGGAGGTCAAGAACCACCTGTCTGTATTAATTTTGAACCTCCATGTACAACTCTATATGCTAACTGGATACAGTGTGGAAATTCTGTTCATTGTGCTTATGGAAATTGTTATTGGACTCCTGGTTGTGATCCTCATAATGTTTGTAATGTTTATAGAACTAACTATACCTGTGGAGCAGCTGGTTTCTATGAATGGGAATGTTATTAGATGGATATAAAGAAATTTGAGAAGATTTATATTGCGGCTGATGTTTGAGATCTTTTCTGTTAGATTTTGAAACTTTTATTATACACGGGTATCGAAGTATCTTACCAGCATCTGCTTTAACAAAAACCCCTAAAAACCAGATCCTGAATAGGATATTGGCGAATGGGGTCGGGCCGTGAAAACATATCGATATCATAGATAAAATGGTTTATATTCACAGGGTAATACACCTAACTTTGGAATTTTAAGTCTTAAATATCAATAAATTGACGTGGCTTATCTCCAATTGGCCTTCGATTGTATTGCCCCCGATTGAACTAATTGGCTGATTGGCTGTCAATGAATAAGATAGCCCCTCAGATAGTTTGTTCAATGGATAATTCCAGCTATAACTAAAGTTTTTTTTTAATCAACCGATATAATATTAGATAAGATCCCGAAGGTTTAACCGCCATTGGAGGGTTCACCTGCGGGAGTGTGACAAAACCGTTAAACGATTTTATCGAGACAATATGCTTGGAACCCAATCTGTCAAAAGTCTGAATATAGGGAGCCTGTGATGAGCGCCCGCCGAATCCTAATTATTGATGACAGTGACGTATTCCGAACAAGCATGAAAAATATGCTGGAGTCCATGAATGCTGAAATCATTTTAGCGGAAGACGGACAAGAGGGCCTCGATTTGGCATTTCAGGAAAAGTTCGATATTGTCATCAGTGATATCGACATGCCAAAAATCAACGGCATTGAGCTGTGCCGCAGTCTTAAAAATAACACATGGACACAGGCAACCCCTGTGGTTATGGTGAGTACCTTTGATTCTGACAACGATATCGACAAGGGGTTCCAAGCAGGAGCATCGGCATATCTGTCAAAGTATGAGATACAGAACCGTTTACTTGAAACCGTAGAAAGTATTTTGTCGGAATCCAAGTTTAAGCGTGATCGCCTAATCATGGTTGTGGACGATTCTAAAGTTGTGCTTCATGTTATCGAAAAAGGTTTGGCGGAAGCTGGATTTAGAGTGATGACTGCCGTAAGCGTCAATAAAGCTTTGGACATGCTGGATACCATCCAACCGGATCTGATACTTAGTGATATTGAGATGCCGAATATTAACGGCTTTGATTTTTGCCAGGCGGTTCACACAAAACCCGATTTATCTTCGATACCGATCATCGCAATGAGTCCTAAAACCGACCGTGGCTATATCAAGAGGATGATGCAAAATGGTGCTTCGGCTTATATTTGCAAGCCATTCAATATCGATGAGCTGGTTATCCTTGTTGAAAAGATGCTGTCTGATCAGTTTCAAATGTTGCTTATGGAAAGAGAACGTCTGGATTCCGAACGGAATTTGATGATTGCAAGCATTACAAGCCTTATCACCGCCCTTGAGGCCCGTGACAATTATACCAGAGGACATTCTGAGGCAGTCGGCAGAATCGTTTCCGGAATGTTGAGCATTGCCGGAGCCAGTCAAAAGGAAATCGAAACCGTTACCATCGGTGGAAGACTGCATGATATCGGCAAGATTGGCGTTCGAGATGAAATCCTTCTTAAATCCGGACGGTTGACAAAAGAAGAATTCGCTCACATAAAAAAACATCCGGTTATCGGCGCCAATATTATAAAGTCAATTCCAAGTTTTTCGAGTGTCATCCCAATCGTTTTGTCTCACCATGAGCGTATTGACGGCAAAGGATACCCTCAGGGCCTTAAAGGGGATGGCATCCATATATGGGCGCGGATGACTGCTGTTGCCGATACCTATCATTCTTTGACAAGTGACAGACCCTACCGAAAAGGAATGGGCCCTGGAAAAGCACTTCAAATTATAGAAGACGCCAGCGGCACCCAGCTTTGTCCATATTGTGTGGATCTATTTTTCAATTGGATTGCTCAAAATGAAACATGGGGCATAGAAGGTGTAAAATACAAGAATAATGTCTAAATTGTCAGCCCGTCTTTATTCTAATGCACAAAAAACTGTGCAGTGATGCACATTTTTCTGTGCATATTTTGATATGTTCTTCTTTCACCAATCCCTTTAAATTTATAATATATAGCATTAAACAAAATAGCAGTACTTCTCAAAATCCTCCGTAACACCTATAGGTCAAGCCTTTACGAAGATTTAAAAAACGATAAACACATCTTAAATACCGCTTTGTTTGAGAAACATTTCCTTTGGCACGAACATTGCTGACGATAATGTGAGAAGAATATAACGAGTATCAAATTTCAAACAATAATATATTTTCTGAAATTTGAATGAGTCGGAGGATTTCAGAAGCGTATTCAGGCGAGACGAATAAAAAATGTTAAATAATGCGAGTATCATCAATGCCAGGAAGTTAAACAGCCAAAAACTTAAAACCGAGATTGATTACCGGAAAGATCTCCAGGATATTTGCAACAAAATACATGCTGCCGCCAATCTTGATGAGATCCTGGTGGATTTGAAGGATGAAATCACCCGGCTTTTCGAAGCCGAAAGATTGACCGTTTATGTGGTGGACGGAAAAAAGCGAGAGCTGGTATCGCGGTTTAAATCCGGAAATGAAATTGAGGAAATCCGCATCTTGATGTCAAATAGCAGTATATCCGGATGCTCGGCCTTTAAGAAAAAACTCATCAATATTAAAAATGTCTATAATGACTCAGAGTTGGCCTCCATCGATCCTGAGCTTGAATTTGATAAACGCTGGGACAAGAAAATGGTCTTTAGGACACAACAGGTTTTAGCCGTCCCGATTATTTTCAAAAAATATCTTCTTGGTGTCATCCAATTGATTAATCGAAAGGGTGGTGGTTCGTTTACCCGGCTTGATGAGCAATCTGCAACTGAGATGGCCAACATTCTTGGCATTGCGCTGTATAATCAGAAACGGATGGCAAAGGCCAGGCCGAACAAGTTCGATTATTTTGTTCATAACCATATATTGACCCAAAGAGAACTGGACAAGGCCATTGCCGACGCCAGAGCAGGAAAAGCGTCCGTGGAAACGGTTTTAATGTCTGATCTTAAGATTTCCAAAAAGGACATCGGAAAATCACTAAGTCAGTTTTATAATGTCCCATTTGTAGAATATGATCCGGATATATCGATACCGGTTGGGCTTCTAACCAATCTCAAAGTACCTTTCATGCGCAACAATGTCTGGGTTCCAATAAAGATAGAAGACGAAAAGATCGTTATTGCAATTGATAACCCCGGCGATCTTCAAAAAGTTGGTGAAATCAAGACGCTTTTTTCAAACAAACCCCTTTCGTTCAACGTGGCGCTAAAGCAGGATATCCTTGCGTTTATCCAGCGATTTACCCGGAAACAAAAAAAACTGGCTTCAAGATCTCAGATCTTATCCGGACTCAGAACCAAAGAAGCAGAGATAGAAGATGAAGAGTTTGTTTTGTATGAAGAAGACAGTGCTATCGTACAGCTCGTGAACAAAATTATTATCGATGCTTACAAACAAAAGGCTTCCGATATTCATATAGAACCCTATCCGGGAAAGATGAATACACGGATTCGAATACGGGTTGACGGCGCTTGCAGGTTGTTTGAGAGTATTCCTTATTCTCTTCGAGATAAAATCGTGTCTCGAATTAAGATCATGGCGGATCTTGATATTGTGGAACGACGCAAGCCCCAGGATGGTAAAATCAAATTTAAAAAATATGGTGGTCCCGATATCGAACTCAGAGTGGCAACAGTGCCGACCCAGGGTAGAGTGGAGGATGTTGTTCTGCGAATACTCGATGCCGGTGAATCGCTTCCTTTGGACAAGATAGGCTTTTCAAAAAGCAATTACAGTAATTTCATCAACGCCATCACACAGCCCCATGGTCTTGTTTTTGTGTGCGGTCCAACCGGTTCAGGAAAAACAACCACGCTTCATTCGGCCATGGCGTATATCAATACCACAGACACCAAGATTTGGACTGCCGAGGATCCTGTGGAAATCAGTCAGATGGGATTGAGACAAGTACAGGTAAAGCCTAAAATTGGATTTACATTTGCTTCTGCAATGCGGGCGTTTTTAAGATCAGATCCCGATGTGATCATGTTGGGTGAGATGCGGGACAGGGAAACGGCCTCCATCGGCATAGAGGCATCTCTGACAGGCCACCTGGTACTTTCCACGCTTCACACAAACAGTGCTCCTGAAAGCATAACCAGGCTTCTTGACATGAAAATGGATCCATTTAACTTTTCAGATGCGATTCTGTGCATTCTCGCCCAGCGGCTGGTCCGCACCACCTGTACCCATTGCCGGGAACCGTATCATCCATCAAAAGAAGCGTATGAAGAACTCGTTCGTGAATATGGTTCTTCTAATCAGTTTGAAAAGCACATAAATATTCCTTATACCGATGATCTGGTTCTCAACAGGCCCAGGGGGTGTGAAAGATGCTACAATACAGGATATGCCGGTCGCATGGCCCTTCACGAACTGTTGTTGGGAACTAATGAAATGAAGAAGCTGATACAAAACAGTTCACCGGTGGAGGTCATCAGAAATCAGGCAATTAAGGATGGGATGAAAACGTTGAAGCAGGACGGCGTTGCCAAAATTTTTGATGGATATTGTGACCTGTACCAGGTCAGGAAAGTATGTATAAAATAGGGGCTTCGCCCAATTGGAATAATGGAATAGTGGAGTACTGGAATGATGGGTTTGAAGGACATTTTGACAATTTAAATAGGTTATTTCCGCTCTTCTTCCCAATATTCCAGCATTTTATTCTTCCGTGCAAGTGATATGAACGAAATGCCGTTAAAAAACTTATTATTTCAATAAGTCGTAGAAATTCAAAGGCTTTTGCTCATCCAGCCGTTTAATCTTTCGACAACTTATTGGCAATTTCATAAACATTGCCAAAAGCCTGGCTTGACTGGTCCAGATTGATTAAAGGGGTCATATTGGAAACCATCGTATGGATATGCTTGTCATAGGAGACGCAGCCCAAGTCCGTGGAAGGTATGGTCAGGTATTTTTCAGCGACGATCTGAACAATACGACCCGCGTTTTCTTCTTTTTCATTTTTAACCATGTTGGTAACGACACCTATATGGATATCTCCGATTTCTTTTTTTAGAACCTCAATAATATCCTTTTCGTCGGACTCATCAATGAACTGAAAAAGTTCTTTGATTGTACGGATTTTTAGAACATTTTTGGGGTCCATGGCAATTTTAATCAAAGCCTGGAGCGATGGATTTTTACTGGAAAGTCTGCTTAATTTTCGATAGACGGCATTGCGAACAAATATGTATGCATTTTGAATCGATGTGGGTTGCGGAGTAAGGACGATAATTTTTTTATGGGCGATAAGAAAGAAATCCAGAACGTTAAAGGAAGTTCCAGCGCCAAGATCCAGTACAACATAATCGGCATCCAGCCTTGACAGGTGGGTCATGAGTTTGACTTTTTGGCTGAAGTGGGGGTTTGCCAGAGAAAGAACGTCACTGGCCCCGCTGATGAGACGAAGGTTTTTCTCACTGGTATCGATACAAATATCTTCTAATTCTTCGTATTTTCTTGTAATAAAATCATTAAGCGTCCTATCGGGACTTTTAATTCCAAGGAGGGTGTGGAGATTGGCACCGCCCAAATCGATATCCATTAGAACAGTCCGATTGCCTATTCTGGCCAGCCAAAATGCCATGATCGTACTGAAGACACTCTTTCCGGCACCACCCTTTCCCCCGCCGACAGCCAATATTTTCGGGGTTGATGTATTCTCCGTATTCAGTTCCTCTTTCACTTAGCACCTTTATGATAACGGTTTGCAGAAATCCTGATTCATTAAATGATGAACTACTCTTGCATAAGCGAATCCCACAAGCTCCAAATTAAATTTTGTTCTGCTTCGGATCCAAAGCAGTAGCCTTTCAATATTTTACGATCAACAGGATTTATATCTTTAAATTGAACACCAACGACGGCCGTTTTTTTACCCTCGACGGTAATTTCCTTGCCCCAGACAATACTTCCCAAAATATTTAGACTGATAGATTCTATGGGTAAACGCATTTGAATCTTAACAATTTTTCCGGTTAAAAGGGGTATATCACCAATCTGATATTTCGCTCCCAGGACAACACAGGTTCCACCCAGAGAAATATCGTCTGTAAATCCGGATAGATTTAAAGGCGGTTTTCCGCTTTTTTCTTGAAAAACTTTCAGATCGACTTGCATGGGCAGTTGATGTCGGCTGGTTTTTCTAACCGTTTTTGAAAAACTTCCGCGATTAGATTCAAAACGAAATTTACAAAGGTTCTGTATGAGAAGATTAAGATTCGGATGTTCTTGGCAAATTGCGGTTAGCTTCAATTTGGAGATTTTCAACACTTCAACGTGAGTGATGGATTCAATATCTGATTCAGATAATTTATCCTCCTCAAACGGATAAATTTCACCAAAAATGTCGCTTTCTATCATATTTGTCTTAGGTTTTTTTTGAATCTTTTGATCTTCTTCAAGGCGATGGTAATGGGTCTCTTCCAGTGCCCCGGATACGACAAAGCAAAGCTCATTTTCTTCATCTCCAAATTTTTTCAGCATGGTATGGGCAGGATAACTGTGAGGCGTAATTTTGGCCATTAAAGCGACCATATCCTTATATTCCAGTTTGGTGAAAAACCTCTGCGTTTCTATATTTTGTGGATTGCATTCACAAAGGGCTGAATGGAAGGCCACCCCTTCTTCTTTGGATGGTCTGATGATTCGCCACTCAAATATTTTACATGTGATGGCCTGCAACGGCATGTCCGCTTCGATAAAAAGTTTGGCTGACGTCTTGTATTCTTCGACGGCATGTATTGATTTTTCTTCCAATAGTCTGTCAGCAAAGACCCTATGGAGTCGCGGATCATTTGGAAAGGCTTTGAGCAGGTCCTCGAATTCTTCAACAGAATCGATGGTAATAGAACCATCGATGATGCGGCTGACAACACTGTCCCGTCTATCCATCCGGTCAATCATTACTCACCTTCCAGTTAATGCTTAACAGAATATCCTATTTTTCGGTTAAAATTTTATGCCCTTTGAGCAGTTCTATGATTGCGTCGATACGCTGGTTCATAACCCTGTTTTTTTGATCCGAAAGGCGTAAAATACCATATAATAGTTTTAATTTCGTATCGAATTTCAACAAAATATCGCCATATTGAGCAAGATTTTCACTGATGGACAATATCTGCGTTTGAACATCTTCGGCAGCCAGAGTTTCCGGTGCGGCAGACTGCTTTTTTCTGAACGCCTTGATCATTTCTTCAAGATCATCTTTTTCCGCGTCCGATAGGCCGACGGTTATTTCTTCCAGGACTTTATCAGTCATGTTATCCTCTGCATTCAAAATTCATCATATTTTTTAAACGCGTTTTTTAATTGTGCATCTATGGTCTCAATACTCTCATCAGATGTTTTTATAAACTCCATAATTTGAAAAATATGGTTAAAATCGATCACGTGTTTTTTCTTCAATAGCGCGAAAATTATCAACACAATAATAACACATGTGAGGACATTCAACACGGCCAGCAGATATATCTGTGCCATGGTGTTTCCATTAGCAGAAGAGGGTGATCCAACGTGTTGCTCAGGTATTTGGTTTGACACGTTGTTAGAAAAAACTTTTTCAGGTGGTTGCGTATCCTTCAGGCCGGATTTTTCCACGCCCAAAGGTGTTATGGATGGGCTGCCGGCATCTTTCTTTATAATTTTTTTAGGCGAATTTTTCAATTCTTTTTCTTCGGGTGTTATTGACGTTTCAGTCAAAGGTTCTTCACGTACAGATTCCTTTTGTTCGGATTTTTCAGGCGGTGAAGACACCTGGTACGCATCAACAACGATACGGTTGGGACCGGAAAGAGGAAATGCCTTGAGTATGAAATAGGGAAAAGATAACCGGACATTGGCTATTAAATTAGATTTTTGACGAACAAATTCAATGGCTTGTACAAGTTGTATTGGGCCTGTCTTAAATAATGTGAGACGCGGAAGGGTGGTAGAACTGTCAAGAAAAACCACGGAAAATTTTCCTTTTCCTTTAATCTCGGGGCTTTCAAATAGAACGTTGTCTTGGAATTCGAACACAACCCGGGTGAACTTTTCATGTTTGCCGGTTCTTACATCTCGTAAATTGGCAGCTTGAGCCCATCCAAGTTGGGATAACGTGAAAAAGACCACAACGATCGGCATTAATCTCAATTTCATTTGTCTTCTCGTATTCGGTTTTATATTAACTTTTATTCCCAACTTTATCGTATAATTCAGATTTAATTTCATATAATTATAGATGATGGCACCTGTCCTGTCAAATACAATAAAGATCTGTATGGGGCATTACAAAAAAAATTAAAGCAAGACACTTTTTTTTATGGCAAGCTTAAATTTCAGGAGCTGTTTTTTGTAATAATCCCGATTTTTTGTTGTGATTTCAAGAGCCCGACGCTCTGTGATAATGGCCTGTTCAAACAAGCCGTTAACGTAGTAACTCTCTGCGAGTGTGTCAAGAATATGGGAAGATTCTTCGAGTTGAACAGCCCTTTTGGCGAGCTCCAGCGCTTTTCTCGGATTACGAAAGCTTTCGATTTCACACGTTGCATAAAGCCATGCAAGGTTGTTTAACGCATGGGTGTTATCAAGATCGATCCTGAGTGATTGTTCATAAGCCTTGATTGTTTCAGGATAGTTATTTTCACTGTAGTAAAGGTCGCCCAGCGTACTGTAAAGCAACGGATTGTCAGGAGTCTTTTCAATCTGCCTTTGAATGACCTTTAGAAAAAAATGTTTGTTGAGCTTCTTGCCGGTTTCACCAAAATTTAGATTGTACCCCACCCCACACAACAGGAATATTCCTGCCAGATAAACGGCAATACTTTTCTTTATTTTGCTATCATGGCGTGTAATCCATATCTTGTCTGACTCGCATTTTTTTAAATATTCGATCCGTTTTGTGATACTGAAATGGTGCCAGTTGGGCCTATCCGGGTGTTCCCCGCTGGTTGCAGCAATTTTTTCAAATGTCGAGATCAGCGGTTTGGCGCTATCGAAAAGGGCGTAAACATACGTATCTGCCTGACGCTCGAAATTACGCATAAAATAGCCGAAAATAAATCGAAAGTAGATCAGAAAAACAATGATAATGACCAAACTGAAAATGGATGTGGTTACCGCAGTTTGATCAAGGCCGGTACTGTTTATGAACCTGTATATGGTTTCTGAAAAGACGATTGAATAAATCAGCAGGTTAAAGGTGGCGTATGAGATGATCATGTATCCGACAAAAAATAAGAGATAAAAAAGAAGATGCTTTTTTTTGACATGCCCGATTTCGTGGGCAATGACCGCATCGATCTCTTCGGGTTCAAGCATGTGAAGAAGGCCTTGGGTAACAAGGATGTAGCGGAATTTCTTAATCAACCCCATCACGGCGGCGGTGATCATTTTCCCGCCGAAAATAGGCCAGTAAAGAATGTTGCTATATTCCAATCCGGCTTTTCGGCAGAGTTCTTCAATCCGACTTCTATGGTATCCGATTTCAAGGGGCTTGCATCTCCATAATTTTTGAATCATCGCCGGACCTACGATTGCAATGGCAAACAGGAAGACTAAAAAATAGGTTATCTCTCCTTCGGTGGTGGAAAGGAAACGTTTCGGCAAGTCAAATGGCAGCGCGTTGATGATATCTGCTATTCCTGACAGAAAAAGCCAGGGCAAAAGTATTGGAATTGAGAATGAAATCTGAGATAGAACGTACGTTTTTCTAGGCAAATCTGTGGGATAAAGGCGTCTGTAAGGATTGTAGGCACATGCCCATACGATGGCCAGGTAACCCGTAAAGAGCATGAGAAACAAAAGCGCCTGAAACGTAGGAATGATGTTTAAAAACGGTATATTTATCAGAAAAGATGAAAGATTTAGGCCATAAATGTCAATTGAAAAGAGTAAGATCGCCAATATGGATTGGTGGGTCAACGTCGACCTGAATTTGTGGTCGTGATAGAATGGGTGTTGTTTTAAAATCTGTTTTTCAACCCTGTGAAACTGTATCCAGGTGATTGCCGCAAAAATAACAATCAGACATACAAATAGAAACAGTGTTTCAGGGGCCGTAAAGTTTGTATTTTCTGAAGGCTGATAAGTACTGTATATGAGAAGTACGACAATAAAATATATAAAATTGCTAAACATTTTGATGTATTAATCGATATCATTTCAGCATTGTGTAACAACAAGGCCGATGTATCATTTTTATGGTTCTTCTCCAATTTAGTTGGAGAGGAAGCTTCAATCCTTGGACCCTTGGCCCCTTATCAATCGACCAACTCTTTGGGAGATGATCCTTTTTTTCCCTTGTAATATCTCTCTTTTTCACTATAGATGCAACCGCAGTACTGTTGTCGGTACATCCCCAGGCGTTTTGATGTTTCGACACCCTCCTTCCATCCGGCCCGGAAATCGTTGTAGTGGAACCTTATCCCCACAGATTTCCCAACCGCTTCACCAATGGATTTGATTTCATCATGTTTCTGGAATTTACTGTATAACAGTGTAGTGCTAAAACAGTCAAACTTCCCGCGTTTTGCCAAAAGGGCCGTGGAACGAAGTCGCTCATGATAGCAAAAAGAGCAGCGATTCGATTCCCTGAACGCCACATTTCGGATAAAACCTTCCATATCATAACCCTTCTGGTAAATGATCTCGAGATCGATAGACGTCGCATAAGACTCGAGGGTTTCCTGTCTTTTGATGCACTCTGTGTAAGGCTGGATGTTGTTTCGGTAGAAAAAGCCCATAATATCAAATCCTTCATCTCGAAGAATTCTTGTCGGGTATATGCTGCATGGTGCGCAACAGATGTGAAGAAGAACCTTCATCTTCTTTCTCCAAAAATTGCCGTTCCGATCCGTACGAGGGTTGCCCCTTCTTCAATGGCAACTTCAAAATCACCGGTCATACCCATGGAGAGTTCATTCAGAACAACCCCTGGAAAGGCTTTCTGAATCTGATCTCTGAGATTGCGAAGGGCGATGAAATAGGGCCGGGCTTTTTCAGGATTGTTGAAAAAAGGGGGCATTGCCATGAGTCCTTTTACGGATAAATTTTCCAAAAAAACAACGTCTTCTATCAGATTTGCCGCATTTTTTATGTCTGATCCTGATTTTGATGGTTCTTTACTGATATTGATCTGAATGAGTACGTCTTGAATCTTATTAACTTTTTTTGCCTGCTTGTCCAGTTCACGGGCCAGTTTGAGCGTATCCACTGTATGAATCAAATCAAAAAGCCTGACAGCATATTTGGCCTTGTTGGATTGCAAATGCCCAATAAAATGCCACGATACCGGGTATGTGCCCAGAATGTTGAACTTGTTCCGGGCTTCCTGAATATAATTTTCACCTAAAATGGTAACACCGGCCTCAATGGCTTCCTTGACTCTGTTTGCCGGTATGGTTTTACTGACCGTAACCAGATGGATGCTTTCAGGGTCACGGCTGCTTGTTAACGCCGCTTTGTTGATGCGGTCCTTTACATTTCCAAGCCTTTTTTTCAAATCCATTGAATTTAACATAAGCTCGAATTATTAAATTACAAATAACCCAAACAAATTCTAAAAAGTGCAAATCCTACTCGACACTTATTACTAATATGCTGACTTTGATATTAAAACAGAAAAAGTTACAAGTGTCTAAAGTGAGCTAAAGTGCCTAAAGTTGAGGTAGCGCTAACGCGCTGCCATTAAAATATAATTGGCTAAAAAATCCTTAACTTTAGTTCACTTTAGCTCATTTTAAACTTCAAACTTTTATACTTCAACATATACGGGCTAGTGGCCAGACAAAAATACGTTATCGTATTTATGAATTAGAGCACTTAGCAATATCGATAACGCCTTCCTTGATTAAACATTCTATGACTTCGCAAACCGGAAGTCCCACAACATTTGTGTAGGAGCCATTGATGCTTTTAACCAGAAAGGTTCCAAGCCCTTGTATGGCATATGAACCTGCCTTGTCAAACGGCTCTTTGGTATGGATGTACCACTCTATCTCTTCATGGGTAAGATGTTTAAAAAGAACGTCTGTTTTAACGGTTTCAGAGAACATTTTCTTTTTGGCTTTACAACAGATGGCATACCCGGTGAAGACCTGATGGGTTTGCCCGCTGAGTTGTTTTAACATGGTTCGGGCTTCATCCCTTGATTTCGGCTTTCCAAGTATGTCCTGGTTTTTAAGGACAATGGTGTCCGCTCCGATTACCCATTTCTCAGGATACTTGTTTGAGATGTCGTTGGCTTTGGCTTCAGATAAAATTCTGACATAGGTTTCCGGTGTTGATAGCGGTATCCTCGTTTCGTCAATGCTGCTTGGGATTACGGAAAATTTAAGGCCTGCCTGTTCCAGTAAATATCGGCGACGTGGAGACTTTGAAGCAAGGATCAAAAGGGGTTCTTCATCTGAAATTTTCATAAATAGTGTTCAACACCGGGTGATTTCACCGTTTCAAAGGTTCAACTATTTCTTGATAGCTAGTATAATAAATATCTGTTAATGTTAAAAAAGCAGTTGTAATCAAGGGACCGTAAATAATGCCGAGGATACCGAAGATATTTAACCCGCCAATGATTGAAAAAAAGACAAGCAGGGTGTGCATTCTAACACGCTGGCCCACCAGTTTTGGCTTTAACAGGTTATCGACACTTACCGAGAGGATGAGATAAAAAACAATGAAAAATATGCCGGCTGCAACCCGGCCTTTAAAAAAAAGATAAATCGCCGCAGGAATGAATGCCACCCCGATGCCGATGATGGGAAGAAACGCCAAAAGTCCCATAATTACACCCCATAAAAACGGCGATTTCAACCCGAAGAGCGAAAAGACAATCCCGCCTGCTGTTCCCTGAATCAGACCTCCCAGCCCATTACCGATGAGAACCGCACCGGCCATATCTTTAAATTTCTGAATGAGTTTTTCATCCTGTTCCTTGGGCAGCGGGGAAAGGTTGATAATGAATGAGACCAGCTTGTCACCATCTATTAAAAGATAATAGATGATCATGAGCATAAAAAAGAAGTATACGAGAAATTTAAGTATATTCGAAGCAATGGAACTCGCCTGCTGATACAGGAAAAGGCCGACCACTTTGCCCAGTTCAGAGATACCTTTGTTGAGTTCTTCACCGGTAATTTCTATATGAAAATTTGAAAGGAAAAGGTTAATTTTGTCCAAAATCGTGCTGGATTCAAGAATTTGTTTAATCTGGTCGCTGATGACCGCTCCCTTTCCCATAAGATAGAGGCCGTATGCCTCTTTTGACAATATGCCCACAAAAAAGACCGTTGGGATAAAGAGGATAAAGAATATTAAAGCACAGGTCAAAAGAGAGGAAAAAAGCGGACTTATTTTGCGGTTTAATAACCCATAAATCGGCTTGAAAATGCTGGTCACAACGGCAGCAAGAATAATAACGGAGATAAAGGGCCATAAAAGACGTCCGAGCAAGAAAGCTGAGACAAGAAAAAGCGCTAGAAAAAACCATAAAATAATATTGCCGGAGGTTTTGTCTTGCATCGCAACTCCAATTCAATACATACATAAGTTGAGCGATTGTCGAGGCTTGCCCGCCTTTGGCTGTGTTGCCGCAGATACAAGAAAGATGTCGTTCTGCTATAGTCCACTATGCGGGACGTCATCTGACGCAGTAGATGCGGTGAGATCGGCAATCCCTACTTGTTGGGTCGTAGCTGAAAGCGAAGCCCAAAGGGTTTCAAATATTAAAAATAAAAGAAATTTGATCCCCTTTTAAAATTTGAAACGCTCAGGTTAGGGCAAAGCATTTCTATCATTACGCATGGAGGTTACCCATGCCTTGCCCAAGCCTGATAAAAGCGCCATGGAATAAAACGTATATATTTGATATTTTTTCGTTTCATTTAAACGGGAATGCCAAAACGGTTATCAGGAAAGATACCGTGTGAAATTTAAGAACGGATCATTTCTATTTGCTGGTTTATTTGGTCGCAAATGCGCCCGCAACAAATAAAAGAATAATTATATAAGCAAAAACAGAAACATAACTGTGAAATAACGCGTAAACAATGCCGCCGCCGATTACCGCCGGAACACCAAATACCACCAAAGTTCCCAATCTTCTGCTGATGTCCATATTTATTTCATCTCCTCTAAATATTTATGATTATGATAGAAAAGCCCCTAAACACTTTCGATATAAAAATTCCCCAGCCTGTTTCACTGTATTGGCGGTTCTAAAAATTATGGTTGCGAAACTTGAATTTTAAACAACAATTTATTAAGATGTTCGTTTGTAGCAATAACGGAAAATCAAGTAAAGAAAAAAACAGACAAAATAGTTTTATTTATGTGCCTGATCCTTCTATCATATGAGATGCATCCGAAATACCGGATGGTATTGGCGGCGAACAGAGATGAATATTACAATCGTCCTACGGCCCCCATTGCCTTTCATGATGATTCGTCGGATATTCTTGGCGGCCGAGATCTTAAGCATCATGGGATGTGGTTGGGTATTACCCGGTTCGGTCGGTTTGCAGCCATCACCAATTACAGAGATCCGGGCCTAAATATACCCAATGCACCATCCAGAGGATTTTTGGTTCGAGATTTTTTAACCGGTAAGGAATCACCTGACAATTATCTCGAGCATGTCAAATCCATTGGACATCAATATAACGGATTTAATCTTCTTGTCGGAGACCGGTTTGAAATCTTCTATTATTCAAACTGCGGAAATACTATTAAAAAATTAAGACCGGGTATGTACGGTCTAAGCAATCATCTGATGGATACCCCCTGGCCCAAGATTACAAAGGGAAAGTCGGACCTTGGGAAACTGTTGAACGGCAAAGAAGATATAGATCCCGAAGACATATTCGGCATTTTAAAAGATGGTTCTTGTCCGCCGGACAGCATGTTGCCTGACACCGGTGTGGATCTCGAATGGGAGCGGATTCTTTCTCCGTTATTTATTACCAGCAAGTTTTATGGGACACGTTCATCTTCGATCATCTTCATCGAAAAAAAAGGGGTCATCACATTTCTGGAGAGGACATTCATTCCAGATGGCGGGGTGGCCAAAGAGGAAAAAACACGGGAATTCACATTTCAGGTCATGATTTAAAAGTATTACCTAAATTGAGCGATTGTCGAGTTTGCCGATCGTAAGATCCCGCCTTTTGGGGAGATGCAAGGCATGAGACATGCAGCCGTAGTATGTTACTGCAAATGTCTCATAACGCAGCAGATTCGGTAAAATCGGCAAGCCCGAAGGGTTTCAAATCGTGACAATTTTTTGTTTGATTAAATCCACCGATTAGATGAGACTCATTAACGACTTTGCCAATGCATATTTATTTATAATAATTACTTTTTTTAAAACCCTGTTACTATTTGAAACACTCAGTTTAGGTATTATACTTGACAAATGGGTGATATTTGCTTAAATTTAGACATAAAATATGTTCTTTTAAATACCTGAATATTACAAGCGTCGAGTTTGTCGCATATGCAAGGCGTAGGGCATGCAGCTGTAGTGCACTACCGCAAATGCTCTGCAACGCAACAGATGCGGTGAAATCGGCGCTCCCAGAGGGCAGACAATATTGAAGTAATGATGGAAGTCATCTGAAAACAACCAATTAGGTAATAAGAAACAATCATTGAATCAGAGTCAAGTATTTAAAAAAACCGAATTATTTGTAAGATTTCAAAATTGTCTGTGCAAGATTCAGGGAATACATCTGCTCAACCTATGGGGGCGAAACGGCTTCGACGGGGATAAAGAAGCACAGGTTGCATACCAAGCTCCTGCCGGCTTGTAAAAATGGTGGGAAATTAAATATAATTGCAGATGATTATAATTACGCTCTAGCCGCTTAAAGGCTAGCGTCCTGCCGAACCATTCCTGCTAATTCGGCAAGGGCGTCGACGAGCAGGATAGCTGGTCCCGAATTCCTGTTAACGGATTGGCGAATACTCTTACTGGATAGCCTTTTACGCATCCTGCCTGAAGGAGACTTAAAAGGCGAAAGCTAAAGTTCAGGCTATGTATGTAGATGCCTCTGCTGAATGTTTCCGGACGCGGGTTCGACTCCCGCCGCCTCCACCATAAGAAATACAATAAAATCAATAAGTTATAAAAACCACCCTCCCCAAATATGTAGTGTTTCGGTGGTGCATAAGTGGTGCAACGGCAGGTCGCGATACAGTAATATCGAGGCCTTTTTTATTCCAGACGCGGGAATTTTAGCCCAAAATAAGATGTTAATAAATATTAAATAGTTAAAATCTATTCCAAAACGCGAGGAGTTATTACCACCGGCTACATCCTGACTTCAATGAGCCTCAAATGATTTAAGGATTCGAACACAAGCATGACGCCGTCCGGCTCCAACACGCCATCTGAACCTTGCAGGCCCAGGTTGGAGATCTATTGTCAGACAGCCTCCATATCTCGCTCCCGCCATATCAAGATTCCGCATGTTCGGTTTGCGCCTCCAAACCTATCATTTCATTTCTGATGAAACGACAGGTGCGAAACGGCTAATAAAGACTTTATATTGAGTAGTTAATCGTTTCATGCCGGGCAATTTTCGTTGCAACGAGCCTGTGGCGATTATCATTTCAAAAAACATGAAACGATATCTTGACAAACTGGAAATACCCCTATATTCTAAGAACATATTCATTTCACAGCTTTTAAAAATCGTTTCAATGACCCTTTCTAACCAGGCTATCCTTGACTACATTGCGGCCCATCCCGGTGCTCGCCGGGAGCATATCCGCCGCCAGGCCGCTCCCGATGCAAGCGAGACGACCGTCTGGCGCGCTCTGAAGCGGCTTGTGAATGAAGGTAAACTGGAAGTTTCAGGGAAAGGCCCGGCCACGGGCTACAGCCTCGCCGGCCCTGCCGTGATCCGAGCCCATTTGCAGACGCCTTACAACCGCCGCAGGCCGACGAGCTACAAAAAAGAATTCCTGGACCGCTATATTCCGGACAAGACATTCTACCTCGCCGAGACTGATCGGCAGCGCCTGCGTGAAGCCGGCACGCCGACCGCCGTGCCGCTGCCAGCGGGAACCTATGCGCGTCGCATTCTTGAACGGCTCCTGATCGATCTCTCCTGGGCGTCATCGCGCATGGAAGGGAACACGTACAACCTTCTCGAAACCGAGCGCCTGATTCGATTCGGGCAGGAGGCCTCCGGAAAGGATCGCAAGGAAGCGGTGATGATCCTTAACCACAAGGAAGCGATCCAGTACGTGGTGGAAAACCTTGCTGCCATCACAATCAGCCGTCCGGATCTTTTCAACATTCACGCTTTGCTCGCAGACGGGCTTCTGGCAGATCCCGCCATGGCCGGTCGGCTGCGGCGCACGGCCGTCGGTATTACCCATTCAAGCTTCAGGCCGCTTGACGATCAGTTCGAGGTTGAGGAAGAATTCGACATACTGATTGCAAAAGCAACGGCCATTCATGATCCGTTTGAACAATCCTTCTTTCTTCTCGTTCATATCCCTTATTTACAGGGTTTCGACGATATAAACAAGAGAACCTCGCGCATCGCCTCCAACATTCCTTTGTTGAAGGCCGATCTCGCGCCGATGTCGTACCTTACTATGGACGACAGCGCCTATATTGACGGTCTTATCGGAGTCTATGAGCTGAACAATGTATCCCTGCTGCGTGAGGCGTATATCGACGCCTATCTGACTTCGGCTGAAAACTACAGGGCATTGCGGGCGGAGATCGAAACCCCGGAGAAGGCTGCGCTGGTCTATCGCGATTTTGTTCGCAAGGCGGTTCGCCGTAGCGTCCTCAAATGGAAGGCGTTCCGGCCCGAGCTCATCATGGCTATGGCCGCCGAGGCTGATATCCCCGAAGCGGACCGCGAGGAGGTGGTCAATTATATAGGAAACGAGTTTCAAGGCTTGCACGAGGGCAATGTGATTCGCTATCGATTACGCCCGGAGGACCTTGCGGGCATCAGGCGGGAATGACTGGAAGGAATTTTAGACAGGATTTACCGGTTAAAATTATTTGATATTATTACAAATAATCGTTAATTCACGGGTTCGACTCCTGCCGCCTCTGCCATTGTATTTATAATTAAATCAATAAGTAATAAAAAATAGCCTTTCTAAGTATGTGATATTTTAGTGGTCCACAAGTGGTGCAAGGGCAGGTCACGATGCAGTCATATCGTGGCCTTTTTTATTTTGGACGCAGGAGTTTTGTTTAAAGGTAGAGAATAAGCACTGAAACCCGAGGTAAAAAGGTCAAGCAGATATATCAGACTGGATAGATTGGATAGCATTCTGCGCGGCATGAACCAAGAATGACGATCTGGACATACCTTGTTTTTTAGCAGCGGCATCAATCTGTTTTAGTGTCATTTCAGGTATAGTAACATTCACCCTGACTGTACGGGGTTTAGCATCAGGTACTGAAACGACCAAATAAGCGACTGCATTGGCGTAATCGGGATCGTTCATGATTTCTTCAAGCCTGGAGGGACTGGGCAATTGTTCGCCGTCTTCGAGCATACCCTGGATGTGAAGGGTAAGAGCCTCTTGGGCCATATCTTTGGCTTCATCGATATTTTTCCCGGCGGTGATGCATCCGGGAAAGTCCGGAAACGATACGCCGAAATCTGACTTGGATTCTTTATGGACGATAGCAATATAGTTAGCCACGGTAATACCTCAACTGAATTTGATACCTGACTGGCGTTCGATGCTTTTTAATGTGCCAATCGGTATATCTTTTTTTTGGATGTGGAACAGTGACGCGCCCTTTACGTTTTGGATGCCGGAATTGGGTGTGAGAGCCGACTTTTGCAATTTCATACCACCCACTTTGTTTGAGTATGCTTATAACTTTTCGGCTATCCATAGTGTGTATTAATACACACTATATGATGTTTTGTCAATATTAATAACCGACTTAAATTCAGCATTGTGTTTTTCTGAAAAAAGTGTAACTTCAAGAATATAAGTATATTTCCTTAATACGTCGAAGTGTGCACATGCTGCCTGAGTATTTGCGAATAATTTATCATTTTGACGATACCTAAGATGTTTCAGCTCATGCAGATATGGTGAAATGCCGGGAGACGGAAAATGATCAAATCACCTCGGAAAAGAAGAATAAAAAAAACAAGGGCCGGAAAACTGCGCATTGCTGATCATTGGAATGCCATTAGCATCATTGCCAATTCCCAAAGCAACCCACTCAAAGCGGTGGCCGAGTTTGTGGAAAACAGCATTGATGCGCGGGCCGGGCATATTGTCATTACCCGGGGTAAAAAGAAGGGCGAATTCTATCTCAAGGTCAGCGACGATGGCGAGGGTATACCGCGAGATGAACAAGGATTGCCGGATTTTCGGCACGTGGCGACGCACATTTGCGATTCTGTCAAACGACGGCTCAAAGCCGAAGGCGCGGAAGGTATCCAGGGCGAATTCGGCATAGGCCTTCTCAGTTTCTGGACCCTTGGTCGTACCCTTGGCATGACGTGTTGCGGGACTGACGGCAACACTTACGAGATGACCACGGCCAGAAACTCACCTGAATTCGAGGTTTCAAAGAAACGCATATTGCTTCCTTTCAAGGGAACCGATCTGACGGTCTATCCCCTGTTGCCGGGATTGAGATCCTTGACGGGTGAAAAGATTCAGCGCTATCTCGCATCAGAACTCAGGGATCGAATCAAGAATTCCGGGACAAAAATCAAGGTTGTAGATCGGACCGGCAGGGCAGAGTATATTGTAGTCCCGCGACAGTTTGCCGGGAGGTTGCTCCATGATCTGCATCCTGAAACCACGAAATGGGGTGATATCTATCTGGAGCTGTATCTCAGCGACCCAGGTGCCGGCAACCAGGTCGGATTATATCGACGCGGTACGCGGATTTTACCGTCGGTTTCGGAACTGGATCAATTTCAGCAGGAACCGTGGACCGCAGGCTACCTTCAGGGCATTATTGACGCACCTTTTTTAAATCTTACACCGGGGACACGACAAGGGATCATTCGCGATGAACGCTTCGATGCTTTTTGCATGGCTATGGCGCCGGTGGAGACTTATCTTAAGCAGGTGATCGAAGATCAGCGCAAAGCAGAAGAGGAGCGGTCCAGCCGCAGGATTTTGCGTAAAGTACAGCGTGCCCTTAAAGAAGCGTTTTTGCGCCTTCCGCAGGAGGAATATGACTGGTTCGACATTCAAAGCGGAAAAACGCTAAAGAAAAAAGACACACTTTTTTCGGCAGCATCGACAATTCAGGCCCTCGGTAATGTGCAGGGTCGAGAAGCAGAATCCTCTGAAGCTGATCAAGAGATGGATGGAGAGGCTATCGGACAAATGGCGTTTTATGAATTTGCCGGCCCGCTGTTCAGTGTGCTGATTTCACCAAAATCGAGTGTGGTTCCCATTGACAAACGCAAGAAATATCGTGCCGTATGCCGAGATCGATCACGGCGCATTGTTGTCGAAAATCTGGTGTACAACTGGGAAATAACGGACGGCGACGGTCAACTCCTGGAGAGTGATGGTGAATCAGTGGTTTTCGTCGCGCCGCCAGAGCCGTGTTTGACAACATTGCGGGTGGTTGTAAGACAGGAGCAGATACAATGTGAAGATGAGGCGTTGATCACCATCACCGATTCACTAATGGATCAATCATCAGGGTCCGAAGGATCGCGTAAAGGGTTGCCTGGGTACACCTATCGCCGTGCTCCGGGAGAAATGTGGCGCTCAAAATTTGATGTGGATAAGAATGTCATTGTCATCAATAATGGACATAGAGACTTTGTATACGCAGGAAAGCAGAAGAGCCGTAAACTTCGCTACATTTGCCGCCTGTTCTGTAAGGAACTGGTTCGTCACAATTTTCCCGGCATGCCAGCAGACGAGCTTCTGGAGCGGATGATCGAGCTCTCCCTGTATACGGAGGAACACCTGAAATGAGAAGCCATCTCAAAAATGTCTTTTGTCCCAATTTCTGCGTCAGGCTCAAATTTTAATCCTCAAAATGCTCAATGTATTCCTGCGGTTAAAATATTCGCCTTCCTTGAACTTGAACAAAAATGAGCATTTTTCAAAGGTCTCAAGGTCAGTCAAGTTTCCGCTCCAACTCTCTTTCTTTCATGAGCTTTCGGAACAGTCCTTTTGAAATCCCTTTTGCCGACTCAACAGGATCCGTCGGTAAAAGCACGACTCGTATCGTGTCCCAGTCATCGATCCACTCCAGTTTTGTGGAAATATCGATTTGATGTGCTTTTCGTATTTTGGCCGGAATGACCGTCTGCCTTCGCGCTGTGACAGTTGTTTTCATTGAATTCACCTCCAAAGACAGGTTACAAGATCTTTTTGCCCCACAAATAAACATAAGGCGGGTCCGGGATGTTTCATGATAATTCTCTTAAATGGGTTAATAACCCATTATTTAAGAAATAAAATAATCATCAGTTTCGCAGGTAAAATTTAAAGGATAAAGAGGGATAATATTTGAAAATGTTGAAAATATAATTAGGTGTTGTTAAGCTGTGACTTGGCATATATTGATTTAAAAATTTGATTTCCTGTTTTTGAGCGCCTAAAGGTAAAAAATGAAATAAGGATTGACAATAGTAACATATGTGTTACTATAAGGGGCAGCGAAACCAATCATGGATTTACTAGAATATTTAGACGAAAAGGGTCGAAGCCCATTTGAGAAGTGGTTCAATCGGATCAATGCTCAAGCTGCCGCAAAGGTTACGACAGCGCTTGTGAGATTGGAAAGCGGCAACACCTCTAATGCTAAAAGCGTGGGTGGTGGTGTCTATGAATTAAAAATTGATTTCGGTCCAGGTTACAGGGTTTATTTCGGCTATGACGGCCCTAAAGTTGTGATTCTCTTGGCTGGTGGTACAAAAAAGCGCCAAGAAAAAGATATTGAGACGGCAAAAAAGAGGTGGAATAATTACAAGGAACGGAAGAAAAAGGAAATATAGAAAGGAGGGCTTTTAAAATGCCTCTTACCCGAAAATTCAAAGAAACGGTAATGCGCCGGGCACAACAAGATCCGGATTTCCGTCAAGAACTCATTGTTGAGGCAACGAACGCTTTTCTTGACGGTGACATTGACACCGGAAAACGATTGATTCGGGATTATTT
>Ga0307425_1000409_pt1 | contig 27175 bp, 29 predicted proteins | sample SalMarWE160330MG_FD_202152 | JGI IMG/M metagenome (GOLD analysis project Ga0307425, IMG submission 202152) | Salt marsh sediment microbial communities from the Plum Island Ecosystem LTER, Massachusetts, United States - WE1603-30 | ecosystem: Environmental > Aquatic > Marine > Intertidal zone >...
GCACGATCGCTCTTGTCGCCAAGGGTGAAGGCCGCTTCGAGCCCCGCGAGATCAAGCTCGGCCGCAAGGGGCAAGACTATGTCGAGGTGCTTGATGGGGTCGCCGAGGGCGAGGAGGTGGTCACGTCGGCCAACTTTCTGATCGACTCGGAGAGCAATCTGAGGGCGGCGCTCGATGCCTTCAACAGAGGAACGCCGCAATGATTGCGCGGATCATCCGCTGGTCGGCCGGCAACGTTTTTCTGGTCGGGCTGGCCACAATTTTCATTGCCTTGGCAGGCATTTACGCGGTGTCCAAGGTTCCGGTGGATGCGATCCCGGACCTGTCCGACGTGCAGGTCATCGTCTTTACCGAATATCCGGGCCAGGCGCCGCAAGTGGTCGAGGACCAGGTCACCTATCCGCTTACCACCGCCATGCTGACCGTGCCCAAGGCGCGCGTCGTGCGCGGGTTCTCCTATTTCGGCGTGTCCTTCGTCTATGTGATCTTCGAGGAGGACACGGATATTTATTGGGCGCGGTCGCGCGTTCTCGAATATCTGAGCGCTGCCGCACGGAACCTGCCGTCGGGCGTGACACCGGAACTCGGACCTGACGCGACCGGGGTCGGCTGGGTCTATCAATATATCTTGCGCGGCACGCAGAAGAGTCTCGCCGAGCTCCGTACCCTTCAGGACTGGTATGTCCGCTTCGGCCTTGCCAAGGCGCAAGGCGTCGCCGAGGTGGCGAGCGTCGGCGGGTTCGTAAAGCAATACAGCATCGTCATCGACCCGAGACGATTGCAGGCTCTCGACATCCCTCTCAGCAAGATCAGGGAGGTCATCCGCGAGAGCAACATGGATGTCGGCGGCCGCACCGTCGAACTCGCCGAGCACGAATACATGGTGCGCGGGCGTGGATATATCAAAAGTCTCTCGGACCTCGAACAGATCGTGGTCAAAAGCGAAGGCGGCGTCCCCGTCCTGCTCAAGGATGTCGCGCGCGTCGAATTGGTGCCGGAAGAGCGCCGCGGCATCACCGAGCTCGACGGCGAGGGCGAGGTCGTCTCCGGCATCGCCATGCAACGCTTCGGCGAGAATGCGCTGTCGGTCATCCAACACACCAAGGACCGTATCGCCGAGATCGCACCAAGCCTTCCCGAGGGCGTGAGCCTGGAAACCGTCTACGACCGCTCCGCCCTGATCTACCGCGCCATCGATAATTTGCGGTGGACCCTCGTCGAAGAGAGCATCATCGTCGCGCTGGTCTGCCTCGTTTTCCTTCTGCACGCACGCAGCGCGCTGGTCGCCATCGTCACGCTGCCCCTTGGCGTCCTGATCGCCTATATCTGCATGTGGGCCTTGGGGCTGTCATCGAACATCATGAGCCTGGGCGGCATCGCCATCGCCATCGGCGCCATGGTCGATGCGGCCATCGTCATGATCGAAAACGCGCACAAGCACCTCGAGCGCGCCCCGGCCGGCAAGCCGCGAACGGAGATATTGATCGAGGCCGCGGTCGAGGTGGGCCCCGCTCTGTTCTTCAGCCTGCTCATCATCACCGTGTCCTTCCTGCCGATCTTCGCCCTCGAAGCGCAAGAAGGCCGCCTGTTCAAGCCGCTCGCCTACACCAAAAGCTTCGCTATGGCGGCCGCGGCGCTGCTGTCGGTCCTGGTGGTGCCCGCGCTCATGGTGGTCTTGGTGCGCGGCCGCATCATGCCGGAGCGCAAGAACCCGGTGAGCCGGTTCCTGATCTGGATCTACCGGCCGGTGATCGAGCTTGCATTGCGGTTCAAGCCGGCCGTCATTGTGATTGCGCTTGCGGTGCTGGCGGCGAGCATTTGGCCTGCGTCCAAGCTCGGCAGCGAGTTCATGCCGAATTTGAACGAAGGCACCTTGCTCTACATGCCGACGACGCCGCCCGGCATCTCGGTCACCGAAGCCGGAGAGCTGCTGCAAACGCAGAACAAGATCATCAAGACCTTTCCCGAGGTGGACTCCGTCTGGGGCAAGGCGGGGCGCGCCTCCACGGCGACCGACCCGGCGCCGATGGAGATGATCGAGACGGTCGTCAATTTGAAGCCCGAGAGCGAATGGCGAGACGGCATGACCGTCGATGCGCTCATCGCCGAGATGGACAAGTCGCTGCAGTTTCCCGGCGTGTCTAATGCCTGGACCATGCCGATCAAGGCCCGCATCGACATGCTGTCCACCGGCATCCGCACCCCGGTCGGCGTCAAGGTGTTCGGCACGGATTTGGGCGAGATGGAACGGCTCGCGCGCCAGATCGAGGCCGCCATTCGCACCGTGCCGGGCACGGCAAGTGCCTACGCCGAGCGCGCCATCAGCGGCTATTACGTGAACATCGATCCGGATCGGGCGCGGCTTGCCCGCTACGGGCTCATGGTGGGCGACGTGCAGAACGTCGTCGCCACGGCGCTCGGCGCCCAGCCGATCACCACCACGGTAGAAGGCCGGGAGCGCTACAACGTGGCGGTCCGCTACCCGCGCAACTATCGCAACGATCCGCATGCCATCGCCAACGAGGTGCTGATCCCGACGCCGAACGGCGGGACGGTCCCGTTGGGCGAGGTCGCAGAGGTGAGCCTGTCGCAAGGCCCGTCCATGATCCGCACCGAGGACGCGCAGCTTGCGCTCTATATCTTTGTCGACTTCCGCGGCCGCGACATCGGCGGTTTTGTCGCCGACGCACAGAAGGCCGTGGCGAGCCAGGTGGATCTTCCGCCCGGCTACTACGTCACCTGGAGCGGACAGTTCGAATATCTCGAACGCGCCAAGGAGCGGCTTCGGATCGTCGTGCCGGTTACGCTTCTGATCATCTTCCTCCTGCTCTACCTCAACTTCCGGCGCATCACCGAGACGCTCATCGTCATGGCCTCGGTGCCGTTTGCGCTGGTCGGCGGCTTCTGGCTGATGTGGTGGCTCGACTTCAACCTGTCCGTCGCCGTGGTGGTGGGCTTCATCGCGCTCGCGGGCGTGGCCGCGGAGACGGGTGTCGTCATGCTGATCTATCTCGACAGCGCACTGAAGGAATTGAAGGCGCGCCGGGAAGGCGAGGGCAAGCCATTCACCCGGGCCGATCTGCACGAGGCGATCATGTCCGGCGCGGTGGAGCGCGTGCGGCCGAAGATCATGACGGTGGCCGCCATCACGGCCGGGCTTCTGCCGATCATGTGGAGCCATGGGACCGGGTCAGAGGTGATGCAGCGCATCGCCGTGCCGATGATCGGGGGCATGGTCTCGTCGACCGTGCTGACGCTCGTGGTCATTCCGGTGATTTACGCCTTGGTCAAGGCTGCGGCGCTGAACCCGGAGCGCTCCCCTAAGAAACGCCGCGGTCCGTCTCATGCGGTGTCGGCTTAAGTACGATGCCGGTTGGCGAGCGTATGCGTCAGACACCGACCCGGACGCGGCGCCGCAAGGGCCGGCCACGCCTAGCGGCCACAGGCATGGCCGCTAGGCTAGGCTCCAGTTCGATAGATGCGCTGCCGTTCCTTATTCTAGTCGTCACATTTGTATTTCCAATTGCCGAGCAGGCCGCGTTTCCAATAGCAATTGGGACGGGTAGGCGGTCCCCAGCGTAATGCATAGGGGGGAACGGTGCCGCGATAGCCGGGAACCCACGCGCAGCGGCGCGGGCCGCAAGCCCAAGCGGCCTCCTGGAGGATTGAACTCTGTGCCGAGGGCTGGCTGAACGTCGGCGCCGATGGTGCGGCTTCGGCAGGTTGCATCTGACCGCCCAACACAAGGCCGGCCAGCGCAGTGGTCACGATTAAACTCTTTATCATTTTGATCTCCACGTTTGCGTTGGGCAACACGCGGGACAGGAAAATGTTTCACCGGCGCTAGCAGGCATGGGCCACCGATTATCGCTGTTAGCCCGAAACTCCGAAGGCAGTCTGGTGTTACCCGTGTTTGCAACTTGGAGGACTGCATGAGCTATTTTCGCTTCGGCGCGATGATCGCCACGGCCACAGTCGTGATGTATGGCCTGACCTATCTCAATAGCTATGCCCTCGATCACGTTTGGTTCAGCCAGACGCGGTTGTGGATGGCCTTGCTGATGGGCGCGGTCATGGCCGTGATCATGCTGGGTTACATGTTGGGCATGTACCGGAACCATCGCGCCAACGTCGCAATTGTCGTCGCGGCGATCGCGGTGTTCGCGGGCGCGCTCTGGCTGGTGCGAAGCCAGGAGACCGTGTTCGACATCGCCTACATGAAGGCGATGATTCCGCATCACTCGATCGCCATTCTGACCAGCAAACGGGCGCACATTCGCGATCCGCGCGTTCGGGCGCTGGCCGATCAGATCATCGAGGCGCAGGTCAAGGAGATCGAGGAAATGAAGGACCTCATCGCCGATCTTGAACGAAATCCGGTCCCGTCCGATGCGCCCGACCTGCTGCCGGGCGCGCCAAAAACCGCGCCGTAGCATGGCCATGCAACCTGTGACTAAGGAGCGGCACCGGGAAACGGATCCCGGGATTGAGGACCGTCGAAAAGGATCATAGACTTTCTCCTCGGTGCGGCCCCGTGCCTGACACCGGAGGCAAGCCATGAAACGCATGCTAGTCGCGTCGCTTCTGACCCTGTTGATTCAGAGTGCTCATGCCGCCCCATTGCCGGGCGACAGCGCCGAGGGCAAGCGCCTGCTTGAAGCCAACTGCATGAAATGCCACGGGACCGACATCTTCACCCGCAACGACCGGACGGTTCAGTCGCTCGATGGGCTGAAACAGCGGCTGGTGGCTTGTGCTCACGCGGCAAAGACGGAATTCAGCGCGAGCGAGATGCAGGACCTGCTCAAATATCTGAACGATGAATTTTATCGCTTCGCGCCGGGCGGAGATTAGGGAGAAGCGGGCCGCATTAGCTTTCGCGCGTTCACTTTCTGCCCGACAATCGCCGTTCATTGGCCCGCACGCGGGACCGATAATGTCCAAGAGCTTTGCTCGGGGAGCCATGCAGCCAGAGCATTGGCCAGGTTCGCATAGCCGCCAGGAACTTCTCTGAGACCATGCGCTGCGCTTCCGCCTGGGCCCGCGCGCCGCCGGACGCCATGGCGGCCATTCTGAGCGCCATCACTCTTTGCGCTTCGAGCGCCAGCAGCGTCGCGTCGACGGCGCACACAAACCACAGTCTGATCATTGCTTGGCACCCGATGAGCGAAACCTGAGGAACACGTAGAAATAGCTGAGCCAGAGAAAGACGGAGAGGCCGTAGAAGATAATGGTTCGCACCGACCAGAACGGCCACGACCCGGCCTCGCCGATGGCGATCGCGTTAGGGTACAACGTGAACAGGGTGGAGCGCCACCGGTTCCACATGATGGTCATTTCGGTGTTGCGAGACTGCGCGGTCTTGGCGTCATTGAACACGCGCTCGCTGTTGCGCTTCAACCACCACCAGGAATCCTCGTTGGTCAGCTCGAGCCCGCGGTCGGACCGGTTGCGCATATAGATATATTCGAAGTCGGTGGTATGGCCGCGTGCATCGGGATCGCTGCGGCGGACTTCCGTTCCGGTGACGACGCCCGTGGTCCAGGCCGGACGGGCGTATTCCCATGCAAACCACAGGGGGATGCCGACCACGAGTGCGGCGATGGCCGGAACAGCACCCCCGCTGCGCCATAAGACGAAGGCGAGCACGAGAACCGCCAGCAGGAGGATGTAACCGATCGACAGCCAAGCCTGGAGCATGTTCAACCCGCGCCGCAGATGAGACTCGAAACCGTCGAGCCGCCGGACTCTTTACTCATTCCCATCCCCTCTGCAAGCGAATGGTGAGATTCGGGTATAGCCGCTCGATTGCGGCGACGGAATGTCCGCTTTGCGTCATTGAGAGTCATGAGACGAAGAATGGTCACGATAGCGCCAAACAAAGACCGTGTCGGCGAGGACATAAGCACGGCGAACAATTACCGATTCGAATGAAGGGATATGCAGATGCGCGTTTTGATTGCTGCCTCCATTGTGGCATTTGGACTCACGACGACCGCTCACGCCGACTTGCGCTACTACATGGACCAGAACGTGTTGCGCAAGAATACCAGTTCTACTCTGCTTAATCGCGCAATGCGAGACATTGGCAGGAACCCGACCGGCTGGTCTCATCAATGGTGTGGCCGTCAGATGGCCATGTGGGCCGGCGGGGGACCGAACCTCGCGCGTGCCTGGGCGCATTACGGCAGCGCCAGCGCGCCGAAGCCGGGTGCCATTGGCGTCATGAATGGACATGTCGGCGTGGTGAAGGAAATTCGGGGCAACCGCGTGATCCTGGTGTCGGGCAACCATTCCGGCAAAAGCGGGAACCGTAAGGTTGGCATCGGAAGCTATCCGATCAGCCGCTTCATCGCCTTTCGCAAACCGTAGCGCCTTCAGGCGCGCTTCGGCGAGCGTGCTATGAGGCGGATTTAGACGAACGTCTCCGCGGTTTCTTTTGGGAGCGCGCCGGGGCCGTATCGTCCCCGGATTCCCAGGTCAGTTCCAGGCGAGAGCGCGGCGTGCCGTCGCCCGCAGGTTTCGGCCATCCTTCACGCTGATTGCCCCGGATGCCATCGACCTCCTCGGTCTGATCGTGGAAGAGCTGAACCACAGTCTCGAAAGGCATATCGATTCCTTTTTCGTCCAGCTTGGCCTTGATCGCCTCGATGACCCGAGACTCGACGTGAACCAGATCCGTCCGTCTGGAATCCGTCCACCAGCGCGGGCGTAGCGTGACCCAGGAGGCGGCCAAATCCACCACCAGCACTTCCGGTTCCGGATCGTCTTCCACTCCGTCGACGGACTTCAGGGCAGTCAGGATCGCCGCCTTTGCTTCGTCCACGCTGTCACCATAGCCGATCCCGACATCGTATTGAGACCGGCGCTTGGCGAACGCCGTATTGATCAACACGGCTTCGGTGTAGACCACGCTGTTGGGAATGAGCGCCATGCGACCGTCATATGTGCGAATGGCGGTCACGCGGGTCTCGATATGGTCGACGGTCCCCTCGTAGCCTTTGACAATAATTTGGTCTCCAGGCCGGAAGGGGCGCCTGAGCAGAATGAGCAGCCCGGCCAGCCAGTTCTGGAGGATGTCTTTGAACGCAAAACCGATCGCCACCGACCCGATTCCGAGACCCGCGACGAGATCGCCTGGGGTTAATGTGGGGAGGACGACGGTAATGGCGAGCAGGGCGCCCAACACAATGATTGCGGCCTTGACGAAACCACCCAGCACCTCGCCCAGATTTTCACGCCCCCGCCGCGATGCCCAACGGTTGACGAGCCGCTCCGCGAGCCAGGCGAGTCCGTAAAAGATCAAAAGAAGCGCAGCAGCGACAACGAGGTTCGGTAGAATCAGAAAGAAGCCGTCGATCCAAGAATCGATTGTTTTAAGTATGCCCTTGGGCGAGATGTCGATTTGTTGAGCGGCTTGCTCGGCGCCTTCTGCCCGATCGGTCTCTTGCGCGAAAGCTTGCACTTTCTCCTCCACTTGCGTGTTGTCACGTCCTGACGCGAGCTACTTGGAGTTCTTTGACACCGAGCGTGCATCCTTCTTCGTTTTGCGTGCGCGCTTCTTGCTTGGATGCCGGACGCGATCGCGCCTCGTTTCTTCGGCGCCGATATCCGGCACAGCGGCGCTCCTTGGCGGGACGCCTTCGCCTACCGTGCGCCTCGCTGCGCCGCACTTTTTTTGGCCATTTTGACGATTTGTCATTTTTTATGTTCTCCGGGCTCCTTCTCTTCGGTCACCCACATACCTAGCCTCTTGAGGCTCCCGCTTCTTTAAGATTTGCTAAATGCCGATTGCACTATAGGCATCGGCGCACCGGCTGATGGCGATCGAGTAGGCCGCGGTCCTCGGGTCGCCGATCTCCGGCTTGCCGTTCCAGACGGCGCTGATCTGCCCGTAGGCCGACCGCATGATGTCGTCGAGCCCCGAGCGAACCAGATCGATTTCTCTCGCGCCCTCGAGAAACGAGCTGGCGAGCTCCAAGGGGAAGCTGGCGCCCGTCATGGTTTCCAGCGAGCGCGCCAGGATCCTGTGGCTTGCCTCGTTATGGCGCCGTTCCATCAAGCCAAAGGGAATGTGAGTCAGATTCTTGACCCATTCGAAGTAGCTGACCACCACACCGCCGGCGTTGACGTAGAGATCCGGCAGGACAACGATGCCGCGATCGCGCAGGATCTCGTCGGCCTCGAACGTGGTCGGACCGTTGGCCGCTTCGACGACCAGCTTGGCGCGGATCTGCGCGGCGTTGGAGTCGTTGATCACGCGCTCTATCGCGGCAGGAATCAAGATGTCGCACTCGCGAATTAGCACCGAGGCGCCGTCGGCAACGAACTCCGCCCCGGCAAACCCTTTGACGCCGCCGGTATTGACCAGATGTGTCTTGAGCCGCTCGATGGGTAGGCCGTCGTCCGACCACATGGCCCCATCCTGCTCGATCACACCGACCACGCAGCAACCGTCTTCCTCGCTCAAGAATTTTCCCGCGTGATAGCCGACATTGCCCAAGCCTTGAAGGATTAGCCGTTTGCCCGCCAAGGGAGGTGTTAGCCCCGACCTCGCCAGATCTTTCTCGTGGCGAAAGAACTCATGCAGCGCGTATTGAACGCCCCGCCCGGTCGCCTCGACGCGTCCCTCGATACCGCCGGCGGCAAGCGGTTTGCCGGTGACGCAAGCAAGCGCATTAATATCGTTGGGGGACCAGCGCCGGTATTCGTCCGCCATCCACACCATGGTCATTTCGTTGGTGCCCATGTCGGGCGCGGGCACGTTTAGTCCGGGATTGAGGAAATTGTGCCTGGCCAACTCTTGCGTAAACCGGCGCGTGATGCGCTCCAGTTCGTGGCGGTCCCATTTCGATGGATCGATGCGCAATCCGCCCTTGGAGCCCCCGAAGGGCAGGCCCATCAGGGCGCATTTATACGTCATCAGAGCGGCAAGCGCCTCGATCTCTTCCTGATCCGCATCCGGCGAATAGCGAATGCCGCCCTTGGCCGGCGTGACGTGCGCGCTGTGCTGAGCGCGCCAGCCGACAAAGGTTTCCATTCGGCCTCGCAGCCGAACGCCGAAGCGCGTCACGTAGGTGGCGTTGCAAACCTTGATCTTCTCCGCCAGGCCGTCCTGCAACGGCACGAAGCGCGCGGCGGCATCGAATTGACGGTTGACATCGTTGAGGAATGATCGTCCGGCCATCGTGCTAGCCATGATAGACCACGGCCCGCCTACGATCTATCAATCGGCGCAACATGCTAAGGCTTGTCGCTGTTGAACATGGAGATGGCGACCTTCCAGGTGCCGTCCGGCTGGCGTTTCAGAACATTGAGGAACTTACCCTGCTCGGGCGTGCCTTCAATGGCGTAGGTTCCGACCTGATAGGCCAGATCGCCCTCGACGCCGTATTCCACCAACTTATTGGTGTGTGTGCCGCCGGTGTCTTGGTCTATCCGCGACCGGTAGATGTCTTCGAATGCTTTCTTGCCGCGTACCATGGGTTGACCGGGCACCATCAACAGCACGTCTTCGGTAAAGAAGGCGGCGCAAGCGGCAGCATCGCCTTGGTTGAAAGCCTTGTTATAGGCAGCGTCAAAGTTTTCTAGGATCTCTTTCATATCCATGGTCTTCTCCTTCGGTCATAAGGTCTGCCAGGAGTTGTCGGGAGAGAAGAATGCACATCAATCTACAAAATGCCGAGCAAGCGATCGAGGCCGCACGCAAGAAAGCCATCTCACTTAAGACGCAGATGTGCATCGCCATCGTAGATTCCGGCGCCAATCTAAAGGCGTTCATGCGCATGGACGATGCCTGGGTAGGAAGCATCGATATCGCCATCAAGAAGGCAAGGACCGCGTGTTTCTTCGGCATGGCCACCGGCCAGCTCGGTCAATTGTCCCAGCCCGGCAAACCGCTGTTCGGCATCGAACACTCCAATGACGGGCTGATTACCTTCCCCGGCGGACTGCCGATCGTCGATGAGGACGGGGTTCTGGTCGGCGCCATCGGCGTGAGCGGCAGCTCGGTCGAGAACGATCATGCGGTGGCGGAAGCCGGAGTTAAAGTTCTCGGCGTCAGCGAGTTGCCGGAACATCCCTGGCGCACGTGAGCTCCGTCAGGCGCTCGCGACCTCAATCTCCCAGAACCCAGACTGTGCCTCGTCGACGAAGCGCCTGGTCAAATCGTGGCACTTCCGCCCGTCATGGCGCTCGATTCCCGTGTGCACATCGACCCCGGCCGGCCGCACCGTGCGAATAGCCCGGCGCACGTTCGAGGCGTTCAGCCCGCCGGCAAGAATGACCGGTCTGCTCGACGACGCCACGAGTTTCCGGCTGATCTCCCAATCGTGAACTTTTCCGGTTGCGCCGGAGGCCCCCGTCACGACATCGAACGTGTCGGTGATGAACGAGTCCACGCTCGCTTCAAAACGCCGGACCTCGTCGATCAAGCTGTCCATGTTGTTGCCGCGAACGATAAGGCTCTTGATGATCCTTAGCTGTGGCGCTTTTTGTTTCAAGAGCTGAATTTGTTCGAGGTCCGTCTCGCCGTGGAGCTGAACCATATCGACCGACAAGTCGTGACAAAGCTGAAGAATGGCCTCCGCTCTGTTCAAATAGGTGATCGAAAAGAAGGTCGCGCGGCTTCCGAGTTCAGACACAATCGCCGCAGCGGCCTCGATTGTCAGGTCTTCCTTGTGGTGGTCGAGGACAAAGGGAAACCCCAGAAATTTGACGCCGCAATCGATCAGGAGCCGCGCCTCGGCGAGATCAATGACGCCCGCAGCATGAATGGACCGTGTAACCATCGCCTATTCAGAGTAGCAGCACAGGATCGAACCCGGCTAGGCAGGGATGGGCGGGCGACGCGGCCGGGCCCCGGCGATGGCCGCCGCACCCGAAAAGCGGGCATCTTCTGCTTGCCCGGGCCGAGCTCTGTTCACTGATAATTAATCTGGCGGACCGTCAAGGAAAGTGCTTATCCTTGGCGTTGCCGGAAGGTTCTTCCTAAGGAGACACAGAATGAAAAACTATCTGGTCGCAGCCGTTCTGATTGGTGCCCTTGCCACCCCCGCCTTGGCCGTGGAGACTGGCGGCGGGAAGTACTTCGTGGGTTTCGACACCAACAGCAAGACATGCTCGGTGGTGACCGAGATGGCCGAAGGCATGAAAATGATGGGTGAGTACGATTCTCAGGAGGCCGCAGAGGCGGCCATGGCTGAGATGGAAGAGTGCCAAGGCTAAAACAGATCGATTTGGGGCCGGCCTCGCGCCGGCCCTTTTTTTGCGCTCCGGGCGCGATGCCCAAGGCACGCCAATGGTGCTTTCATAAGATGATCGGAAGAACTCTGGCCGTTGCGGCGTTGCTCGCATGCGCGGGCGTTCCGCCGGCCGATGCCAAGCCCTTTGCCGCCTCACCTAAGCTGTTGCAGCAGGCGAGCATCATCACGCCGGAAGGGGTCGAGGTCGATCCGAACGACACCGAAAAGCTCAAGAAATACGATCACCGCCGCGACCTGTCCGCGCTGGCGGACACCTTAAAAAAAGAGTTCGGCGTAACGGAGGCCCAGCTCACGCAACTTAACGCGTGCACGGGCACGGTGGTCTGCAAGGTTCCCTCGGCGGACGGAAAGCGGATCGAGACCTATCGGGCCAGCGGCACCGTAGCACTTCGGCCCAACATCCTTGTCACGGTCAAACATGCGTTTCAGGATTTGGAGACGGGGGAGCTGTTGCCGACCGATAGTTGCCGCTTTCAGACCTGGAAAAATCCCGATGATGAGATTGCGATGGTCATCGACGATCCGTCCCAGCTTCCGCCCAAAGGAGCGTCTATGTCCAAAACACCGGAAGATCGACGGCGGGACGTGACCGTGGTCAGGCTCGGCCGTCCGGTCGAAGGGTGCGAGCCCGTTTCTGTCCTTGAAGAAGACACGATGCTGAGTGAGGGCGATCGTGTTTTTCAGGCGACGGGGGAGCAAGACGGCATGCTGGGTGAGTGGAGCGGGCGCGAGCCCGTTAGCCAAACCGGAGCCATCCGCAATGTTTTCCCGGCCGGCCCTGACGGTGGGCTGGCGTATTTTTCCGATTTGTCCGGCGGCGAGGGCGGCTCGGGCGGCGGAATCTTCGTGGTCGGCAACGGGCAATTGATGCTTGCGGCGATCGTTCAAGGGGCCGGCAGGCCGGCGATGAACGGAAAACCGTATGACCCGGCACGTTATCAAAATCAGACCGGGCTCGTGGGCGTGAACGAGAACGTCTTGCAGCCCATGCTCGTTATGATTCCCGAACTGAGACCCTCTCCTTAATAAGACGAGCCCCGGCAAAATTCTTTGAGGGCGGCGGGATCCATTTCCTCTCAGTCCTAGTCCGGGTTCCTCGCTGTCCTAGCTCTCGGCCCCCGGGAGGCTAGCTTTGAGCACATACCAGTCCCGCACGTCGGGGGTGCCATGCTCGTCAAGCAAGCCCTTGCATTGCTGATCGCCGCGGCCGCACTTAGCGTCGTCATCGCCGCCGCACGACCGGCCGCCGCGCAAGTTCCGAACCAGGCCTGTCCGGCGGGAACCTTGCTGTTCGCCTATGGCGACAGCGCTGGATGTATCAAACCGGGGACGAACGAGGTGGTGGTGAAATGCTTCCGCCAGAAAACCTGTCCTTCGGGCTGGACTGGCGCGGGCCTCCCCGACGAAAGAGGCTACGATCTGTGCTGCGTCCCGCCCGCTCCGCCCAAGCAAGACAGCTTGGAAGAGATGCTCAACAAGAACTATCCGAACCGGACCTGCCGATGGGTCGGTGAGGCGCCGGTCTGCAACGGCAAATGCCCGCCCGACCTGCCGCATGGCTATCCGAGCAAGAACGGCAAAGGGATGCCGCCCGGGTTCGGCAAGCCGTGCTGGACCGGCATGAAAGTCTATTGTTGCAGGTTCGGACCTTACTGACGTATCGCTTCCTCAACGATGCGGGCAGCCGGGCCAGCAACAGGGTCTGCGCTGTCCGTCTTTGAGGTTGGACCGGCCCCATTCGATCCGGCGCGCTCTCGTTTCCGCTTTCTTGGCCGACTCGATCCAGCAGATCCACTCATTGCGCGCGAGCGGCGTAATGTCCTCCCACGTCGCGAGCGCTTTCGCGTCGGAGCGCAAAGCCTTTTTCAGGTCGGCGGGAAGGTCATGGACCACACCGCCTGAAATCTTCGTTCGCACAGCACCGCTCATCTCCGTCCTCTAAAGTCATCGGGCGACGGCCCGCTTCTTGAGCCGGCCCTCGCTCACCTCCTCGATGATCTTAGCGGACTGCGGGCGCCCCGAAAGCGTCAAAGTGTGCTATCATGCGTCCGACGCACAAATTGGGCGCGCCCTTCGGCATGTCCCTTTCGTGCGGTTCTGAAGCGGACTCTATGTTGGGCCGACTTTCCGGAAGCGCTTTGCGCGCGGGATTGTTCCTCCTGGTGGCCGCCGCTGCGCCTTCAAGCCAAGTGGCTTCGGCGGCCGAGCTCATCCCTTGCGGTCAGGTCCCGGAGTTGAAATCGCCCGACCGGGTGACCTTCTCCGTTCCTTTGATTGTGAAAAACGACAGCCACCGGACAATGTCGGTCAATTGGATCGACTCTCATGGCGCCAAGATACCGAAGGCCGAACTTGCCCCCGGTCAAGAAATGCCGCCGGAGGACTCCTACGCTTGCGATGCCTGGCTGCTTGAGACGCCGGCAGGGAAATGCCTGTGCGGCGTTGTCCTGGAAGGCCGGCCGGAAGTCGTATCGGTCGATGCGAACGGTCTTTGCAGGGCGGACAGGACCAAGACGTCCTATGAGCCAACCGCTAATTATCGGCAGCAAAAGGTTGAAGGTTGGACGGTCCTGATCTCCAGCGCATACACCGGGGAGGCGTTGCGGCCAGTGCTGGCCGAGCTGGAACGCAAGCTGAAGGAAGCCCGAATGCTTCTTCCGCCCGATGCGATTAAACGTTTGCAGCAGGTGAGGCTTTGGCTTGAACACTCCGATTGCCAGTTTCCCGGCTCGGCATATCACCCGGATAAAGACTGGCTGAGGAAGAACAACATGAATCCTGACAAAGCGGGAAACATCCAGATTTCAGCCGAGATCGTGACTTTGAGCAAGGAACAGCCGGCAATGGTCATACATGAACTGGCCCACGCCCTCGAAGCGCGAGCCCCCGGACCGGATCGCACCGAACTCGAAGACGCGTACCGGGCCGCCAAACGCTCGGGCCGTTATGCAAGCGTCCGGCGTAGAGGCGGGGGCAAGGAGCGCGCTTATGCGATGAGGGACGTGCATGAGTACTTTGCCGAGCTGAGCGAGGCCTATTTCAGTGAGAACGACTATTTTCCGTTCAACCGGGTGGAGCTTAAGGCGTTCGATCCGAAGGGCTTCGCCGCCGTGGAAAACCTCTGGAACGGGGCGAAGCCATCCCCGCCTTGAGGCGGGTGGGCAGGTTGATTGTTTCACCGTCCCATGAGGCGCTTGAGTATTCCGAAGAACAGCCGGTCGAGCAGACCGGGCCGGTCCGCCGTGCCGATTTCCTGCGTTTGCAGGCCATCGAGCTCGGTGATGGTTTTCGCGAACGTCTCGATTTGTTCGGACATCAAAGCGAGATCGAGCTTATGGATCTCCCCGTTGGCCGTTGCCGCGCACATATAGTCGGGCAGGGTGATCAATGACAATGTGGGGATACCGGCGACATAAGGCGGCTGCCCTTCGCCAAGGTAAACCGGCAATGGCTTGACTGTTACCGTTCGCCCCAGCGTCCGGCCTTGCAGCGCTCCGAGATAGATTTCGTTCAGCTTGGCATTGGACGCATAGACGATTTCCAGCTCCATTTGGCCGGTTGGGCCGTGGCCGCTGTGACCGGCGGTGTCCTTCCATTCCGTGCACCCCAGATGTTCGAGCGTCGTGGCGGCGACCGCCGTCTTGTGACCCGGCGCGCCGTCCCACAGATCCCGATGCGCCTCTAGCCAAGTGTGCGTGGCCCGATTGGGAGGGTAGTCCGCCACCAGCTGGGGGAGCTGGAAATGTCCGGTCACGAACACAAAGACGAGCGTGCGTTGTAGCTGTCCTTGCTTGGCCAGTTTCGAGAAGTAGCTCGCCAGTGCAAGCAGGCCCACGACGCCGTTTTCCTGAGGCGTGTTCGGTCCGTCGGTGTGGGTGTTGACGATGATGGTCTGGTCTGAACGACTTCCGGGCAGAACCGCCCACAACGTGTCGGTTGGCGCCTCCTTCTGGATATTCGCCTCTAACACCAATTCGACGGACTCGCCGCGTTTCGCGGCCCGCACCAGCTTGTCGCCCTCCGTGCCGTTGACCCACAAGGCCGGACAATTTGCGTAGGGCGTGTCGAACGGCAGGTATTGACCGACCGCGTTGGGGTCTGAGCAATTGCGCCAGATGTAGATGACGCCTTTGACGCCTGCCTCGGCGGCCTTTTCGAGGTGCAGCTTTTTGTACAACAGGCTGAGCGGACTGGAAAACCACGCCGGCAGATCGGCCGAGCCGGGGTAACGGCCTCGGACCCGCAACAGCAACCGTAAAGCAAACCGGGGCAAAGCTCGAAGCCGAACGTCGACCAAAGCGATCTTTCCCTTTGCCCGCCAAAAAGAAAACGGAAAACGCGGATAGTGAAGGAGCTCGCCAGTGACGCCTCCCGGCCCTGTTACACCCGAATAGGGAACGTAGGAGGAGACGTTGATCGACTGAGCATTGCCCACGATGCTCAAGCCGTATGTCTTTGCCTCCCATCGCTGCTTTAAGTGCAGCGCATCGCGATGGATGCTGAGACCGCCGATGTCATGCAGCTCCTGTTCCAGATAGTCGATCGAATCCTGGTGTGGAGCGTTGCCGGTCAAGCGGGGGTTGAAGCGATTGATCCCGTCAAGCCATTTGGACAGCTGTGCTTGATCAGGAAGGAGCTTGGGCTGAAAGCGAGGTGGCGGCGGCGGCATGGTCTTACTCCTTACACGGAGCTTACCATGTCTCCGGCGGCATTCGACCGGAGAAGCAGCTGCGAGCCCCGCCCTTTGCGCCGGGACCCGTCAGCCCGAAACCGGTGTTGCGCTATGCTGAACGATCCAATCCGCCGCCGCGGACAGATCTTCGACCGTCGCGGTCGGCGGGGGCTCGAACCGCGCCTCATCGCCGGGACGATATTTGCCGGTGCGGACCAGCACGGCGTTCAAGAGCCCGGCGTTAAGAGCGCCGGCGACATCGGCCTCGGCGTCGTCGCCGACCATGACGGCGTCTTGCGGCGAACAGTCCATGCTGGCAAGCGCCGCCGCGAAGAACCCGGGCGCGGGCTTGCCTAAAACAAGGGCGGTGCGCTCGCTCGAAAATTCCAGCGCCGTGACGAAGGCGCCGGCGTCCAGGCTGAGCTGGCCGTCGGCGTCTTTGAAGGAGCGGTTCTTGGCCAGCGCAATGAATTGTGCGCCGCCGATCAGCGCGCGAAAGGCGCGATTGAGGCTCGCAAATGAGAAACCCTCGCCGGCATCGCCGACCACGACGGCGCGATGCGCGCGGGCCGGAACGTCGGCGAATTCCTGCACCAGATTCGGGTGGACCAGAAGCAACGGAGAGCAGTCGTTTCGAGCCAGCCAATCGCGCGCGGCCTGGGCAGGCGTGAACAGCTCGCCGCCGCTCAGGGTCAAGCCGAGCCTTGCGAGCCGCTGCAACACCATGTCCTTCGACATGCGCGTGGTGTTGGTCACGAAGCGGATCGGCAAGCCTGCCTGGCGCAAGCGGCCGACGGCGTCGAGCGCGCCGGCCAGCGCGTGATCGCCTTCGTAGATCACGCCGGCGAGATCCAGCAGAACAGCTTTGATCATGACGGCACAGTGGCGGGAGGACGGCCACGGGTCAAATTGGGAGCCCGGCCGAAAGTTGTGACAGAAGCGGAAAAGACGCGGCGATTCGTAACGGCAGCTTATGGGATATTTGGCTATAGTGGGCCTGACATGGCGTCCCGGATTCAAATGATCGCAACGGCTCTCGCGGCGGCGGCTTTGGCCGCAAGTCCGGCGCATATGGCTGTCGCGGACAATGAGACGCCCTACGTTACCCACATCGATACCGACGCGCCCGGGTTCGACTATAAGCGGCTCGATCCGCCCACCTTGGACGCATGTCAGAGCCGTTGCGCCGCCGATACGGCCTGCAAAACCTTCACCTATGACCGGGCCAAGGAGGTCTGCTTCTTGAAATATAGCGGCAGCGTCAAGCTCATTCCCCGCAGCAGTGCGGTCACCGGGCGCAAGACGGCGGACCAGAGATTCTCGATCGCCAAATATAAAGACGCGCCGGGCTACGACTACGACCGGCTGGACCCTCTGTCTGCCAGCGATTGCCAGCGCCGTTGCAGCGCGGAAGCAAAGTGCCAAGCGTTCAGCTACAATGTCAGCAAGCGCGTCTGCTTTCTGAAGACCACGGCCGACATCCCGCTGATCCGCTACAACGACGCGATCACGGGCCTGAAGGCGTCCGCCGTCCGGCTGCTCGACGAAGAGGAAGCGGCCTCGGGCACCGGCTTCGCGGTGACGACCGACGGACTGATCCTCACCAATCAGCATGTCGTGCAGGGCTGCCGCACCATAACGGCGGAAGGGTGGGGCGCTGGCGTGCTCCAGGCCGAGGACAGCACCAACGACCTGGCGCTGGTGAAGTTCGAGTTCCCGTCGTCGCCGGTCTCCTTCCGGTCGAAGCCGGCGGAAATTGGCGAGGATGTATTTGCCGTAGGGTTTCCTTACTCCGGAGAACTAGGCCTGCATTTCACCAAGGGCTCGGTGAGTTCCGATACCGGGCCGGAAAACGACGCGAGCCTTCTGCAATTTACCGCGCCGGTGCAACAGGGAAACTCCGGAGGCCCGCTGCTCGACAAGAGCGGCCTGGTGATCGGGGTTGTCCGCGCCATCCTGGTGCCGGGCCAGAATGTGAATTTCGCCATTCACGCCGGCCTGGTCAGGAACTTTCTGGAAAAGAACGGCGTCGATGCGATCACGCCGGCGTCCGCCTTGGCGCCGGCGTCACCGTCCGATATCGCCAAGCGGGCAAAGCTTCACACCGTGAGGCTGAGTTGTGTGAACGGCGCCGGCGATGTGGGTGCGGAATAACCCCTCTACGGCGCCAATCATGCGCGGCTCAAATCGCGCGTGCGAAACACGAAGCGGCAGCGGCCATCCGCAAGCGGACAGGCTCATTCAGCTTCGCACCCGCCCTAGCACCAGATTGTAGAGCAGGGCGAAAATGCCGAAATGGACGAAGCCCTCGACCACGCCCCAGATGGCGCCGGCGACAACGCCTAAGGGCGAAACGGAATAGCCGTAAGGTCCATAGAATTGGGCGATCAAGTCGGCAAACTGCGTGAAACCGGGGAGACCGGCAAGTGCCGCGATCGTGGCTAGAGCCATAAAAGCCGCACCGTAAATCGCGCCGGCGAGAGCGAAGCTCAAAGCATCAAGTCTCTGCATCGGGACCTCCTTCTTTTGTGGACCCCAAGGGTGGGCCTGCGTCTCAAACGGCTAGTGCGAAACAAGCAGCGGCAGCGGCGGGTTTGCGAGCATGCTGCGCGTGGCGCCGCCGAGGATAAACTCCCTGAGGCGGGAATGGCCGTAAGCGCCCATCACTAAGAGATCGGCTTGACGGGTGGCGAGGTCGGCAATCAGAACCTCGCCGATGGTCCGGCCCGCAGCATCGAGACAGTCCGGCCTGGCAGCGATGCCGCGCCGTTTGAGAGACTCTGCCAGCTCGTCCGCGGGCGATGCGCTGCCGAGCGCCTTCTCTTTGAGCACCGTCACCACCTGAATGTCTTTGGCCCGCTCAAGCAGCGGGAGCGCATCGGCGACCGCGCGTGAAGCGGCACGGCTTCCGTCCCAAGCAATCACGATCCGGCCGGGAGCGAATTCGGGAGCGGTTCGCGGCGGAAGAATGAGGACGGGGCGCCCGGATTCGAAAATGATCGACTCCGCATACCAGCGATACGTGCCGTCATCCGAGGCCGCCGGAACGATCGTCAGGTCCCGCAAGCGCGCCTGCCGCGCCAGCCAATCGGGCGCCCCGGACGCGTCACAGGAGTGGATCAGGCTCTCCCCATGGACGCCTGCGGTCCGGGCCAAGAGCTCGAACCCCGCCATCAGTTCGGCGTCGGCTTCCGCGCTTTGCGCCAGCTCCGCCTCGGCGCGTGATGGAATGTCGATGAAAGCTCCGCTCAGCGGTTCGCCGCTTGCCTTGATGACGCATGCGGCGGCGGACAGTTTCGCTTTTTCATGAGCGGCAAAAGCGATTGCGGTCTTGATTTGCGCAGGATCGGTGGCCTGCGGGTAAGTGATCAAAACGAGCAGCACGTCCTGGAAGGCCATTTGAGTGTTCCTCGGCGAATTGCCGGACGCCGGCTGCTACTGACCGCCGGTCTGGCTGTCAGCCTTGAGACTTAATATGTAGGCGACGACGTCGTCCAAGTCCTCCTGCTTGAGCACGATGTTCGGCATGGTCGGATGGGTCGAATGCATCCACTCGAATAGCGCTTCCGCCGACTTGATATTGGCGATCTTGTCGAAAGGTGTCGCGGCCGGCACGGGGGAGGCGTAATCGGAAATCGCATGACAATTGGCGCAGACTTCCTTGGCGTAGGCGAATCCTTCCTGAGGGTCGCCCGTGTTGGCCTGTTCGGCGGCGAGGCCGGCAGAGGCCGCGAGCAGGATCGCCGAAGCTAGGAGTATGCGCTTGATATCGGCCTCCTATTGGCTATTTCAGCCAGGCGAAGGGCTCCGCTTTCTTGAACTCGGCCGAGACTTCGCCGGCGAGCGGCCGGTTGGGATCGACCGCCAGCATCATCGGGCTCGCCCCCGGTCCAAGATCCACCTTCGCCAGATCGACCCAGAACACGGCAGGGAACACCGCCGACTCGAAGTAATAACGCTTGGCCTCGTCATCGGCCACGGTCCGCCATAGCGTCGAGGCGATATTCGGGTGCTCGGGATCATTCATGCCGAGCGGCACGCTGATCGCCCTGATCTGGGAGAAGGCCGAGGCCACGGCAAGATTTTCGTCCTTGAATTTCGGCGAGGCGTTGAGATTGTAGCTCAGGCGCGCAAACCGGTCGGCGGCGCTGATCGTGCCCGGCAGGAATTTGTCGCCGCCGATCAATTTCCAATACGTGTCGAGCGCGAGTTGCTGATCGTAAGTCGGCGAGTTGGTCATCACGCGGTACTCGGGTCCGTGATGGATCACCAGCTTGCCGTCGAGATATTCGAAGATGGCCGAGTCGCCGGACGAATCCGAAATCGACAGATGCCCCGAGGCGGGGCGGCCATTGGGAAGCACCGGGGCCACGATTGTGAACGGGGCATCCTGCATGGCGTCGACGGCTTCCTGGACGGTGGCGTAGTTGTCGAGGAAATATTGCAGCCAGGCGGCAATGGAGATGGTCGGCTTTCCGGTCTCGGCGGGATCGCCGTAGTCGGACTCGGCGAGATAGAGCACGTTGCCGATCAGCCCCTTCTCGTTGATGCCGTCGACGGTGGCGGCATCGTAGAGCGTGGCGATGACGGAGCCGTATTTCGCGGTCCATGCGAGCGGGTTCGATCCGATTCCCCCGTCGCGTTGCAGGCCCTGCGGAAACACCCAAAGGCTTGTCTTGGCGGTCGCATCGTTCCAGTCCATGCTCCGCGCGACGATATAGGCCCCGGTTCCGGTCTCGTAGAGCAGCCGCGAGCAGGCTTGCGTGCTCCCGGACGGAAGCAGCAGAAACGAGCCTGCGATCAAGACGAGGCTCGTAGGCAAAAGCTTGCTCATGTTCGCTCTCCCCTCGGCAGGCTGAAAGGCCGGACAAGTTTGCATACGCATTATCTGCCGGACTTGACTTAGGTCAACGACGCGGGCCCGCGCCGGATCGAAGCTTAAGTCTTTCAGGCGAGCGTACCCCGATGCGCCGCCAAGGGAGGAGGGAGCCGATGCCGAGCCGGTTCAGGCCCACCCGCGCCGATGTCCGCCGGCGCCACCGGTACATGCGCCGCATGCTGCGGATCGCCGGCATCAAGCCGCAAGACGCCGCGAAAGTCGACGGCGGGCTCGCCATCCTCGAAGCGCGCACCAAATGCGCCTATTGCCAGCACGACGATCAATGCCAGGCCTGGCTCAACAGCGGCGGGGACTTAAGCCAGATTCAGGCGTTCTGCTCCAATGCGCGGCTGATCCGGGCGCTGCGCGCGGCGGCCGGCAACAATCCTCCGTCTTAAGCAGCGTCACCAGCCGATCTGCGTGCTCACCCGTCCGCCCATCGTGTCTCCGTCCAGGCCGAATCCCAACCCGCCGCTCATGGTCAGTTGCGAGTTTGTGCCGAAGAGATTCTGAGCGAGCAGCCCCTTTGCCGTGAAGCCTAAGGCATTCGAGCCTTCGAACGTGCCCCAGTTCCCCTTCAAGGCAAATTTCTGGCCGTTGAACAGGTCCGGATCCGACAGGGCGATCGACACCGCCACGCCTTCTTCGTTCTGGTCGATCCGGTTGAAGGCGCCGTCGAGGCGGCTATCGATGCCAGCGATCTCGCGGTTGATCGCCGCGATGTCGCCCGCCGTTGCAAGACCGAGCTGTCCCGGCGTGTAGGCAGCCAGATCGCCGCCCGCGTTCGACGTGACGAGATAGGTCGGCGTGCCTTGCGCGGTCCTGCTCGCATCCGAGGCGATGCCGGCCATGGTGTACGTGTTCTGCGACGTGCCGAACACTTGCTGGTTGGCGCGCGTGGTGGTCGCACCCGCACCGAATGCGGCCGCATTGGTATGGCCCGACGACACGATGGCATTCGCACCGTAAGCGCTGCCGTTGTCGGCCAGCACCTGCGCGCCTTGCCCGACCGCGACGTCTCCGGGCCCTGCGGCCATTGCGCCGTCACCGACGGCAATGGAGTCCGGACCCATCGCGCTCGCGTCGCTGCCCATGGCCACCGCGGTCTCGCCCATCGCGGTTGCGTTTACACCCATTGCCGTGGCGTCAGAGCCATTGGCAAAGGCGCGGACCCCCGTCGCCGTGGCGTTGGCGCCGTTGGCGTTGGCAAACGCACCGGTTGCCGTGGCCTGGACGCCATTGGCATTGGCGGAACGGCCCGTCGCCGTCGCACCGCTGCCGTTGGCGTTGGCCTGGTCGCCCGTCGCCGTGGCGCTGATTCCGTTAGCGCTGGCTTGGCGGCCGGTTGCCGTGGCGGCGGCGCCGTTAGCGGCAGCGTTGACCCCCGTCGCCGTGGCCCCAGTGCCGTTGGCGTTGGCGTTGGCGCCGGATGCCGTGGCTTGTTCACCGTTGGCGTTGGCCGATACGCCCGTCGCCGTGGCGAACTCGCCATTGGCGTTGGAGTTCGCGCCGGTCGCCGTGGCGGTGTCGCCGTTGGCGGAGGCGTCCGTACCCGTCGCCGTGGCAAAGAAGCCGTTGGCTGTGGCGAAATTGCCCGTCGCGGTGGCCTGTCCGCCCTCGGCGTTGGCGTTGGCGCCCGTGGCCGTGGCGCCGTCGCCATTGGCCCTGGCAAAGGTGCCCGTTGCCGTGGCCTGTTCACCGTTGGCGTTGGCGTTGGCGCCGGACGCTGTGGCCTGTTGACCGTTGGCGTTGGCCGATACGCCCGTGGCCGTGGCCGCGGTGCCACTGGCCATGGCATTGGCACCCGTCGCCGTGGCGAAGGTGCCGTTGGCGTTCGCCCGATCGCCAGTGGCCGTGGCGCTCTCGCCGTTGGCTCTGGCTGCGCGGCCTGTCGCCGTGGCGTTGGCGCCCCTGGCTTGGGCGGCCGTGCCGGTCGCCGTGGCAGCGGCGCCCCTGGCGAATGCGTTCGCGCCGGTCGCCGTGGCATTGTCGCCGTTAGCGCTGGCAAAAGCGCCCGTAGCGGTGGCCATACCGCCGTTGCTAAAGGCGCTGACCCCAGTCGCCGTGGCGAAGCCGCCATTGGCGTTGGCGCCCGAGCCGGTCGCCGTGGCGGAGTCGCCATTGGCATTGGCAAGTGTGCCGGTCGCCGTGGCGTTGGCGCCATTGGCAGTTGCGTTCACGCCGGTCGCCGTGGCTTGATTGCCGTTGGCGTTGGCCTGGCGGCCCGTCGCCGTGGCGCTCGTGCCGTTGGCGTTGGCCGTCGTACCGGTCGCCGTGGCGAACCCGCCGTTGGCGGAGGCGCTGAAGCCCGTCGCGGTCGCGCGCGCGCCGTTGGCATTGGCGACGTTGCCGATCGCTGTTGCGGCAAAGCCGGTGGCGTTGGCGCCGAGACCGGTGGCTAAGGCGTCGTTGCCGTTGGCCTGGGCGCTGGCACCTATCGCTATCGCGCCAAAGCCATTGGCGATGGCGTCGGAGCCGGTGGCCGTGGCGAGTTCGCCGTTGGCCGTGGCGTTGACACCGGTCGCGGTGGCATTGGCGCCGTTGGCGACGGAACCGGCGCCAGTGGCCGTGGCGGTGGCGCCGTTGGCGGTGGCGTTGATACCGGTGGCGGTGGCGCCGTCGCCATTGGCGTTGGCCTGGTCGCCGGTCGCCGTCGCGCTTGCGCCGTTAGCAATGGAGCCCTGGCCGGTTGCCGTCGCGCTTTCGCCGTTGGCGTTAGCGTCCACGCCCGTGGCCGTCGCGGCGGCGCCGTTGGCGAAAGCGTTCGCCCCGGTCGCCGTGGCGAACTGGCCGTTGGCGTTAGCTTCCGCGCCCGTCGACGTGGCAAACTGGCCGTTGGCATTGGCAAAGTAGCCCGTCGCCGTGGCGAACTCGCCGATAGCGTCGGACTCAGCGCCCGTGGCCGTGGCGGAATCGCCGTTGGCGACGGCCAAGTAGCCCGTCGCCGCCGCGTTGGCGCCGTTGGCGACGGCTTCGGCGCCGGTCGCCGTGGCGTTGGCGCCGGTGGCGTTGGCGAGCGTGCCCGTCGCCGTGGCCTGATTGCCGTCGGCGTGGGCGCCCGCACCGACCGCCGTGGCGATGCCGCCGGTGGCGTTGGCTTGGGTGCCCACCGCCGTGGCGGCCTCGCCGTCGGCGATGGCGCCTTGGCCGCAGGCCACGGCATTGGCGCCGATGGCGGTCGCGGGAACCGTGTCGTCGATAGCCGAATTGACGCAGAAGGCCTGCACCGCTTCGGCCGGGGGCGCCATCGCCATGCTGAGCGCCAGCACGCTCGCCGACAGCAACAGGGTCTGGCGAGCCGGATGCCGCCGCAATCCGGCTCCGCAAGCGGACGCGCCTTGCGGGCGGTCCGCGGTGAAGTCTTGGTTCAAGCTAAAGGTAAGTAGGTCTTCGCGTGCCATTGATGCCCTCCATCAAAGCGCGCTACTCACCCAGTCTCTCCGGCAACCCTTTTCGCAATCAATCCGTGCAGTGAGATTACCACAACTGCGGCGGGCTGCCACATCTGTGTATAACTTAAGAAGATTTTTCAGTAACTTGTGACATTCGGGCCACAAATTTGCAGATGTCGGGCTTTGGCAGCGACCCCGGAAAACGTGCATTTTGCGCAATAAAACGTGCATTTTGCGCGCGCGCCGAGACCCGGGCGCCCGTGCTTCGCCTGCATGACGGGTGCGGAACGCCGGCATGACGGAACCTCTTGCGTCATTCCGGCGCAAGAAATCCAGGGGGAGGCACGGCACTGGATACCGGCGTTCGCCGGTATGACGAGGCTTGGTCCTCTCGCGTCATTCCGGCGCAAGCCGGAATCCAGAGGTTCAAGCGCGGGCGGGGGCAGGGCGCCCGCCTTGCTCGCAAACGTGCCTCGACGCGCGAGGGGCGCGCGCGCTACCAGCCGAACGACACGCCGGCGCGGCCCGCCGCTTCGCCCTCGTCGGTGCCGACGCCAATACCGCCATAGAGCGCCAGCGTGCCGCTGCCGGGGCCGAGCAGATTGTCGGCGAGAACGCCCGCGGCGGAAAAGCCTAGAGCGTTCGCCCCGTCATAGCCGCCCCAGCCGGCGGTCATGCCGAAATGCTGGCCTGACCGCAGGATCGGCTGCGCCAGCGCCACCACCGCGGCGAGGCCTTCGGTCAACTCTCTGTCGCCTGTTCGAGGCCCACGCCGGCGCCCGCGGTCAGGAAATTATGATCTTCGGAAAGTACAACGTTCGGAACTAGGTTTTCGGTCGAGATCGATGCCGTCAACCTGGGTATGCTCCCATAGACTCACACCATGGAGGCGCCAATGCTGTTCGTCTGCTATGTCACCATCGACCCAAAGAACCGCGACGAGAGCCTCAAGCGGTTCAAAGAGCGCGGGATCGTCGAGCCGAAGGGCGCCAAGCTGATCGGCGCCTGGATCTCGCTCTCCCAGCAAGAGACCTGGTGCATCTTCGAGGCTGACGATGCGGAATCGATTGTGAAGCTGTTCGAGCCCTGGACCGACCTCAACCTGCACAAGATTTCGCCGGTCATGGACTTCGCCGCGCTCAAGACGTTCGTGGACGCGGAGCACTAACGGCAAAACTCTGGGGCGAGGGGCGATAGCCCCCGCGATTGAGCCATGAGCCGCACTCTGGGCCTGATCCTTGCGGTTGCCGCCGCCGTTGCGGCCGTACTGCTCGTCAACGCCCTGTTGGTCGGCCGGGAGACACGCGCTGCAATCGCGCGCAGCGGCGGTCAGCTGATGGAGACCGATGTCGTCACGGCAAATGTCAAAGTCGAGGGCGACGGACGGCCGATCGTCCTGATTCACGGTTTGGGTGCCGCGCTCGACTGGTGGGATGCGATCGCGCCGGATCTGGCGCAAGATCACAGGGTCATCCGCCTCGATCTGATCGGTCATGGCGGCACTGAAGCGCCGGCGTCGGGCTATTCGATCGAACGGCAGGCGGCGTTGGTCAAGGCTGTGCTCGACAAGCTCGGCGTCGGACGCACCGTTATTATCGGCCATTCCATGGGGGGAGAGGTCGCGACGGCCTTCGCCACGCGCCATTCTTCGCAGGTGGACTGTCTTGCGGTCATCGACACGCCGCCGAAGCCCGAGACCAATTTCAATCTCAACACGCGGCTTGCGCTGACGCCGGTCGCCGGACAGGCCTTGTGGCGGTTAAGGACCGACCCGATGCTGCGGCAGGCGCTGGCTCAAGGCTTCGCACCCGGCTTCCCGGTGCCTGAGAAATTCGTCGCCGATCTTTGGCAACTGACCTACACGGCGTTCCACAATGCCCATCGCGACAGCATCGCCTATGTGACTGAGATCGGGACGCCCGAGCGGCTTAAGGCGCTCGATCCGGTGCCGCCCTTCCTCGTTATCTTCGGCACCGAGGATGCGCTGATCGCACCGTCGAGTGCCAAGCTTTTCGAGACCGTACCCGGTGCAAGGCTGGTCATGATCGAGGGCGCCGGTCACTCTCCCATGGTCGAGAAGCCTGAGGAGACGCTGGCGGCAATCAAGGGGTTCATCCAGGCCTGCCGGTAATCGATGCGGGCATCGCTGCGGGCCGCAATCTTGTCGCTGCCGTCCTCGCGGGAGGGCAGCACGGCAGGCGGCAAGCCGCGACGCGCTCGCGCTCTAATAGATGTCCGCTACCAGCCCCAGCTCACGCCGGCCCGGCTGCCCACCGTGTCCTCCTCGAGGCCGACGCCGACGCCCGCGGTCACGAACGTATGCGCCCCGACCGACAGGGCGCCGGAGAAGGCCAAGGCATTGGACCCCTCGAAATTGCCCCAGTTGCCGGAGATGCGAAGTCTCTCGCCCGGCTGCGGCAGGAAGGTTCCGGCCATGGCCAGCGACAAGGCCACGCCTTCGATCGCCTCGTCGGTGCGCTGCCCGACGCTGTTGATCTGCCCTTGCAGGTTTGATTGGAGGCTCGAAATGTCTCCTTGCGTCGCCAGACCGAGCTGGCCCGGCGTGTAAGCGGCAAGATCGCCATACGAGTTCGACGTGACGATGTGCGTCGGCGTGCCTTGCGCTTGCTTGCTCGCATCCGACGTAACGCCGGTCATGGTGTAAGTGTTCTCTGCCGTGCCGAACACTTGCTGATTGGCCCGCGTGGTCGCAGCACCCGCACCGAACGCGGCCGCGTTGGTGTGCCCCGCACCGACGACCGCGCCGGCGCCGTAAGCGCTTCCCTGATCGGCCAAGACTTGCGCGCCTTGGCCGACCGCGACGTCGCCGGGCCCTGCCGTCATCGCGCCGTCGCCGACCGCAATGGAGTCCGAACCCATGGCGCTCGCATTGCTGCCCATGGCGATTGCGGTTTCACCCATCGCGCTCGCATTCGCGCCCGTGGCCGTGGCGCGCGTCCCTTGCGCG
>Ga0307425_1000410_pt1 | contig 27175 bp, 20 predicted proteins | sample SalMarWE160330MG_FD_202152 | JGI IMG/M metagenome (GOLD analysis project Ga0307425, IMG submission 202152) | Salt marsh sediment microbial communities from the Plum Island Ecosystem LTER, Massachusetts, United States - WE1603-30 | ecosystem: Environmental > Aquatic > Marine > Intertidal zone >...
AGGATGATGTTGTATGTGGTTTGCATAACCGCCATATGCGCCAGCGCCTTGGCCGACGGCGGCACAACCATATGGTCAAAATCGCCCGGGTGGTTGCCTTCAATCGGATGGCACCGCCGGCACAGGGCTCTCATGTCCCCGATGAAGGTGACTTCATTATAGGTTGCGGTCTTTTCATCCGGCTTTTTTTTGTGGCAATACAGACACATTTTGATGTCAAGCGTCCCATCGGCCTGGACCTGGTGATGCGCGTTCAGTGCTTGATACTTTTTTCTGTCATGACAGCGGTAACAGAAATCCGTTTTCCGGGGGTAGGGCGCCCCCCGCAGGGTATACCGGTCAAACAGGCGCTTTTGGCACTGCCGATATACATCGTGGCAGGTGTCGCAGGTGAATTTCCCGTCTTGCAGAGGAAAGTCGGCCGGTATGGTCAATTTTTCGTTCGGCACCGAATTGATTTCCAGCGGATGGCAGTAGCCGGGTGACATGCCGTGATGACACCGGCACAGTAGCCGGTAGTCGCCGTTGTATTTCAAATAAATCTCGCCCCCTTTAACCGGTGTTCGTTCATGGCACTCACTGCAATACCTTCCGGTAAAGTGTATGTTGGTATTCTCATCGAGGACAGCGGGCCCCGTTGTTGGCATTGCCGTTTTTGGCACCTTCCGCTCAGGCAATGACGGGCAACCCCAAAATGACAAAAGAACGATGAGAAAAAATATCAGTTTTTTTCTCATACCCTGTTACTTTTTGAAGCAATTTAGATGCCTCTAATTCAACCCGGTAAGAGCATGGCAACGACGGTACTTACTCGAGATCGCGGTTGGTGTCGCATCCACCGGCCCCTTTGCATTCGCCATGACTTTGACGGCATCGGGCGCCGTTTTCATATAATGTCCCGAATGGAGCGGCAAAAAGGTTTATTCGCAGGTCGTTGGAAAAATCACGTTTGAAAAATCGAGGCGGTGCTGAGAGAAGCGGGCCTTGCGGCCCGCTTTTTTATTGCTTCGGATGAATCGGTCATCCCTCAGAAAGGGCCGCCATTTTGACGCATATGGTCAAGAACCCCTGTGGCACCGACATGGCAACCGGCACAAGGCATCATGTATGGCAAGGTCTTGTAGGTGTCTTCACCAGAGGCGTGGCAACCTACGCATCTTAAGATATCCTGGGGGTAGGTTACATCCGACCAGTCACGGCTCGTGCTGCCTTCGATGTTATACAGATCGCCGGCGGAATTGGCGCTGTGGACGGCATGCACCCGGTTGGCGATGGGTATGGCAAAGTTGCCCGACTGATCGTGGCATGCCAGGCACTGATCGGTGTCAAACACCACCGCGTGACGCTCATCATGGAATGGTGCGGTTCCGGTGCCGTGGCAGTCGATACAGGCCTCTCCGGCCACCTTATCTTCTACAGTGGCTGTGCCGATCTGGATATTGGTGAAGGCGGTCGATTCGATGTGGTAATCGCCGGTCCCCACCCGGCCGTAATCGCCTATTCGGATACGCACCATGTAGGTACCGGCTTTCATGTCGTCGGGGATCTCCAGCAGTTGGTAGCCGAAACCGCTGCTGTTGGTGGTAACCTGGGGATCGTCGCCGCCTACAAACAGGTCATGCCCCTGGATCGGCGTGTCCGTTTCAGCGTCGAAGGCCGGATCGGTGATCGTACCCGTGGCCAGTACCGGCACGGACTTGGCGCGTGATCCATACACATACAGGCTGGCGACATTCAAGCCACCGCCGGTGACGCCCGCGGCGTCATGCGGCGCGGTGTAGACCGCAGGGTCCACAGCGAGGCCGGTGGCATGATCTTTCAGGGTAACGGTCACCTTCGGCGCTTCACCCGCGTCGTAATAGCTGCCGTTGACCGGAACCGTAATACTGAGCGTCACGTCGAATTCCGGAACGTTCACGCCGGTGGGAGTCGTGTCATGAGCTTGAGTCACGCTCTTGCTGAAATTGGTGCCGTTCAGGTGGCAGGCATTGCAGGTGGTGTTGTCCTGGACTCCGCCCTCATGATTCTCACCGGTGAGGAAATTGACATTGACATGGCAACTGCCGCAGATTTCAGCGGTCGGATGGTTCTTCCAGTTGTCGATCTGATCGCCGGTCCCCAGGTTGAGCCCGCTGTCGGTGTGGCAAACGACGCAGTTCTCGATGTTCTGGGGATAAGTGACGTCACTCCAGTCAAAATGTGGGCCGGTAATGGCGCTATGAATTTGGTGAATCATGAACGGCAGGTAAGCGCCATCGTCCTGCATCTCGGTCCCATAGTGCCCCAACGGGCTGTGGCAGATGACGCAGGCGCGGGTATCGAGGTACGAGTCTGCATGGTGCGCCTGTTGAAACTGCGGGCTATGGCATTTCTTGCAGGCGTCGGCAGTGACGAACAGTCGCTGGGAATCTAGCGGCACAGCTTTTGCGGCGGCAGCGGGGACGACAAAGTCCAGGAAGCCGACGGTGTTGTTGGTGACGGTGTCGCCGGTTACCGGGTCGTCATGGCCGCTGACACGGATGACCAGCCGTTGGGTGTGGGCCGGGTCGTAGTCGGGCGCTTCAGCCAGGGCCTCCGCGGAACCGAAGCCGGTAACAAAGGCATAGGTGTAGTCGCCGTTGCCAGCGTTGGTAAAAACGCCAGTCGGGGTCGATGAAGCTGAACTCTCATAGGCCCAGCGCTCGAAATAGGGGGAGGACCAGGTCCCCCAGCTGGTGGCTGTATCCGCCGGGACGAGGTTGGCCATATAGAACCGGACGTGGTCGAAGGTAATATCTGTGACCGGCCCGCCGGCCGTGGCCGCATGGAAGGTCACCACCGGAACACCGCCGGTGTTGGTCAGGGTAATATTCGATAGGGTCACGGCCTGTCCTGTGGGGTCGGGGTGGGCCACAGCAATATCGGCGATTTTGCCTGCCGTATGACAGACTGCGCAAGATTCATTGGTGGTGGTTGCCGGACCCGCCGGGCCGGTCGGCCCGGCGGGTCCTTGAGCCCCGGTATCCCCATCACTGCCGCAGCCAATAAGCAGAAGTGCTCCTAAAATCATGACGGTGCAAAAGAGTACATACCCCCGCTTTTTTAAATGGCTTCGTTTCATTATTTTCACATTAGTGATTTACTGAATTGATATTATTAGTTATAGCTCTTTTTTTTCCCTTCCCCCTGTCGAAAACAGGCGACAAATAGAGAACGATGAGGATAGGAATCACCACGCCCTCAAGTGATAGCTCCGCCCCGTATTCTGGACAGAATTCGAGGTTTTTCAATTAAGCCAGTTCGTTAATTACAGATAAAAATCCAAAAATAAATTACATGCCGTTTGATAGCCGAATTTTTACTTATAACAATTTGGTTTAGAATTTGGATTAAAATTTAGAGTATATATTATAAAGTATAACTCAATTTGTGTCAACAAAGTTTTTTAGCCATCTATAACGTGGGCCTCGTGAATAAAAATTAAACTATTGATATAATTTATTAATATAAGGGCCAAATCTGCTGTTGACTGTTATTCTGATGTATGATAATTGGATTTTATGAGCAGGCCATTAAGAATACAATATCCAGACGCATGGTACCATGTGATGAACAGAGGACGAAGGGCGGAATCTGTTTTCATGGACAAACAGGGCTACTCCATGTTTATCGAGCTTCTTAAAGAAGTGGTTGATATGTACAAGGTGAGGGTTGCCGCTTATTGTCTCATGCCCAATCATTATCACCTCTTGATTCAGACTCCAGGTGGAGACCCTGCCAGATGCAGAGAAAATAAAGAAGGCGATATGTAATGCCTACGGCATAGAAGAAAGTTCACTCTTGTCATCAAGGAGGGGTGCCCTGAACGAACCGAGGAATGTTGCCATCTATCTTGCAAGACATCTTAGAGGAGAAAAACTTGAAGAGATTGGCGGGCAGTTTGGCATATCCGAGTACAGCTCTGTGAGCAGCTTGATCGAAAAAGTGAAAAGAGACATGTCGGCGGAAAGGAAGTTAAGGGTGCGCGTAAAAAACATAGAAAAAATATTGTATAACAGTCAACAGCAGATTTGACCCCTCAACCCTCAATTAATGGTATCAAAAAACCCTGCATAGCTACCTGTGTTAAGAAACACAATTAAAAGAATTACCATAAGAGATACTTTTCTCATTTCCTTCTCCTTTCTGGCTAAAGATTCTAAATACAGATTGGTACCTGTTCAAATTGCTGTCAATTTCAATGGCGTGTCTTCTCTTGTTAACATGACGTTCAGCGAACAAGTCGAGATACTCTGCCAAGTTCTTTAATCTTGAAATCAGTAGGTTAGCTGACGGGTTTCTATCGGACATAGCAGCTTCTGCCGAGCATGGAATAAGAACCTTGTAAAACGTTTGTTTCACCTGATTACCCAGCTAGATCCAATATAGGGTTATGGGGTCACCCACGGTTGACTCGTGCTAAAAATAAATAAGAGTCAAGCGTAGACCCCAGGCCTCCTAAGCGTTCCGCATCTCCCCCACATCCCCAAGATCATCAAGCTACCGCGTGCATGCAGTTAATTAATTCTCTGACTTCAACAGTTGCTATGCCGGATGTAATATCAGACATGCCATAGGGAATGACCAGGTCGCTATTGTGGAAAATCGCGCCGCAGGTATAAACGACATTGGGGACATACCCCTCGCGCTCTTCCTCACGCGGGGTAAGTAACGGCTCTTCAAGGCGGGCGATGATTTTTGCCGGATTTTCAAGATCAAGCAGCATGGCGCCGATGCAATACTGACGCATGGGCCCGACACCGTGGGTGAGTACGATCCAGCCTTGATCGGTTTCCAGAGGTGAGCCGCAGTTGCCGATCTGAATAAATTCCCAAGGACGTGTGGGTTCCTGGATGATTTTGGACTCCTGCCAGAAATGGATATTGTCTGAAAACATGATATGATTATTTTCACCGTCCTGGCGGGAAAGCATAACGTAGCTGCCGTCAATTTTGCGCGGGAAAAGAGCCATGCCCTTGTTTTTTACTGCTTTGCCGTTGAGGGTTATCACTTTAAATTTGATAAAATCCTTTGTTTCAATCAGCTGCGGGAGGATTGTAAAACCGTTATAAGCCGTATAGGTCGCATAATAGGTGACCTCACCGTTGTCATCAAAAAATTGCACGAACCGCGCGTCTTCAATGCCGCCGCTTTCATTTTTCGAAACGGGAAAGATGACCCGTTCGGATATTCGGTGATCGGGTCGGAAATTCATCTCATAATTGGAGTTGGCAAGCCAGTACATGATCTCGAAAGTTCCGTTTTGGCGCTCCTCAGAGAAAACGGTTTTTGCACGAAGCGCTCCAATTCTTTCTTTTAATTCATTATAATTGAAATCTTCCGGCAACTGGTCAAGAAGATGAGCTGTTACCTCATTGCTGGCCCCCATTTCATTGAGCTTCAGCTGGAAGAGATGCCGGTCGTAAACCGGATTGAAATGGATGTCCGGCCTTTCGACATAATGGCTGACCGGGTCGAAGACAAACGTATTGTCGCGGTCAAGGACGCCGCTTCGAAATACAATAGAGGAAACATGACCTTCGCCGACTGCCCGCAGGCTCATGATAAAGCGCAAGCTGCCTTTGTCCAGATAGCTCTGATCAGGGTGGAGGACGATTGAAGGGTTAAAAAGGGCAGCCGATTCAATGGAGTACTCCATCGTAAAATAGGCCCCGATGAGAGCCCTTTTAGTCTCGCTTAGCACGGCATCCCGAGGAACATGATCTTTTACCTGATTCAGGCTACGCTCAAAAACGCGTCTGATGTCTTTGTGCCGCTCGGAAAAATCAAGCATTATTTGTGCAAGAAGATCTTCGGCCGTCGTGTTAGGCAAGTCTATTATGCGTTGAATGATTTTAAGTATGCGATGCGCCCCGTCGGGAATATGAGGGCGGGTTATAACGCGTGAAGTGTCTCCCTCAATTCTTTTCTTTTTACGTTTGATTTTTGGATGCGATAGTATTTTTTCGGGCATCAGAAATGACTCCTTGATAAATATGTTGATTTGAGAATGTCCCTTTACTTTTTTACAGCGCTGATCTGGTGTTTGTCAGACATAACTGCACCAGGTCATCAATCACTGCCGTACCGGCGCACATGACGGTATCAGCACCGCCCCAGTATATTTTTACCCTACCGTCGTCTTCAGGAACGGCGCCGCATGTAAAAACAACATTGGGCACATAGCCGCTCACCTCCCAGGGATCTTCGGGCTGCAGTATCCAATGATCGGAAACGCCGATGATTTTTGCCGGATCATTAAGACTGTGCAGGGCCGCGCCAAGGCGATACACCGCCCCGGCCATAGTCATAAAGACTCCATGGTAAATATGCAGCCAGCCCTTGTCGGTTTTGAAGGGCGGTGCGCCGGGCCCGATTTTCATTTCATCCCAGTGATAGGGAACCGGCTTCATAATCACCCGTGAATCGCCCCAGTGAACCAGGTCCGGTGAATAGGAAATCCAGATAGACCAGGGTGACATTTCGGAATGCGGCCGGTCAAGACGCGCATACCGGCCACCGAACTTTACAGGAAAAATGACGACGTTGCGAAGGTCGGCCTGGGTTATTAGCGCGATTCGCTCAATGTTCTTAAAGTCCTTTGTCCGGGCAAGTGCTATACGCACCCCATGCCGGGAGTATGCACTGTAGGCAAGAAGATATTCGCCCTCCACGGGGTTTATGCGGAGGTCCTCCACCCCGAACTCTTCGTATTCGGCAAATATGCCGCCATCGTGTGACGGCACAAGGAAAGGCTCTGGATGAACAGAAAAGGAAAAACCGTCTGCGCTTTCAGCCCGGCCGATTACAGAGCGGCCGTTGTGGAGATGTGACCTGAAAAGCATTATATACCGGTCATTGTGTTTAATAACCCCGGCATTGTGAACAGTGGCTACCGGGTAGGGGACGTCATCCCGGGTAAGGATGGGATTTCCGTCATATCGCTTTACAAAAGGGGTTTTTCTATTCATACCATGCAACCCTGTCATTATCGATGTTCAATTTTTGTTGGGTTGGCTGTCAACAAAATCCTTATGTACTTTTTCATGCACCTCTGTGTAAACGTCTATATATTTTTCGACCATACTGTCTACGGTGAAGCGGTCTTCTTCATAGCCCCGCGCACAAACGGCATGCAGCTTGCCGCTTGTTTCCGAATCACCGGTCGCAAAAAGGATAACATCATAGCCTCGTGATACCAGCCCCTCGGTCAAAAGGGAGACCACGCTTTCCCACGGACCGTAGTGTCGCGGCGGCGTACGCCAGGCAATCGGCGAGAGCATCGCAATGCTCATAGCTAACCCTTTACGCTAACGGTTGATTGTGACGATGGTTGTTTCAACAACTCATCGGCATAAAGCTTTTGCAATGTCATAAGCGAAAGCAGCCAGGCAAGGGTCGACTCGGCGCCTTCATTCTGATTGATGCCATCAGCCATCAGCCCGTCGCGGCAGCCGCCGGTCTTGGGATCATAGAGCGGCATATTCAGGTCGTTGTGTCCGAGAAACCAGTTAAAGCACACGACCGCGTTGTCTATCCATGTCTTATCCCGGGTACCGTTAAAGGCTTCGACACAGGCTTCGATCATGGCATTAGCCTCGACGGGCTGCTGGTCGAAACGGGCCTTGGTTCCACCTTTTTTATACCATCCGTCATTGCCGATCGGCGCAAAATGGCCTTTTTCGGTCTGGATGGTGAGCAACCACTCGAGGGATCTGAGTCCCATATCAATCATATCGCTGCGCTGCATCCATTGGCCGGATAGAAGCAGAGCATGGGGCAGCTTGCCGTTGGCATAGTTTAAGGTGTTTTCAAGCCAGGGCCAGCTCTTTGTGGCGTTGTTCTTGAACTGATTGAAAAGCCTATCTGCAAGGATTTCACGAGCCCTGCGCACTTCACTGTCGCCTGAAAATTTCTCCAGGTAGGCATGAATGCCCACCAGGGCAAAAGCGATGGCTCTGGGCGAATCAAAGTGCTCGACAGCCTTCAGCGCCTGTTTAAATAGTGTCGAGCTTATTGCCAGTTGTCCGGGATTGTCAAGACAAGCCACAACCCTGCCAAGGCCCCAGAGCGCCCTGCCGTGAGCATCCTCGGATCCCATCTCATCGACCCATTGCCGTGCATAGGTCATAAAATTACGAAACCGCCCCTTTTCGACATTGAAGGCATACAGTAGAAAACTGAGATAAACACTGCTGAGGGAATCAAGGTACATGTTATCCGTAGGTATGTATTTCCGGCCCATGGCAGCAACCATAAACGCTCTGGCATTATCATCGGTGCAGTAGCCATGGTGGCGATCGGGGATGGTATAGGAGGCATGCTGCAAAATGCCCGTATCATCGGTAAGGGTTTTCAGGTGATCAAGCTTCATTTCCGGGAGCTCGAAATTTGTGATGGCTTTGATGTTTTCAATATATAGGTGCCGGGGGCGGGGGTGCCTGGCACGTTCGAGCTGAACCTCGCTGAAAACCTCTAGATATCTTCGGGATACCTCCTTCCAGATCGCCTCGCGACAAAATGTATAGGCATTTTTGCGTATCGCATGCCGGGTGACATCGTTGTCCAGAAGGTCGGTGATTTGTTTCGCCATGGCATCAGGATTGTTGAATGGAACAATTCTTCCCCGCCCTTCGGCAAGCATCTCGGTCGCATACCAGTACGGGGTTGAAATGACGGCTTTGCCGGTTCCCATGGCATAGGCGAGCGTCCCGGAAGTAATCTGGGCTTCTTCAAGATAGGGGGTTAAATAAATGTCAGCGATGCCGAGAAACTCACATAATTCTTTCAGTGTGACAAATCGGTTTTGAAAAATGACATGACCGCTGATATTGAGTTTGTGCACCAGCTGCTGCAGGCTGATACGGTATTCCTCGCCATGCGCTTTCAAAATATGCGGATGTGTTGCTCCCAGGATAATATAGGTAACATCAGGGTGTTTTTTGGTGACGGACGGAAGCGCCTGCAGCACATTTTCAATGCCCTTATTGGGGGAAAGCAGGCCGAATGTGAGCAGTACCTTTTTGCCTTCCACGCCGAATTTATCTTTGTTGAAGCTGGAATCAATAAAAGGCATATCCGGAATGCCGTGATGGATAAAGGCAATTTTCTCCTCCGGAACGGAATAGATATCTTTGAGGAAATCAAAGGCCTTCCGGCTCATAACGACCAGTTTGTCGGACAGATCAGACAGCTTGCACATGACTTCACGATATTCCGGGGCGGGATCCCTCAGAACCGTATGCAGCGTTGTCACGACCGGCATGCGAATCTCTCCAAGAAGTTTCAGCAGATGGCTGCCGGCAGGGCCTCCGAAAAGACCGTATTCGTGTTGCACGCAGACAATATCAACGTGGCTGATATTGAGAAACTCCGAAGCGACACTGTAATCGGTAAGTATGTTCTGGTTGATTTCAAACCGCACTTTTTCAGGATATGCATATCCCTCGGGTTTGTCATTGATGGCAACCGCCCAGCAGTTTATATCGGGCGCTTCTGCCGATAAGGCCTCAACAAGATCGGTAGTGAATGTTGCAATACCACACTGGCGGGGTAGGTAGTTACCGATTACGGCAACCGAGTCGATCCCCTCATAATACTTAATAATAGGCGTCATACTAGCTGCCTCCCTGTTTACGCTTGACCCATACAATTACCCGCATAGATGCAAAACCCGTTGCTGAGGGTCGGATAACTTTCCAGCTTGACTTTTCAACCAACTGGATCTCGCTGGCCTCGCTTGGTGCACCAAGAACTTGCTTTTTGACAAGCCAAGTAGAGGGAAATTTTATAATAGCTTGCTTTTTGGCAGGTCAAGAATAGTAAAAAGCCTCTTGTAAGTCAATAAATAGTCAGATACAGATATGCTAACGCATTCAAATTTATAAAAAATATCCACCCAGGGTTATATCCACCGAACAACTTATTCCAATCGATTAAGCCGAATTTTGATGACCTGATCCGATTATATCAAGAGTCCAGGTCGGCGGAACGGCGCGGATGAGTTTTTTCGGTACAAGTCAAGAACCCCGACTAAAGGTATAAAGGTCGGGAAGCTTCCGTGCACTCTCTGAATGCATAGGGAAAAAGCCCGTTTTAGTGCCCCCTGGGATCGGGGTCGTGTCTTGACCAGCGTTTAGTGTCTCATGCCCAATCATTATCACCTCTTGATTCAGACTTCAGGTGGAGACCCTGCCAGATGCAGAGAAGATAAAGAGGGCAATATGTAATGCCTACGGAATAGAAGAAAGTTCACTTTTGTCATCAAGGAGAGGAGTTTTGAACGAACCGAGGAATGTTGCCATCTATCTTGCAAGACATCTTAGAGGAGAAAAACTTGAAGAGATTGGCAGGCAGTTTGGCATATCCAAGTACAGCTCTGTGAGCAGCGTCATCGTAAAATTGAAAAGAGACATGTCGGCGGAACGGAAGCTAAGGGTGCGCGTAAAAAACATTGAAAAAATATTGTATAACAGTCAACAGCAGATTTGACTCGCCCTTTAATAGGTGACCCATCAATGGTTTCCGAATCCCATTCTTCTATCTCTGCGCTTTTCTTCCCGCTTTTCAATCTCTTCGGCAAAGAGATCGATGCGCAGAGGACAGGGAGATAGATTAAGGTCGACATATTGGCACTCAAGTTGATTGCATTGCACAAACAGCTCGTTTTTTGATTTACGACTGAGGAAAGGTATAATTTTTAAAGTAATTTCAACATCCTCAGATACAACAGTACAAAAATAATCTTTTTCCCTACGCTTTGCCACTGGTTTTCTCCTCCCTTTCACGGGGACGGCGGGACGTACGTGATATTTTGACATTTACCAACGCTCATCTACCCTCGTCAGCTTATAATCTAAGGTCTTGAAAGTGTACTGTCTGAATTGGTTCGGGTTTAAAGTGAAAAGTATAGGGGTAAAAGGAGTCGATTATTCCATCCGGCAAGATCATTAACAATTTTTAAAAATCCGGTCCTGGTCAGACAGGTCATATCCAAAGGCCAATATAATTTTTCTTTTGGTCTCAATTCGACAACTCATACCTTTCTCAATCCTATCAACAGTCAATGGGGAAATCCCTGCGTTCCTGGCAAGCTCCGCCTTGCTCATAAGGAATTCCTCCCTGATTTTTCTGACAGTATTATGCACCAAATCATCCTCCGGTTTCATCCTCCCAATGAAGGTAGTCTTGTATTAGTTCTTTTCGCCTTTGGCGATCCACTCATCAATGATCTCCTTGTCAAATCGCCAGACCCTACCTATTTGAATTGCAGGGATTTTACCTTCTTTGGATAATTTACATATTGTTATTGCATGCAATTTTAAATACTTCGCCATTTCTTTGGTTGTCATAATCTGTGCCAAAATAGATTCTCCTTTGCAGTCTTAAACTTATCAAAAATGCGTGCTCTTGTAGAAATGAACAAAGAATTTTATTTCCAAAAGATCCTTCACACGTTAAGAAAGATTGTGAACAAACGCATAAATTGCAAATTAGCCCCAAGCTATTTATGTAGAGGCCAATAAAAGCAGCCGATACAGGCTGCTTTAGCGCCTTAGCCTGCTATAGTACTTTCCTGCTTGCATAAGTAGGGGTTTAAAAAGGGTACCCCCTGTAAGTAAGTGCCGTCCCGCCATTGAGGGGGGAGAAGGCAATGGGATTGATTTTGTCTATCTCTTGCTAACCCTCCTCCTGAACCCTGCTAGACCAATTAAATGGGATAGCAATTTTATAATATTATCAGTAATTAAATTTAGTTTTATTTAAAAAAATTAAATATTAATTTATCATTTTTAATTTTATATAGTTTATCTTAATAAAAAACTTAAGTCAAGTTTTAATTGTATTTTACTTATTTCACTTAATTTCTTATTTATTTTCTTGCCATAATAGATTTGTCATCTTAAGTCACTCAGAATCTATGTTTATCACTGTTTGTCATTACCTTTTTTGAGGGTTCAAGTCCCGCCTTCGGCACCATTTCTAGGGAAATGGGGACATACCTTTTTTTACGCCTTAGAAGGTATGGCTGCATGAAAGGTTTAAGGCCTGACTGTCCCAATTCACCTCATTTAGCTTTGTTCGCGCCATTCCTCCTGTTGCCGGGAAGCTGTGGTCCTCACCTTCCTCTGTATTCCACTGATTCCAAGTGTAGGTCAGGCCTGTGTCCCAGTCCCTGGCCAGTGTATAACTTATTCCGATCTTGCTAACGATGCCTCTGCCATCTGCCTCATGCGTAAAGCTCACCGGGTGCTTGAATTCATCTATTAGATTCCAGTCAGCCTTGGCCTCATATTTGGCAATATGATATTCAAGAGATGAGGAGAGAAATAGTCTGCTCACTATCCTGAGATGTATGTCCATTCCAAACCAGAGACTTTTCCATTGCGTCTCATAGGTGCTGTTCAAAGAATCCGAAAAAGGTCCTATGTCAGGGGTCCTACCCGGAGTTGAAACCGTTTGAATTCCGTCTTTTATGCAGATATTTTGCTCGTGATAGGATACTCCAACCAACGGGGCAATTCTTAATGCCCTGGGGAAAAAATCGAACTCATAGCCCAACCCACCGGTAACATCGATCACATCATGTTTATCTATTGCAGATTCGGATCTGGACCAAAGCCCCTGTCTATTGTCGTCATCGTAGTCAGAGTCAGTACCATTTCCATCCGTAATTTCCCCTAGATAAATTGATACACGGGAGTAAATTCGGTTGATAACCAGGTTCGTTTCAATGCCGGCCTGAAGGATTTTCATGTCATCAAATTCTAATTCTGAATAGACATTAGGATTCTGGCCGGATTGGTCTCCGGCGATGTTCCAGTCCAGGCTGTCGACACGATATCCAATGCTTGCACGTACCGCTGAATCTCCTCGTACGACGATATCAATGTCTTCGTCAGATAACTCGAAGGCAAGGCATGTAGGCAAAGAGATCTGGATACTCACAATTGAGAATATCAATACCGCTGCATATCTTAAGCATGTTTTTCCGTTCATGATCAAAGACCTAAAGTCCTTTCTTTTCTGTCCTCACGCGATTTTGAGTGCGCAGCCTGTCTAACACATCTGCCCGGAAAAAAAAAGGGGGACAGATAATTCTGCCCCCTTTCTCATTGCCTTATGGAGCGCGGATTATGCCTGATCTGGTTTACTTATAGATATCACCGCAAGCAAGGAGTGGGACTCCATTGGTATGCCGTTGCCATCAATCGAAGGTTTTAAGGCATATTTATGCTGTTGTTTTAGGTAGTTATGATGCAGTGGGTGGAACCTTGTTATCAGGGGACTGCGGCAAAGTGTCCAAAATACAACTCAGCACCGGACAATTTCTTCTGGCATATTGCTAACATATTAATATATAGGCAAAAATTGCATCAGGGGGCGTGTTCACTAGACGACAAATAAGGCAAAGAGGGGGCTATAAGGCGATATAATCTGATTACGCGGCATGATATGTCATGTAGGGCATGGATAAAAACCCTTGACGGGGCACCGGGTACTGAACTGCGCTCCTAAAAAGGCCTCTTGATACGGTATTTCTTCATCTTGCTATAAAGCGTGCTACGGGCAATGTCAAGGGCCCTGGCCGCCCGATTAAGCTTCCAATCCGCTTCTTCCAGGACCTTTCTTATCAGTGCCTCTTCCACTTCTGGAAGGGTGAGGTTGCTAATATGTATGATTACTTCGCACGATACAGTTTCTGTTTCATATTTTTCGAGCATGATGCACTCCTTTCAGCAAAAGGGTATGGCCCGTACTGCTGATTGCGACATATGTAATGGGAGTTTTGCCACACCCTTGATCATGATTTTTGTAAAGAATAGCAATTTAGATGCCAAATTAATTGGGAGATTGACTGAAGCGGGTTCGCCTTATACTCTTTTATAGGACCGGACGGGACAAAACGGGCTTGATAGATGCTCGGATTTGCTGATTTTATAAGGGTGAGAGGGTGGTTATGGGAGACGTTAAATTTCTTGGGGCCTTTCTATCCCGTATTTTTTCATCTTGCTGTAAAGTGTGCCCCTGGCAATATCCAGTTCAAGGGCCGTCTGCTTTAGGTTCCAGTTTGTTTCCTCCAGGACCTTACGTATAAGTGTCGATTCTACAAGTGGGAGTGATGTGGATGGAAGCCTGAGGGTGATTCCTTTTGGTTCAGAGATCTCCCTGAATTGTTTGGGCAGGTTGTCTGGATTAATCTCTCTTGCTTTACAAAAGATGACGGTATTTTCGATGAGGTTAGCCAGTTCCCTAACATTGCCGGGCCAATCATAGCGGGTTAAAATCTCCATGGCCGCCCTGGAGATGGCTCGGATATCCTTTCTTGTCTGTGTGCAAATCTTTTTTAGAAAGTAGTTGGCCAGGAGGGGGATGTCGGATTTTCTTTCCCTTAGCGGTGGTATACGAATTGATACAACATTGATCCGGTAAAAGAGATCCTCACGAAAGTGATTTTCTCGAACCGCGCTGAAGAGGTCTTTGTTGGTGGCACAGACGATACGGGCATCCACTTTTGTTATGTTCATGCCGCCTACACGGTGAAAGGTGCCTAATTCAAGCACGCGAAGCATGGCTATTTGGGTAGAGACAGGTATGTCACCGATTTCATCCAGGAAGATTGTCCCGCCATCGGCGAGCTCAAAATGCCCTTTTCTTTTTGCCAAAGCACCGGTGAATGCCCCTTTCTCGTGACCAAAGAGTTCGCTATTGATAAGTGTATCGGTAAATGCGGCACAGTTTACCTTTATTAACGGGCCATTTTTTCTGTCACTCTTATAGTGGATTTCATTAGCTACGAGTTCCTTGCCCGTCCCGCTTTCTCCCATGATAAGAACAGTTGCGTTGGTGCTAGCCACATCTATTATCCTTTGGAAGACATCGAACATCTTTGGGTCCTGCCCAATGATATTCTCAAAGCGATGGATTTTCCTGCGCTCCTTCCCTACAAAGGCATTTTGATCTAACATCTTTTTATGGCCGGCAATTTTCTCTATCAACAACTTGATCATATCAAAGGCAAGGGGTTTCATGATGTAATCATAAGCCCCTATTTTCATGGCCCGGACCGCTTCTTCAACTGAACCATGCTCTGAGGCAATCACCACAAAGATGTCTGGGTGGTCCAGTTTGATCTGCTCCAAGAGCGCCATTCCGTCCATGTCGGGCATTGTCACATCGGTTATTACAATATCTGCTGGGAAGGTCTTGAGTCTTCTTAAGGCCTCTTCGCCCCGAGACACGGTCTCAACCAGAATTGATCCATTTGACATGGATTTAGAAAAAAGCCGACAGATTGCCTCCTCATCATCAACAAACAATAGTTTGGTTTTGGAAGACATGGAATTAGGCCTCCACGGAGGACCCAGGTCTCAAGGTGAGAAGCAGGGTCTTGATATTTGGTTCGGGCAACCTCGATTGAGGATTATGCTTTTGGCCTTTCGGTCTGAATATTTATACTAAATTCGGCAATAAGGCAAAGTTTTTAGGCACAGTATCATCATCCGCGGTAGCTTTCGAGTGTCAATCATGAGGCGCCTGACTCAGGCATACCTCGCATCCAGGTAAAAAGGGACCAGATTGAAATGATAAGAATCTTTTTTGTGCTCAGGAGTATATGGAATTTGCCATTGTGAGTCAATGACAAATCTGGCCCATGATATTGTGTTTTCATGTTTTATCATAAGTACAGGGGATCATGAATCCAGGCTGGAGAATCCTTGAGAAATGCGGGTATAATTTGAGGGACGTTACGGGGTATTCTCGTCCTTGACACATTAGTGCATTTAAGCTATAATAATCACAATAAATTTTCGTCATATCAAAGTAATTATGAGTGTAATAGCTCAATAATTGGGGGTAACTACGGTAGTAGAAGGCCAAGGGCTTGTCCGCCTTAGGTGGGCTGGCAGTGGGGCCTTTTTTCGTCCTTCTATTCTGCCGGAGGCATTTAGGGGGTCGACGTCAGAGATTGTGAATGGATTCGCAAACTCCACGAGGTAAAGTCTCCTAACCACTTATGTCGAACACAAAATCATACATGGGAATTGATCTCGGGTCCGTTAGTTTGAACGTGGTCATTATTGATGATGAGGGAGAGATCAAGGCCTCCAAGTATACTCGAACGGAAGGGCGTCCATTACCCGTTCTCCTCGGTTTGCTGGAGGAGCTAGGCACGGATTTTGACTCATTTGAGGGGATAATCGCTACAGGGAGTGGCCGAAAGCTGGTCGCCAAAATTCTCGGCGTGCCAGATATCAATGAGATTGTCGCTCATGCCACTGCCGCGTGTCATTTCTACCCTAATGCCCATACCATAATCGAAATCGGAGGGCAGGACTCCAAACTCATCTATATAGATCAAGATCCAAAGACCGGCGAACCTGTTATTATTGACCATGTCTTGAATGATGTTTGTGCCGCCGGGACAGGATCCTTCCTGGATTTGCAGGCCCAGCGCCTTGGGATGACTATTGAAGACCTCGGCGGTCTGGCCCTTTGTTCCGACCATCCGGCCAGGATTTCCGGCAGGTGTAGCGTCTTTGCCAAGAGCGACATGGTCCATCTTCTGCAGGAAGGTACGCAAAAGGCAGATATTGTCGCAGGTCTCTGCTATGCCCTCACCCGTAATTTCATAACGAATCTGGGAAAAGGAAAATCGTTTCTGAAACCGATTATTTTCCAAGGTGGTGTGGCCGCCAACCCCGCCGTTGTGGACGCCTTTGAAGACCTCTTGGGAGTGAAACCAGGGAGCCTAATTATCCCCGAGCATTTTCTCGTCATGGGGGCCTTTGGTTCTGCCCTGATAGTCCGCAACGGGACGAACGGTTCAAACCAGTCTATGAGCTGTCTGATTGAGTGCATAAGAGACGCCCTTGAAGAGGAGGCAATACGTAGCGCTCAAACGGATCACTTAAGGCCCCTGGGCCCACGAAAGGGCAATGGGGAAACAGAAGACCAATACTATGGTATCAGGCTGGGAGATGGCCGTGAGGCATTCATGGGCATTGATATAGGCGCCGTAAGCACCAACCTTGTCCTTGTTGATAGACAGGGACAATTGATGGCCAAACAGTACTGGTATACCCAGGGGGAACCGGTGGACACCGTTCGAGCAGGGCTCGAGGAGATGGCCCGCAGGATAGGGGACGGTATGCAGATTTGTGGGGTGGGAGTCACTGGAAGCGGTCGTTACTTTATCGGAGATTTTGTGGGTGCTGATGTTGTGATCAATGAAATTACTGCCCAAGCGAGGGCGGCTGTACACCTAGATCCCGCAGTTGATACTATCATCGAGATAGGCGGGCAGGACTCCAAGTACATAAGGTGCAAGGATGGACGGGTCATAGATTTTGAGATGAATAAGGTCTGCGCGGCGGGCACGGGTTCCTTCTTGGAGGAACAGGGCGCACGCCTTAAGGTGGAGATTCGCAAGGGCTTTAGTGACCTTGCCTTTTCCTCCAATGCACCGGTGGATCTTGGTGCCCGGTGCACGGTATTTATGGAATCCGATTTGGTTCACCACCAACAGAAGGGCAAGAGTATCGGCGACCTGACTGCTGGACTTTCATACGCCATAGCACACAACTATCTGGAAAAGGTGGTTGGCACCAAGAAAATCGGCAACCACATTCTATTCCAAGGGGGTGTGGCCGGGAACCAGAGCGTGGCCTCTGCCTTTGAAAACATCTTGGGCAGGCCTTTGCACACCCCTAGGCATCACAATGTCACTGGAGCTCTGGGTGCGGCGTTGGCGGCCAGGGACGCCGAGCCGAGTTCCAGCCAGTTTGCGGGTTTTCACCTTAAGGATCGTCCATATGAAATGAGGACATTTGAGTGCCACAAATGTCCGAACCTCTGCAGTATCCATCAGATCTATATAGAGGGCACGCTCCGCGCCTATTATGGGAGCCTGTGTGGTAGGTATGAGAAGACCTCGAAACATAGCGATTATGCCCATCTGCCCGATCTCTTTGAGGAACGGCAGTCGAGGCTTTTCGAAGGCTTTGATGAAGCAAAGGGGGCGCAAGAGGAATCCGGCCAGGTCATTGGCATCCCGAGGACATTGAGTTTCTTCGATTATTTTCCTTTTTGGCATGCCTTTTTCAAGACGCTGGGTCATCCAGTTGTCCTTTCAGAGGGCACCAACAAGACCTTGCTCCAAGGTGGGCTTCCCTACATTCAATCCGAGACCTGTTTTCCAATAAAGACGGTTTATGGGCATGTCCGTGATCTCATGTCAAAAGGGGTAGACCAGATCCTGCTCCCCTGCGAAATCGATCATCCCGAGACGGCTGAAAATGAACTTCGCAGTTTTAACTGTCCATATATCCAGTCCATGCCATACATGATACAGGCAGCAATGGGCTCGAAGGTGAACCTTCTTGCACCAACAATACGGTGGAGTCTTCCAAGACGGAAGCTTGACCGTGTGCTCCTTGGCCTTGGCAGATCTCTGGGCAATAGCGCTGCCAGAACAAAAGAGGCAATTGCCGCAGGGCGGGAGGCCCTGAGGCGCTTTGACAAATGGCGCCAAGAGAGAGGCAAGGCCATTTTAGACTCTATTGGACAAGGGGAACGATGCCTTGTATTGCTTGGTAAATCCCACAATATCTTCGATGCTGGCCTGAATCTCCATCTTGCCAGGAAGTTGAGACTCGAAGGACAAGTTGTCCTGCCATTTGACATGCTTCCTCTTGAAGGAAGGACCATCCCTGGCCAGTATGACAATGTGGTCTGGAAAAATACCCGTGATCTCTTAAAGGCACTTCTATGGATGCGGAATGATGAGCGCCTATTCCCGGTACTACTGACCAATTTTGGGTGTGGCCCGGATTCCTTTTTTATCAAATACATGGAGGCGGAACTCACTGAGAGACCCTACCTTATACTGGAAGTGGATGAGCATACGGGTGATGCGGGCATTGTAACCCGCATTGAGGCCTTCTTGGATACGCTGGATGCCGCTCCAAAAGGACCACAGCCTGTCCCCCGCCCCCTTAATCTGACCACCAGGGCGAGGCGGAGGGCTTTCGATGCGTGGGGTCCGGAGCCTGGGATTATGGGGCGTTTAGAAAATCGGATACTTTATTTCCCTTATGTATCAGCTGCTTTTTCTTTGGTATTTCAGGCCGCTTTTCGGTCCATCGGCCTTGAATTCCGCGTGCTTCCTGAACCGGATGATGAAAGTGAGTACCTTGGGAGGCAGGTAACCTCAGGCAGGGAGTGCCATCCATTTGTGGTCACCTGCGGGGATTTTTTAAAGATGACCCGTGAGCCGGAATTCGATCCCGAACATGCTGCGATCTTTATGTTAAATTATGATGGGGCCTGTAGATTTTCCCAATATGCCATTGGGCATGCAGATCTATTCAGACGTCTGGATATGCCCCAAGTTCCTATCATTGCCCCCATATGTTCTACCCGTTTTGACGAATTTTCAGGTCTCTTCGGCCTGCGTTTCACCGCACAGCTTTGGCAGGGCCTGCTGGCCTCTGAGGCGCTCGACAGGGTTCGCCTCCACGTACGTCCTTATGAAAGAGGGCCTGGTGAGACCGATCGCGTTTATGAACGATGTATTCAAGATATTGCCAGGGCCGTGGCCAAGCCCAGCGGCATGTCTTCCATATGGAACAGGAATATCAATGCTGCCCTGAGAAGGGGTGTGGATGCCCTTGAGGCCATCCCTGTTGACCGGTCACAGGGCCGTCCAATTATTGGTATTGTGGGAGAATTTTATACTGTCCTAAATCGCTGGGCCAATCAGGATATAATACGGACCCTTGAAAGACTGGGCGCAGAGGTCAAGATCCACGGGCTTACTGTATCTAATAATTTCGCCATGTATTCGGGACATTATTACTACAGAAATCGTTTGAAAGAGGGAAGACTGGGCTCTGCCCTCTATTATTTTCTCCGAAATCAGTGGGTAATGTCCTGCATAAGGCATACAGAAGGGAGCCTGAATCCGAGACTTCGCCCGTTTGGTACGCTCGGGACCAAAACCATGCTCCGTGAGACAGAACCCTTTATTCATCATGATATCGACGCGATCCTCGCTTCTTTTACAACTCGTGTCAGGCGCTTTGCCGCCTCCGGCGTATCCGGCATATGCAACCTGTTCGTGCTCAACTGCATGCTCGGCAATATCACAGTGCCGATCTTCAAGAATGCCTTAAGATCTTACAAGAATCTCCCCATATTGAATGCTGTTTATGACGCCCAAATGGAAACCAACATGCTCACGCGAATCGAGGCCTTCATGCATCAGGCCAGGCTTTACCGAGAGCGGCAAAGATAAAAAAGGGGTTTCCAAAGAACCATTGGAAACCCCTGGCGACAGCTGGTGGGCCTGGGGGGACTCGAACTCCCGACCAATTGATTAAGAGTCAACTGCTCTGCCAGCTGAGCTACAGGCCCTAATTTGAACCCATTGTTTTGTCATATGGCGCGCCCGGCAGGACTCGAACCTGCGGCCTACGGGTTCGAAGCCCGGCGCTCTATCCAACTGAGCTACGGGCGCATGGGTGATTAAAACATTTAGCAGCAATGATGCTTTCTGTCAACAGAATTTCCAGAAAGGGGTATCAAGAAGCAGAAATGACTTGACATAAACAGGGTATTCTTGTAAAAAACAAATTTACATTTTTTACGGGATAATAATTATGGGAACATTTGTTGTAAAAGAACATGAAGTCAATAAAAAGTGGTACCTGGTGGATGCGAGGGGCAAGATCGTGGGAAGGATCGCAACCCGAATCGCAACGCTCTTGAGAGGCAAACACAAGCCAATATTTACTAACCATGCTGATGCAGGGGACTTTGTTGTGGTTGTGAATGCGGATAAGATAGCGCTGACCGGCCGGAAATGGGACAATAAACAATATTATCACTACAGTGGCTATACAGGCGGTCTGAAAGAGATTACGGCCAGGAAGCTCCTGGAAAAGAGGCCCGAGAATATCTTGCGTTTTGCCGTCAAAGGCATGCTTCCCAAGAATAGCCTAGGACGTCGCCAGCTAAAAAAACTAAAGATATATGCCGGTTCCGACCACCCTCATCAGGCACAGCAACCGGAGAAACTGGAGATTTAAATGGCAGAAAAGGCGTTGTACGCGACTGGAAAGAGAAAAACGGCAGTGGCTCGAGTCTGGGTAAGTCCGGGTAATGGAAGGATTATTATCAATAAGAGGTCCATGGAGGAATATATTGCCAGGAAATCGGACAGGGAGCGTATCATGGAACCTCTGGCACTTACAGATACGGCCGGCAGGTTTGATATGTATATAAATGTCAGAGGAGGCGGTATTTCCGGTCAGGCCGGGGCTATCCGGCATGGTATAAGCCGGGCACTCGTTAATGCTGATCCAGAACTGCGGGATTCTCTAAAGAAAAAAGGATTCCTGACGAGAGACTCCAGAATGAAGGAGCGAAAAAAATACGGTCAGCCTGGTGCGCGTGCCCGCTTTCAATATTCCAAGCGCTAGTCTTTTGGTTATGTTTTTGACGTTGAGGTTATAGGGGGAGGTCATTTTTGGCCCCCCTTTTTTGTTGAAGGATCCCGTGAATGATAAGAATATCAGACTGACCCTAAGCTATGACGGGAGCCAATACCATGGATGGCAGCGGCAAAAAAATGCTGTGACGATCCAGGGGGTCATAGAGGAAAGGCTCCAGCTTATGACGGGAGAGCCAGTGAAGCTGATTGCCTCGGGACGGACAGACGCAGGGGTCCATGCCGTTAACCAGGTCTGTAATTTTATTACCCGATCACGGATCAGCCCAGGGGCTATCAAGAGAGGCCTTAACTCGCTCCTTCCAGATGACATCTTTGTCAGGGAGGCAGAATACGTAGCCATTAGATTTCATGCCAGGTACGATGCAAGAAGCAAGACCTATGAATACAGAATCCTGAATAGAGAAGACCCCGATATCTTTCTGCGCAACTATTCCTGGCATATTAGGACGCCGCTTGATACCAAAGAAATAGCGAGGTGCCTCGACCTGCTGCTGGGCAGGCATGACTTTTCATCTTTCAGATCTTCGGGCAGTGGCAATACCAGTTCCCTTAGATCAGTCTTAGGGGCTGAGCTTTATGGTAAGGAGGGTGAAGGGATGATGAGATTAGTCATAGAAGCCGACGGTTTTTTGAGACATATGGTGCGAAATATTGTGGGTACACTGGCGGATGTGGGTTTGCGTAAGATGACCCCTGGCAGATTTGAAGAGATCTTTGAATCAAAAGATCGACGGCTGGCCGGGGTTAAGGCCCCTGCACAAGGATTGTTCCTCATGAAGGTCCTTTATTAGTTTCAGAAGCCCTCTCAACCTTCCAGTTCCTCAAAAAAGGCCTCAAGACGAGTGCGGACCTGTTCTTCAGAATAGGTTCGAAAATCGGTCATATCTGCCTCAATAATCAGAGATTTGACCCCGAGGCGTTCCGTCAGAAGCCGCTTTAGATCATATTGACCGACAGAGTATGGTTTACAGCTCCGAATAGAAAGGATGACCAGACCGTCGATCCCATATTCCTTTACCATCTGCCCCATCATCTTCAGGCGATGCTCCAGGTTATTATTGAGGATAACCAGACTGTATGCCCTGGCCATGGATTCAAAAGGAGACCCCTTGTCCAGGTAATGGATGGTCTCGGCCCATGCATAGGTATATGTGGCGGCCACGAAGTTAAGACCTCTTTCAGCAAAGAGCATGGACCAGTCCCGCAATTTGAACCAGACGGCAATGTTGTCCCACATAAGGCGCTTTTGCTCGTTTGCAATTCCTCCAATCCCCTGCTCTACCCGGTCTTCCAGTTCTTTCTTAAGCAGCCGGTAATAGTCCAGGGTGACCGGCAGGCCTCTCAAGGAAACGATAGGGGCCATGTGCACAAATGCGTCAAAGATCGTCATAGGTGCCGGGCGATTTTTCATGGTTGCCAGGATTTGTCCCCAAACCGATGCAGCCTCCAATGAATACCCGACGATCTCCTGGAAGCGAGAATAGGAGAACTTTCGTCCTGAAATCTCTTCCAGTTTTGGGATCATTTCTTCGAATTGGCGGGTCATATATTCTATGTCACTATCCCGGATTTCGCGGAAGTTATAAGGGGTGTCGAAGGTGATTATAGGGATCTTCCAGTAATGGGAAAGCGCCTTATACCAGTAAAGCACTGTCTGACAAATATTATTGGAACAGAAAAGCAGGTCCGGCCTTGGCAGACGGCCTGCAGGTGTCTTGCCCGAAAACGCATGTCCCAGGTCGATGCGGGCATAGGAACAGAGATCTGGATGGTACCCCTTGTTTTCGGCGTGGGCGCAAAGATCAGGCCCCATCCTCTGGGCACCACAGAGGGCGCCGTGGTTTTCCGGGTAAAATGTGTAAAAATCAAAGGTTCTCAGGATTTCGACTGGTGCCCCGCTGGTAACCCAGGCCACTGGTTTGGCACGCTCTGCGAAACGCGCCAGGTAGTAATGCCGCGTCATGATCTCCCGCAGACGTCGCGTGGATTTTAGGGGAGGACCTAGATGTGGATTGGGCTTACGGGGCCGCCTTTTTTTTTGTTTCTGCCGTAACCATAGCAGGGCAGGGGAGCCCAAGTCCTTCATAAAATTATATTGGATCTTTCGTGCAATAGACATGAATTACCTCAAGCCAGCATCTCGACAAAGGCCTCTACCCTGGTCTTCATCTGACCGGAAAGTCCCTGGTTCACCTCTGTATCCAGGACCAGAGAAGGGATCCCTTTGCCCTTTAATTCATTTTGCAGGTTGGGGATATCAAACCATTCTGGTTCACAGAACTTCACCACGTTAAAGATTACTCCTTTTGCAGCGGTGGCATTGATAAGGCGGAATAGGTGCTCCCTCCTTTCAACTATGGAGGATCCCCTTGTAGAACATGGCGCCATGGCAAAATATGAGTCTGTAAGCTGTTCAAAGGGGTCTTCCAGGTTGCTTGGTGGAATAAGTAGGCGCCGACTGCCTATCAGAAGATCATCGTGGGCCACTCTCACCCCAAGATCGTCAAGAAGTCCAAGGATTTCGTGAGGGTTAGGAAGAACTCCACTTAAGATCACGGGTGTGCCAGGCCTTCTTGTTGAGGCCTTTTTTTGGGCCAGGAATTCCTCTAGCTCAGGTATCAGGTCATCGGGGAAGAGGTATTCGCCTTTGCGAACTACTTGATAGAATTCCATATTGCTGGCATCTAGCTCACCCTTTGCCCTCAAGTCGTAAATGTCTTGAAAAAGCCTGGAGATCCTCCGGCCCATGTCTACCGCTTGTTTTAGGGCCTCTATGTTCAGGGGACCAAATTGTCTCTCCAGGGATTCGGCCAGATCTTTTAGATGTCTTTGATAGAAGTCTCGGCCTGCCTGCCCATAAGGCGCCTTGGGGTGATAAAAAAAATAACAGGGCTTGTCTGGCTTGATGTAATCGAAGATTACGGAGGCCATGTTCTGGATGGAATCACATGTGTGCGGAAATAGGAAGCCATCTAATATGTCGCATTTTCCCTGGAGAACCAATTCCAGACCCAGCTTTACCACGGAACAGATGTAGGTCTGTAAATGGGTATTGGCCGCGGTAATCTCCATGGGAGGGTCCCAGATCTCCGCGGGTACAATATTCATTGCCCATAGGATCTCCTTGGGATAATAGGCCGGAAAGACCCCAAGAAGATGCCTTCCCATTTCCTTTTGTTTGATCAGGTATTGCCTGCGTGTTGTCATAAGAGGTACCCGAAATCACCTTCTGGCTGGCAGGGCCCAGAGGCAATATAGTGATAGTTCACCTAGCGTGTCAAGGCCGGCAGTGGTGCCTTTTTTCGGCCTTCTATTCTGCCTGAGGAATTTTAACAGTTAAGCCCTTATTTACCACGGTTTTCCAGGTTTTGGGCAAGGGAGCAAAGGACAGGAACCACTACCAGCGTCAGCAGGGTAGCCAGGGCCAGTCCAAAGATTACGGCTATCGCCATTGGCCCCCACCACTGAGATGACTCGCCCCCGATGTCCCAGGATAATTTTCTGAAATCAAAGCTGACCCCTGTTGCCATGGGGATTAGGCCCAAGATGGTAGTTATGGCTGTCAACATGACGGGCCTAAACCGAACTATGCCGGCCCTTATGATGGCCTCCCGAGGGGGCAGACCCCTGATCATTAGCTGGTTATAGTAATCAATCAACACAATTGCATTATTCACCACCACCCCTGCCAGACTGATAACACCGATGCCGGTCATGATGATCCCGAAGGCCGTACCCGTTACAATCAGGCCAATGAACACGCCAATCAACGAGAGAAGCACGGATGCCAATATTATGAAGGGTGTCAGAAAGGAGTTGAACTGCGTTATCAGAATCAGGAAGATGATAAAGAGCACTGAAACAAAGGCCTTACTCAAGAATCTCTGTGCCTTTTCCTGTTCCCTCTGCTCCCCTGTGAAGCGGTAGGTATAGCCCCTGGGCCAATCAAAATCGTTGGCCAGTCGTTTGTCAATATCCCGGATAATATCGTTGGCCAGGCGACCCGAGACATCGCCCGAGATGGTTACCACCCTTTTCTGGTCCAGGCGCATAATCGCACCGAGGCCGCTTTGCAGAGACACATGTGCCACGCTCGTCAAGGGGATAGGCTCCCCGTGTGGGCCGGATATAGTGATCCGTTCGATGCTCTCAACGGAGTGCCGTTCGCGCTCCGGGAGGCGAGCGATGATATCATATTGCTCTTTTCCCTCGCGGTAGACGCCCACCTTCACACCATTAATGGCGGCCTTGACCGTGTGGGCTATGGTGTAGGTGTCAAGGCCGAGGAGGGCTGCTTTTTCCTTGTCTATCCGCACATGGATCTCGGGCTTGCCCTTGACAAAATTGTCCTTAAGGTCCACGAGACCGGGGATGTCCTCAATTTTTTTTCGAACACGTGCCGCCAGGTTGCCCAGAGTCAGGATATCCTTACCCGAGATCTCAATGTTTACAGGCGGTCCGGTGGGTGGGCCTTCCTTCTCTTTTTCCACCTGGACCTCGGCGCCGTTGATGGTATTGAGAAGCCTTTGCCGTACCTCTTTGACGATTTCGGACGAGGGACGGGAGCGGTCGTGGAAGTCCTTGAAGTCCAGGGCTACAAGGCTTATATGCGTTCCGGTCCCACCCTGCGAAAACGGGTCTCCACCAACGGAGCCAATATTGGAGATGACATACCGGATATCCTTATATTGGGAGACGACTTTTTCGACCTGGGCTACCAATTTGTCCGAGGCATCCAGGTTGGTTCCTTCGGGGGCCTTGATATGGATATAGGCCCGTCTGGGTTCTGTGTCCGGGAAGAACTCAGTGCCCTTGCCGAAGAAGGAGAAGCTGGCGATAGAACCAACCAGCAGGAGAAATGCCATCAGGACTATGATCAATCGATGGTCCAAGGACCAATTTAGGAGACTGAGGTAAACCCTTTTGACCAGGGGTTCACGTGATGAGGTTTGGCTTGGAGAGGCGGGTGCCTTTGCGGTCTGGTACCGGGCAGAAAGGACCGGATTGATGACCAGGGCCACAAACAGGGATGAAGAGAGTGCCAATATGAGCGTTAGAGGGAGATAGCCCATGAACTCACCCAGTATGCCCGGCCAAAAGAGCATGGGAAAGAATGCCCCCAGGGTGGTCAGGGTGGAGGTAATGACCGGCCAGGCGACCTCGTTGGTGCCTATTAGGGCCGCATCCTGCCGGGATTTGCCTTCCTGCATGTGTCTGTAGATATTTTCTACAATGACAATGCCGTTATCGACAAGCATTCCCAGGGCAAGGATAAGTGAAAAGAGGACCACCATGTTCATGGTTACATCCAGACCGGCAAGGAGCGAGAAGGTCATGAACATGGAATAAGGGATGGCCAGGGCCACGAAGATGGCCGAACGGCCACCGATGAAGGCGAAGATCACTGCGATTACGAGGATTAGACCGGACAGTATATTGTTTTCCAGGTCGGATAGCAATAGTCGCACGTCGTTCGACATATCCGAGGTGAGGTCGATCTTGAGGGATGGAGGAAGCAAGGGCCTCATCTGCTGAACCGCCTTTTTTACCTCGTCAGTGATACGGACAATGTTTTCGCCGCTTCTTTTCTGTACGGCCAGGGTCACGCTTTGTTCGCCATTGATCCTGCTGCGGGAGATA
>Ga0307425_1000412_pt1 | contig 27152 bp, 28 predicted proteins | sample SalMarWE160330MG_FD_202152 | JGI IMG/M metagenome (GOLD analysis project Ga0307425, IMG submission 202152) | Salt marsh sediment microbial communities from the Plum Island Ecosystem LTER, Massachusetts, United States - WE1603-30 | ecosystem: Environmental > Aquatic > Marine > Intertidal zone >...
CTGTATTAAAAAAACATTAATAAAAATTCATATATCCGGGCTACACAATAAAGTTGATTACAATTTTGAATTCAATTACTCCTGTTATACTTTTAAGCAGTTCTTTCAAAAGTTTACGGTGTCCCGCGTAGAACGGGAAAAATAGGGAAGTCCGGTGCAATGAGTTGTCATTGCGAGTCATACTGAGCCTTTCGAAGTATGACGAAGCAACCCAATTTGAGATTGCTTCACTTCGTTCGCAACGACAATACAATCATCAATTCCGGCGCTGCCGCGCAACTGTGAATGTTGGTCAATTGTCAATAGTCATTGGAAAAAACAATGACAAATTACCAGTGACAAATGACTAATTTAAGCCAGGAGACCTGCCGTGAACGATACTTAATCAACCTTCGCGAGAAGAGGTTAGTTTAACGATAGTCTTCATTTCATCAATCGTTTTCTTTCAGCTTTTAACCCGCGAAGTTACTTTTACTTTTTATTCAATGAGTAACTTCTATGGTAAAATATAATTTCCTCATTTTTTTTGGGATCTTACTTCTACCGTTCTTTGTCTTCGCTCAAAAAGATATTGTACAAAAAACGGATACGGCCGGTTTTTACAGACTGACAAATGTAGTCGTTTCTGCTACAAAAACTCCTTCAAATACATTCGAAGTTGCAAATTCTATTTCAATTGTGGACTCATCGGAAATTGTTAATAAAAATGTTTTCAACACATTCGATGTGTTAAAGAATGAATATGGACTTAGCTTTTCTCAACAAGGAAATAAATCCGGAGTGTCAAACGTTTTTATACGCGGAGGAAATTCTTCTCACACTTTGGTGCTAATCGATGGTGTCGAAGTAAACATGCCAAACGATCCTTCCAACTTTTACAATTTTTTTACTCTGCCTGATGATAACATCAGCAGAATTGAAGTGTTGAGAGGACCTCAAAGTACTCTATACGGTTCAGATGCACTTGCGGGAGTTATAAATATTATTACTACTAAAGGTACCGGTAAGCCGACATTCAATATTTCTGCGGAAGGAGGCAGTTATAACACATATAAAGGTACTGCATCTTCACTTGGTACTATTGGCAAATTAAATTACTCAATCGCTTTAAGCAGAATTAAAAGTGATGGTTTTTCATCTGCTTCTGTAAAGTACGGGAATACCGAAAAAGATGGTTATCAAATTGATAACATAAGTTCTTTGCTGGGTTATGACTTTTCAGAAAAATTTAAAGCTAATTTTGTAATCAGATATAATAAAGCCAAATCAGATCTTGATCAATCTTTCGGTTTACCGGAATATTGGGATGATCCAACATACATTTTTAACCAGGAAGAGTTTTTTTTAAGAGGGCAAGGCGAGCTGAATCTTCTTAATAATAAGTGGAATCAAAAGTTTGGATTAACTTTTTTTAGGAATGTGAGAAGGTATTCATACGATACTTCAGTAGTTAGTACATATTACTCAAATAGTAGTTACGATGGAAGAAAATACAAAGTCGATTGGCAAAACGATATTCAATTAATGGATAACAATTTATTGTCTACAGGAATTGATTTCGAACTGGAAGAATCTTCTTCAGAATTTTATGCATATAATTATTTAAATCTTCCTGATATCATTAGTGTGTTCCCTCATAAAAATGCAAGCATTATTGGTGTCTTCCTAGAGGATCAATTAAAATTTGAGAATTCAATTTTCGGTACAATAGGTTTAAGATATGATCATCACAACAGGTTTGGTTCTGTTGTTACATACAGAATTGCCCCTGCATATATTTTCTGGGTAACTAATACGAAATTAAAAGCAACTATTGGCACTGGTTTCAAGGCTCCATCACTATTTTATCTGTACGATCCCGCTTATGGTAATGAAAATCTTGATCCTGAAAAGAGTTTCGGTTGGGATGCAGGTATTGAACAATTTTTCTGGAAGGAAGAAGTTTCGGTTGGAGCAACATATTTTAATAATAATTATAAAAATATGTTCGGCTTTGACCCGATTACATATAAAACGATAAATATTAATAAAGCAGAAACAAACGGAGTAGAAATTTTTATAAAAGCTGGTTTAATACAAGGACTGGATATAAAAACTAATTATACGTACACGAATGCCAGAGACAAGAGTGAGGACACACCGGACTATAATAAAAAACTTGCAAGAAGACCTGAGCACAAGGCTGGATTATTTGTTAGCTATTCGTTTAATAATTTTACAAATGCAAACATTGAAATTATTTATGTTGGAAGTCGAGAAGAACCTGACTTCATAAATTATCCTTCAAGAATTATTATGCCCGATTATTTTTTAATAAATCTTGCTGCACATTACGATGTGTTTTCATTTCTCAGGTTGAAAATCAGGATTGAAAATTTACTGGATAAACAGTATGAAGATGTATATGGGTATGGTACAGCCGGATTTTCCGTTTATGGCGGAATAAGCCTGGGATTAGAGTAAATCATTACAAGAAGACTAGAAAATTTTTTGACCTTTGACATTTGACATTAATAAACTTTATCTTTGAACAATTATAAACTGAAAATATTTTTCAACAGATTTTATTTAGAAAGGATATTACTATGGAAAAGATAACTCCTAAATTTTGGGTTCTCACACTGATGGTATTTGCTGCTGCTTTTGTTCGACTTATACCTCATCCACCGAACTTTGCACCAATTGCTGCTATGGCATTATTCGGCGGTGCTTACTTTAACAAAAAGTGGGCTGCGTTTATTGTTCCAATTGCTGCAATGTTTATTACTGATTTATTCCTGGGATTTCACGAAACTATGTGGGCAGTGTACCTAAGCTTTGTGCTGATAGTTGTAATCGGTATGCTAATGTTAAAGGAGAAAAAAGTTAGCAATATCTTTTTTGCTTCAGTGATTTCTTCGGTAAGCTTTTACATAATAACCAACTTTGGGATCTGGCTGTCAACCCCTTATTATGAAAAGACGGGAACAGGATTGGCAGCTTGTTTTACGGCGGCAATTCCGTTCTTCCATCAAACATTGTTAGGCGATCTGTTCTTTGTCGCAATTATGTTTGGATTATTTGAAATCATCAAAGTGAAGATCCCATCTCTAGCCAAAGTTAAAGCATAAATTAAATTTCAACCTTCGGGATTAATCCGATCCCGAAGGTTTCTCTAACCATGAGGAAAATTTTCCTACTTATTGATTTTGATGGAGTTGTAAAAATAGGAGACTCCCCTGCCCCTGATTCCGAGGAGTTTTTCAATTTTATAAATGAAAATAACATTCCTGCCTGCATTCTGAGCAACTCAACATTAGGAACAGGAGATTTAATAAAAGAGTTTTTTACTTCTCACGGAATCAGCCTTTCAATTCCCGCTCTTACAGCTTTCGATGCAACACTTTAATTTGTAAAGAAGAATTATAAAAAAGTACAGGTTTATTGTCGGGATTATTTAAAACATCATTTTGATGGAATGATAGATGAAGAAAATCCCGAGGCGGTTGTGATTGGAGACAATGAGGATAGATGGAATTACAAGATTATGAATGATATCTTTAAAAAAGTATTTAACGGAGCTGATCTTATTGCAATGCATAAGAATAAATACTGGAATCCTTCTGGTAAATTGCTGATTGATGCAGGAGCGTTTATTACCGGAATTGAGTACGCTGCATCCGAAGAAGCAATTGTAATTGGGAAACCATCACCACATTACTTCAAAGCAGCGCTTGAGAAAATCGGAGCTACTCCTGAAGATGAATTTTTTATGATAGGAGATGATATAGAAAATGATGTAAAAGCTGCTCAGGATTTGGGAGGTAAAGGAATATTAATCTACACGGGTAAAACAAATTTTCCTTTAGATTCAAATCTGAGATTCAGACCTGACTATGAAGTACATTCTTTAAGTGAAGTAATAGATTTGCTATCGGAAAAAATTATTTAGATTTTGAGTTACTATTTCTGCTTAATGCATATTTCACGATGCGCTTCAAAGCTTGTCCGTATGTCATTCCTGCATGTTCGGCTGACCGCATAAATCCAGCGCCTTCGGTTAAATCCGGGTTTGGATTTACTTCAAGCACATAAAGTTTATTTTCCTTTGATAATCTCATATCAACTCTTGCATAATCTCTACATCCCATTACCTTGAAAGCTTTAAATGCAATTTCTTTTGCTTTCCGTTCAATGTTCTTTGGAAGAGGTGCGGGACATATAGGAATAGTCTTATGATAAGATTCGTGATGAGGATCCCACTTGGCCTGGTAGCTAACAATATTATGAAGATGATCGGGCATTTCTGAAAAATCTATCTCACTAATGGGCAGCACCCTAAGTCTTCTGTCACCCATTACTGCAACGTTAAGCTCTCTTCCTTCTATAAATTCTTCAACCAGAACAGGTGGGGCAAAATATTTTAATACGTAGTCTATCCTTCCCCTCAACTGTTTGCTGTTAGTAACAATTGATTCGTTTTCAATCCCAACGCTAGCATCTTCAAATGGAGGCTTAACAAGAAAGGGATATTTTAACTTATGAGTATATCTGGAGAATTTTTCAGTAACTATAAAAAATTTGGGAATCCTGATTCCACTGGAACTCAGAAGGCGTTTGGCTAAAATTTTATTCTGGCAATTAGCAAGTGACAGAGCTGGCGCTCCGGTATAAGGAATTCCCAGCAGTTCATACATACCAACTACATTCATCTCATAGCGGGGATTATCTTTATAAATCTCTACAAAATTGAATATTACATCCGGTTTTTTCTCTTCTAAAGTGCTTAAGAGTAACTGAAGATTGTCTTTAATATTTAAGGTAAATGCATCTAAACCCACATTTTTGAGCCTCTGTACTACATAGTCATATTCTTCCATAGGTGTAGTTTTGTCAACTTCAAAGTAGGGCACAAAATCAGAACTACCATTCTCGGTTTTTTCCGGTGGTTTTTGGTACATCTCCGGTTCAGGCTCATTATAAACGACCGCTACTTTTATTTTTGCTCTTCTCATCTTCCAAAGTTAAATATTTTTTTTAAGTTAACGAAGATAAAATGATGACTAATTCAAAATGATTGATTACATTTGAGCCCTAAAAAAATTTAAAGCATGAGTTTCTATCCTCAACCAAACAAATATCAATGTGGTCCCTTTGCATTAAAGTATGCACTTGTAATGCTTGGAATTTTTGCTAGTGAAAAATCAATTGCTAAAAGAGCAGGAAGTACCTGGTGGTTCGGTACGGATGAGATTGGGCTTTCGCGTGCTGCCAAGTATTATGATTGCAGACTAAAATATTTCCGTCGCGAAACCGGAAAAGATGGTGTAAAGGCTCTAATGCAACATCTTAAAAAAGGATACCCCTGTATACTGAGTGTAGATAACTGGGAACATTGGCTAACTGTCATTAACTGGCAGCAGGGTAAATTTATTTTAATTGATAGCATAAAAAACAGAGTAATAAATATCTATACTGCCGGTCAACTTGCACGCAGATGGAAATATTTAGATCCCGATGATGAATTCATTAGTTACGATGGATATGCATTGATTCCAAATTTCAAAATAAAAGCCAGAGCAAAATTTACACTTGCAAAAGCCAGTTACGTTATGCATGCAAAAAATAAGGAACTTGCAAAACACTGGGATACTTATTTCAACGATCTGATTTCAATCTGCAAACCCAGAACCGCAACTTCTATTCATACAATTTCATTTGGCGAATTTTTAAGAAGATATGAAAAAATGATAATCCAGGAAGTTGCTTACTGGCATGGAGATCCTACCTACAGTGAGTTGAAAAAAATAATTGACAAAATGGAATTCATAGCAAACGTTTATAATCTTGTTATTTATATTGATGAACACAAAAAAGCGTTGGTTGATATTACAAGTTTATTGATGATGTACGCCTGCGGCAAGTACGGAATGGATGAAATTTACCATTAAAATTATCCGGAATCGATAATGAAAGAATTTAATAGATTTAATAAATTATTAAAACCTCAAAAAACTGCTTTACTTATAATTGATATACAGGAGAGAATTCTTCCTGTAATCAACAATTATCAAAGAGTGGTTGACAACACATTAAAGCTTATTAAAGGATTTAAAGTTTTAAGCCTGCCGATTTATTTTACCGAACAATATCCAAAAGGTCTGGGTCCAACAGTTCAATCAATTAAGGATGAACTAGCAGATTTAACGCCATTCGATAAGATGTCATTTAGCTGCTTAGGAGCAGAAAAATTATTTGAGGAATTTTATAAAAAAAATTTGAAGCAAATTGTAGTTTGTGGAATTGAAGCGCACGTCTGTGTTCAGCAAACTGTTTTGGATCTCATCGAAAATGATTTCCAGGTGAACCTTGCGGCAGATGCAATATCTTCCCGCAAAGAAATAGATTATAATAATGCAATTGAAAGGATGCGTTATCATAAAGCTGAGGTATCTACAACTGAGTCTGTATTATTTGAATTACTAAATATCTGCGGAACTTCTCAATTTAAAGCAATATCAAAAATCGTTAAGTAACCTTCAGAGTTTTCAATAGTCAATTTCTTACTGACCCTTCATTTTCTTCCTTTTTGAGGCATTTTCCTTTATCAGCAAAAAAAAATGGCGATTTACCATTATTTCAGAACACCTATTGTAATTTTTACAATTTACTGCCCTAAAATATAATGCCAACCATAGATGATGATAAAGAATAGTGGCACACGGCTTGCCGCTAAAACTCGCTGGATAAACTGCGTTTTTCAAAGATATGATACAAAGATCCTTTTGGACAATAAAATATTAAATACTTATCCTATTGTTGAAGAAGCCCTTGAAAACTTTTTTGATGAGTTAGATAAAAAAGATTTCTTTAAGACTTTAACAGGGGAAACAGCCATTTCTACCAACGTTGAAAATGTCGGGGCTAGAGATCAACTTAGTCTTGACATTAGAACAAGTCCCCAACTTCGCTATCAGGTAGATCAATTAATTACTTTTGCTGAATCAAAATTCACTTTAGAAAAATTTGTTGGGTTCTTAATTTATCTAGGTCAGCTCACTATTACTGCAGGTGAAAACCCGCTTGCAATAGAGATTCATGAGAAGATTATTAATCTATGTGGTGATAAAGCTGGAATGGCTGACATTATAGCTAATGCCTTACTTGCAATTGGAGAAATATATAGTCGGCAGGCTCAATGGGAGTTAAGTATTTCCTATCTTGAAAAATCAATAAAAATTTTCAGCAATGAAAATGATACAAAAGGAAATATACACTGTCAGAATATTCTTGGTACAATTCACGGTGACCAGGGAAACCTGAACAAGGCTAAAGAACACTTTGAGAATGCTTTAATTGCCCTTCAGGAAATAAAAGATACAACGCTGATAGGCAAAGTTGAGATCAACCTTGGAATAATCAATAATATGCAAGGTAATTACCACGAAGCACTTTCATACTTAAAGAGAGCGTTATTGAATTTTGAAAAGGTAGATAATTTGAAAAGAATAGCTGAAATAAAGCAGAACCTCGGGATGGTTTATATTAAGAAACAAGATTACAATTCGGCATTAAATGAATTTGATGAAAGTATAAATATATCTATCAGATCAAGCTACTTGCAGAATTTAGGAATTACTTACATCAATAAAGCATTTGTTTATGTTCAACTAAAAGACTTTGATCTTGCAGGAGCTTTCGCAGACAAAGCAATGGAAATTGCAGATAAAATAAATGATAAATTATCAATCGCTGAAGTTTATAAGATTAAAGGAATAATTAATAGAAACAAAAACAACCTGGAAGTTTCAGAGAACTCACTGCTAACCAGTTACAGACTTAATAAAGACCTGAAAAATCAGCTTAACCTTGCGGAAGTTGCCTGTGAATTGGGCATTCTCTTTAAACAAAAAGGGGAAATTGAAAAGAGCAATCAATACCTAAATGAAGCTCTCGGATATTTCAGAAAGATAAATTCTGAAGCTGATATCTCCTATCTTGAAAAACTGATAAGCAACTAAACCTTTAATTTTGAAGAACTATTCACAATTAAATTAATTCTTATCAGGAAACGTCTTCCTTCTTCAATACTCCGGCATTCAATAATTCCCTAATTATTAATTCAGTCATTTCGCTCTTAAAAGCAAACTCATATCTTATATCCATCACATAAGCTTTAAGTCTCATTTTTAAGAAGGACCTTTTTTCTTTAACCTCATTAAAAAATAATACACTCATAGGCTTATCCAGATAAACATATTTCGATACCCTCGCGACTTCCAGAGCAATATCCCTTACGGCAACAGTGTCAATATCAATCGGCAAATACACTTCTGCAACAACCTGGCAATTTGGTTCCCCGGAATTTGAGTTAGAAACAGATTGAGTCATTATATCGGAATTGGGAATACTAACTACCGAATCATCGCCAGTAACAATTCGCGTAGACCTCAATCCAATAGTTAATACTTCACCATAATTATCACCAACTTGAATTTTATCGCCAACCTGGAATGGTCGATCGAAGATAATCATTATACCTCCGATAACATTTTTTACTAAATCCTGTGCAGCCAAACCAATGGCAATAGCCAAAGAAGCAGATACAGCAATTATAGTTTCAAATGGTAGTTTTATAATTACTGCAATTATTATGTAAATAATAATTGACCATCCCAGGAGTCTTACAATAGGTATGGTCCCTTTATAAGAAATTCTATGACGTGCACTTTTTTCTGCTGAATATTGAAGAATCTTCGTTATTATCTTTAATAAGAAAAATCCTACTAAGAGGACAAACAATGAACCAATTATCTTTTCAAAACTAATTAAGTCTTTAATTCTGTCTAAACCTACTTTTTCGGTTAAATTCGTCAGCGTACTATCTAGCTGATTTTTATTCTTCTGAACAGTGTCCTGTATTGTTTTCGTGACAGTTAAAACTGAATTACTATCCTGTTGTGCAAATACCTTGTTATATTCGCTCAAAGATGCATTTGCGGCAAGATAAATAGTTAGAAGATATATAATTGTTAATGACTTCATTGATTATACTATATTAGATTTTTTGATTTTAATAAAGAAACGCTCTGTCTGTAAAGCAAAGGATTAATCAGAAAAACTTCTTCATTCCTCACCAGTATACCATCATCATATAGAATTTGTATTAGCTGATTCGTTTCAGTCATTGAGAAATTTAGTGTTTTGGAAAGGTCCGATACTCTAAGACCATCATGCAGAATAAGTGATTGAAGAACAAATACCTTTTCCGTAGTCAGAGAATTTAATAATGTGTTCGAGATTTCTAAATCTGAATTTATGTAAACTTTGTGTTCTTGTATTTCTTTGATGGATCGGAGCCAAAATAATAGTGCTAGACTTACGTTACTCTGGGCAAATTTATTAAGCGAGTTAAAAAATTCTTTTTCTAACAGGCTTTGTTTTTGTTCATAAGTAAGTTTTTCGAAATCTTTTTTCCCAGTTAAAGCCGGATCAGGTTCATATTCAAGATTATATCCGCTAATTGAATTACGCTTTTTAATAAGTTCAATTATCTGTCTACTTTGTAGTTGTTTTAGCAAGATATGGTAACCGAAAATATCATTAAGCCTGATAGTTCTATTTAAAAATTCATTTGCATATAAAGTGTTTGAAGTTATCCAAAAAATATTTTTACTGGTTTTTGAAATTATATCTGTAAGTGTTTTCAGGCAATTAAATCCATTAACACTTCTTAAGTACATATGCTGCAAATTTTCAATCACCACTATCTGTCTGTTCTCCTTACTATTCAAATAATTAATAAGTTCTTCATTGCTTAAAAACTTTTCTGGCAAAAACATCTCCGCCAAAATCTTCAACAAATCCTGCTGATCACATACCGACGGTTTAATACTTAATCGTTTAATAGTATTTTTATTTTCAAAATTTTTAAGAACAATATTTAAAAACGAAGTTATACCGCCTCCCTTTTCAGCAGAGATAATTACAGGGGCGAATCCTCCATTGAGCCAGCTTGAATAAGCCATTTGCAATTGACTTTCTTCAAGTTCCCTTGAGATATAGAGTCTGTCATTTTCCAGGGGAGATATTTGAAACAACCTGCGGTAAATGTAGGGTAGTTTTTCAACAGAATTAATTGCATTAGACAGGAAATCAGAAATATCAGATGTTATATATTTTCCAGACTCTTGAAGCCCGAACTGCTTTCGTGTACTGGTATAAAACCTGAATCCTTTTTTATAATAGTTTTTAATTCTTTCAAAAGCAATAGGTATAAAATTACTGACTAATGAAAAAAACTTGTCCCTTGCTTCTTTTGCTTTAGCCCTGCCTTTTGCTTTAACAAGTTGAAGTCTGATTTCATTAATTTTTGAACTTTGTGTAAAACTATACATCTCTTCACAATATTTAGCAATTGAACTCCGAAGATTTTCTATAACATCATTACATACTTTGTTAAAAGAATCGAGTAACTGTTCTTGCTTCTCCTGACTTATTTTAATACCTTCGAGTCCTATCTCTTTTACTTCAGATTTCGATCTGTTTTCGGTGGTAGCTGCTGTAATTGCTGATTCAAGTCCAAAATCTGATATGTTACCCAAATTCATTAGTTCCGACTGAATATTTTTTAATTCGACACTACTGTTTTCTTTTATTTTCTCCATAGATGCCAAGAACTTTGGCAGTGCATTGAAAGAGATAAATTCACGAGGATAAATTTCATCAATTTCATTTGATTTAATTTTTCTATCATAATCAGTAGTTTTTACAAATGCTCTCTTTTCTACAAGCGATCGAATTTGATTTTTAATCGCCCGTCTTGCTTCATTAATCATTCCTTGTAATTTTAAATCGGAGATAGAATTAATCAAGTTTGGCAGAGTGGATGAGAGAAGAACTTTTTGCAGGGTTTCTTTTAAATATGCAATCAACCGTTCCAAATCCTGTACATCAGGAGTTGACTGATTGAGCTTTTCGTCTATAAAATTAAGAGCTCCGGCAATCTCCTTAAACTGCGGATATATCTGTATTTTGTTTTTAATCGAAAGTGATTTTACGAATTTAAAGAATACTTCTATAGCAGAATAACGGGTTGATTCGAGATCATAGTTAAGTCCCCAATCTTCACCAAGTGCATAAAGAGTATTATCCCATTCCTTAATGTTTCTGTCAAATTCATTTATTGCACTGTTAAAATGTTTATTTATTCTTTTATTAGTGAACCTTGACTTACTAAGCTCAATCGTACCTGCTTTGTCACAATTAGCGTAAAACTCCTGGAAACACTGCTCAATTTTTACTAATGTATGTTTTTTTAATTCTTCTTTTAATGATTCGAGCTCTTCGATTATTATCTCTGGATTTTCAATTAATTTTATATCTGATCCGGAACTATCCCCCTTAATAAAATTTAAAATAAATTCTTCATCGTACCTTTCGTCATACTTCCAGAAAGTTATTGATTTTTTACTTAGCGTTTGAAAAACATCGCTATAAACTGAAGAAAGATCCGCTAAAAGTTTATTCCGAAGAAAATAATATCCAACATTTCTTAATGGTATCTTTTGATTCCAATATTTAAGTTTAATTGGTTGTCTTTTTACTTTAGGCAGGATACGATTTAATAACTTGAGAATTGATTGCTGAGATTTGAAAATGATGATTTTAATTCTCTTAGCGATAAGTATAATATTTTTATTATCGGCTAAATGCCTGAACCTTTCCTCAGTTTGTTCAACCTCAATTAACGGTTCCAGTTGCGATATCAAATTATCCAGTTGTTCTACCAAACCAGGAAACAAATTCTCAGAAGTTATTTTTTCATTTCTTTGATAATGATAATTTATTTGGATATTTATACTGTCACATATCTTCTTAGCGTTTTCAGTGTTTAAAATCATCTGGTTCTCATCATAATCAGGGAATGCTTCGCGCAATTCTGTGACGGTATTAAAAAAGTCAATAAATCTATCAATGTTGCTAACTATGATAGGCTCGAACTTTTGTTCTACTGCGGTTATAATTTTATTATTTAATTCTTCAGGCAGATAATTCATTGATATAATTTAATCTAATTAAGTGAAACTAACGATAAAAAAAGCCTGCCCGTTCTACAGGGCAGGCCTTCTTGAAAAAAAATATGTTTAGTAAGACATTGCTGAAAGAATGCTTAATCCGAAAACTGCCATAAAAATTGCAGTTAATATTGCAGCGATGACAAAGTAGACAACTATCAGTATTATAATGCTTATTACAAGGTAAACAACTTTCTTATCTTCAGGAGTCTTCATTAATGGAGTAAGACCCATATAGAGAAGAAATAATCCATATAATCCTATTAAACCTGCCAGCCACCCGATAGCTGGAAAAATATTTAATATTCCGGCAAGCCAAATGGGTGTCATTGAATAAGCAACAAGCTGAACTGCTCTACCCATATTTTTTTGAGAATTAAAACTTGGTGCAAGTGCATCAATAACAAATCCTGCGATTAACACAGAAAGAAATGCATTTAATAACTGTACAAGCCCCATAGCAATGCCGTAAGTGACGGATGTAAATCCAAAAATACCGATTACTCCCCAACCGATTATAGTTGCAATAGTCGGTATTAACGCGAGAGGAAGAACGTAACCTAAAAGAATCTGCTGTATGTTAGGTTCTTCTGCGGCAACAGCATCCCATTCTGTTTTAGGAGTTATAATAATGTTTTTTGCCCGTTCTACAAGGTTCATAAGCTGCTCCTTTTAATGTTGATAATAGTGAAACAGGTTAATTGTCATTCAGAAATTGCACCGGCTTCCTTCATTGCCTCAAGCTTGCCGATATCTATTTCATCCATTGCATTTTTAACTAATTCCATTGGAACGTTATTCCCTTGAACAGAAACCATATACCTTCCTGAAACTAAGACTTCAATACTTCCATCCTGATACTGGTTATCATATTTTTCATAAGCTTTATGTCCTTTATACTTGGTTGTCTTTTCGTATCCGGTCTCAGTTTCTTTGTCAATTTCAGCCATTGTCCAACCCCATGCTGCTAAACCAGCCAGGCCGGAAGCTCCAGTCATATCAGTAATATCAATGTTTATGTTTTGAGATCCGTCCTCATTATCATAGTCTGCTTCAGCGTGAGAAATAGTAAATCCCATTGTGCTATTTTTTTCACCCTGTGCGTTTTTTCTCTTTAAATCACCAATAGATTCGGGCAGTAAAGCTTTTAACTCCCTGAAATCAACTACTTCATGTTTCTTCCCCTCTTCCATATTTTTCTGTACTTCTTTCATATTATCTACAAAATCGTCCAGACTTTTAATACCAGACTTTTCTTCAGACTCATTTTTTTGTTTTTCGTCTGGTTGATTGTTATCACTTTTGCCACATCCCCATAGAATCAGCATAGCAGATAGAATAAATATAAAAATAATTTTACCCGGCATTTTGCCTCCTTAATTTTTTAAAATTATTACCTGGTTTTAATATGGACTGTCCTCACTATCGAACGAAAGATGATACTAACTACTAAAATTAGAATTTCTTTCAATATATAACGGTTAAAACTTAGTGAAAATGTGTGTTCAAAACAAGAGTTACGGGTTCTGAAATATTATTTGTTGCAGTTAAAATTCTCAAAAAGAAAATTTTATTCTTGCAAAAAATGACGTCCCGTATTCCCCATACTCTGTTAGTGGATTCCCCTCAAAAAACATACATATTAAAAAAAGATCAAGATTTTTAACAACTGAGTAACTTAATGAGGGAACAATAACAAATGATTTATCATTTGGATTAAATATTCCAAAAAGCGATCCCCTGAGAAGCGGGGTAATATCGTAAGCGAATTCCTGGTAAATTTCCCATCTGGCTGCGCTCAACAATCCTAATTTATTTGCTTCCGGCTGGAAAAGGAAAGTATTTGAAGTTTTACCAATGTTGTTATATAAAATCTCAGTGTGAATGTAAAAAGTATTTGGAAAAGTATAATCACCAGACAACGCAGCGGAAACAATCGGCTTATTCCAAGATGAAAGAGATTTTTCACCAATTTGCTGATAAACTGAATTTGTATCAAGTTGATTTGGTGCCTGACTGACCAAAAATTCTCCACGGAAACCTGCATCAAGAATATCCCCTGCCCAGCTAAAACCAGCGAGCCAGCGTTTGAATCTCATACCAGCAATCATGTTAAAATCATAGTCCCATTTATTTAAGCTCCACAATCCTGATAAAATTTGATTGTTAGGATCTTTCGCAGGTTTATATGCAACATCCAATTTAGTGACAGGACCGGTGTAATACTGAACACGGATTGCATCAGTAGCGGGGCGTTCCTCGTAATCAAAATCAAGAACATTTAACGGATTAAATAGATCAGTTGGATTCCAGACCCAGCAAGTGCCCCAGGCAACTCGCTGTCTGCCTAATGTTACCTGAAGATTACCTTGATAATAGTCCAACCATAATCTATCTACTTCAAGATAACCTAATGATTTATCTGATTCCCAGAGAAATGCATCCAGATCTACAAAATCGTGTGGTGTTTGAATTAGTTCTTTATAGTGAGGAATTTTTTCTACAGATTCACCATAAAATGCTCTGAATCTTAGCTCTAAAGCTGCAGTAATATTTTGGGTTGCGTACCATTTAGTATTCAATCGAAGATGAATTAAATGATCGTCCAAATTATCTTCTATTCGTGGATACTTTGAAGAACTGAAAAGATATTTAGCATAACCATTGTAATCGAATTGTGACAGTTGCGCAGAAGTTTGAGTCAATGGAAAGAAAATTAATAAAAGAAAAATTCTAACTTTTTTGTGAAAGTATTTCATCTTTTACCTTATCCGATTCAACAGCACCGTCACGTAAAGTAATGACTCTGTGAGCCCGCTGAATAACCCTGTTATCGTGAGTAGAAAATACAAAAGTCATTTTATGATCACGGTTAAGATTCTCCATTAAATCAAGTAAAGAATCTGCAGAAACAGAATCAAGATTTGCCGTCGGCTCATCTGCTAGTACAAAAGAAGGCGTTGAAGCAAGTGCTCTGGCAACTGCTACTCTCTGCTGCTGCCCACCGGAAAGTTCTGTCGGTTTACTATTAATTCTATCCTCCAATCCGACTGCTTTCAAAAATTCTATTGCTTTCTTTTCCCTTTCCGCTTTTGGAATCTTTTGCAGAAGCATGATGAACTCAACGTTTTCTTTCGCTGTAAAAACCGGAATTAAATTGTAAGCCTGAAATACAAATCCTATATGATGCAATCTAAAATTGATTAATTCATCGGGTTTAAATGTTGAAATGTCTGTCCCGTCTATAAAAATTTTTCCCGCGGTAGGTTGATCCAATCCACCTATTAAATTTAACAAAGTAGTTTTACCTGAACCGGATGGACCAACTATCGCAGTAAACTCACCCTCCTCAATATTCAAATGAACTTCATCTACTGCTTTTACAGGAACAGCAGTTCCATCGTAAATTTTTGAAACATTATTTAGTTCGATTAGTGTCATTGTTACTCCATTAATAAGTTCTTATTGCAGTTGCCGGTTTTAATTTTATAGCTTTTAGTGCCGGATAAAAAGCACTGATGACTGCTGTAACTAAAATCATTAATACAAGCGGTGGATAAAATGAAAATGGAAGGCTTGTATAGAGTTGTGTCCCCAGACTCCATTGCGAAAGTCCCTCTGTGAAAGCAGAAAGATTGATACCTACACTTCCAAAATATTCAATAAGAATTAGCGCAAGTATTAGTCCGACTACTCCACCGATGAAAGAAAGCGAAATAGTTTCCATTATTATCATAAAGAACACACGACTTCTTTTCATACCCACAGCCATTAGCACACCAAACTCACGGACTCTTTCCATTACCGACATAAGCATTGTGTTTGTAATTCCAAATAGAAGTGCAAATAAAATTATTCCAACAAAAATGTTTGATTGCAAAACAACAGATTGATAATAAAAGTTAAGTTCAGGTGCCAGCTCTCCCCAATATTTTACAGATAGATTTGAGAATTTATTTTTAATTGGAATGTAAACTGAATCTACTTGTTGGACTGAGCTTAGTCTAACAACAATTTCGTTCGAAATTTTATCCGAATCGATAAGCTTTAACAGATCGTCTTCTTTTACAAACACATTTGATTTATCAAAGGTAGAAGACTCGGTTCTGAAAATTCCCGTAACTCTAAAAGCTCCATAAATAATCGAGCCATCGATTCCTTGAAATCCTAAAACAATTTTTGATTTTTCTCTTAAGCCTAAATTGTCTGCAAGCTTCTCACCTATTACAATTTGATTTTTCCAGGTTTCTCCGAAGTAATTTCCTTTAATTATATGTTTATAAATAGAAGTAACTTTTTTCTCAGTTTCAGGATTGATCCCCAGTATTCTTACTCCGCTTGAAGTTGTTGCAGAAGATGCCATTCCCTCAATAAGAATTCTTGATGTAACACCACTAACATATTTTGTCGATTTTAATGTAGACAGAATATTTTCAAAACCCGGAATCGTATCAGTTACTAATTTTTCATCCTCAAAAGATTTAGAATGAATTTGAAAATGCCCGATATCTCTGTCAATGGTTGTGTTAATCATTGAATCCCACATACCGAACATTGCGGCACTGGCGAACAAACCACAGCACAACCCGACTGCAACAGCCGAGATTATTATTAAACTTCGTTTTTTATTTCTCCAGATATTTCTCCATGCAAGAGTTAAAAGCATATCAACCTCTCATCGCTTCAACTGGTTGTAATTTTCTGATGAACAAAATCGGATATAATGCCGAAACTAAAGCTATCGCAAGCACTGTCCAGATTTGAGCAAAGAACATTCCGGGATAAATTGCAAATGGCAGTATCGGCTCAAACCCAAATGCGAGAATTGCTTCTGCGTACTCTCCGGTTAATGGGATCGGATTTGCCTTAAAGTAAAGAAGAATCGGAATACTGATTATTGCACCGGTGAATACTCCTAAAAATGAAACGAATAATGTTTCGAAGAGAGTGACCATTCCAAGCTTCCATTTTTTCATTCCAACGGAAATTAGAATCCCAAATTCTTTTACTCTTTCTGCAGTCATCATCATAATTGTACCAAAAATTCCAAATGCGATTACCACGTAAAGAATTCCCAGCATAATAATCCCCGAAGCATTATCAATCTGAATTGATTGCACTAATTCCGGAGACAATTCTTCCCAATCCATCACTTCGTAATTACTATCAAAAACTTTACGAATGTCTGATTTAACTCTGTCAAGTTTTTTTGGATTATCTATCATTATTGAAAGTGAAGTTAGTCTACCCGGGGCCGAAAAAAGCCATTGAGCATAAGGAAGGTTTAAATATGTAAATGATTTATTCAATTCAGGCAGTGTAAACTTTACGATGCCCACAATTGGAATTTGTGCGGCTGCAGTGACTCCATGATAACCTTGACCATAGATAACAACACTATCTCCGACATTTACTTTGAGAATTTCAGCCAATCCCTGTGCAACGATAATTCCTTTTGATGAATCGCTAAGATAATTACCGCTTACAATTTTCTTTTTCAGATCAGTAAGTTGATTTTCAAGTTTAGGATTTATTCCCGTCACCTGAACAACTTTCGTTTTATTTCCGTGAGAAATAAGGCTATACGTTTCAAACCTTGGAACTATTAAATTAACTCCGGCGGTATTCTGTAATTCTTTTAAATGTTTTTGATCAAGCACCATGCTCTCATCCAGAGATTTCTTTTCCCAATAGTCCTTTCCATGAACCTGTATGTAGCCGGTGTACATTCTTACTGAAGCATCTATCGAATAGTCATAATAACCTGTTTGCATCGAACGCATCAATAATGCTAGAATAACAGCAAAGAAAACCGAGGCAGCAGCAATCAGTGTTCGCTTTTTATTTCTCCATAAATTGCGCCATGCAAGTTTGATGTAAGTACTCATCTTACTCTCTTCATATTTTGTTCAGAGAAAAAAGATTCATCCGTTTTAATATTGAACTGGATTTTATTGTAATCCATAATTGTTTTGTTGCCCGGTTTATCTTCAGGAATCATTTCCCAATGAGTGAAAATGTTCCTTCTATCCATCTTCTGAAGATTGCTGCCTATGAATTGCTTAACCATGAAACCATCCTCATCGTAATATTCTACTTTTGGTTCAAGGTAAGTTTCTTTAGCAATCCACGCAATGATTTTTCCCCATACAACTCCGGCATCAGGTTTTGGTGTAAGCTGAACTTTATAGCAATCCAATCCGTCAATATTCTCTTCACCAATAAGTTTATGCGTATAATCTTTAATGACCGATGATTCTTTAACAAGATCATCATTTGTAAAATCAGATCCCATCCAGCTTTGCAGCATCATTGAGGGCGGAATCTTTATTACTTTCTGTGCTGATGGCAGCCAGTTCCAGACTTCCGTTTTTCTTTTAAGAGTTACGGTTCCTTTATCTCTTGCCGGTTCAGTTATATAAATCATTGCGTAATTAGGTTCGAGCGCCCAGACTTTCATCCCCATTTCACGCGACCAATCAGGTTTTACAATTTTCATTGTGATTTCTGAATAGCTCGATTTTGCTTTCATCAATTCATCTGCTTTTTTCACAATCTCCGTTGCATCTTGCCCAAAAGTGTTTACTAAAAAAAGGAACAGAATAATTAATGAATAAAATAAAGACTTAAACATTTTTAACCTTTTTTATTTTTTACAAAAATTTCTATCATATAATTTCTCATTTCATTAAGAGGATAGCCTTCAGGAGCTGTTACATAATTCAACCCGATTCCATCGAACATTGTCCCTAACATCAGTGCTTCCATCGTCGGATTATTTGATCCCATTTCCTGAAATAATTTCACTACGTAATTCAAATAATCATCTCTCATCTTTTCATAAAGTTCTGATAATTTTTTGTGAACATCTGACTGATGAACCAGGAAAAGATACAATTGCCAAAACGTTATGTTTTTTTTCAGGTGCTCGGTTGTTTGAATTATCATTTGCTCAATTTGTTTTTCGGCGGGAAGGTTCTCAGACATTTGAACTATTCGCATGATTTCATCAAAAACTTTCATTATGACTGAATACAAAAGATGCTCTTTACTTTTATAATAATTGTAGAGAAGTCCTTTAGAAATTCCTGCCTTTTCAGCAATTTGAGAAATAGACGTTGCGTGATAGCCTTTGATTGCAAACAGCTCAAGAGCTATTTTTTCAATATTTTCACGGCTTTTTTGCCGAATTTCTTCAAATTGGACTTTTGTTCTTGGGCTCATACTTTTTTGACTGAACGTTTGTTCAAAACATAATTAAATAATTCCCTCAAGTCAAGAGGTTTTTTTTGAATGGTCTTTAAATTTTGATTTGTATCACAATTAAGAGAGAGTCAAGATTAAAATTTACTCTTTAATAGCCCGAATAATTAAATCCTTAGACTGCTCTTTATGGAAAGTTGCGAGTTCGAATTCCGAAAAGTATTCAACTTTGCTGAACTCTAGTTTTTTCAAAATAGCATCAAAATCATCTCGAGTATGAGGAAACAATTTGGTGGAAATGAGTTTATGTTTAGAAGGTTTTTCTTTGTTGAATATTAATATGTTAAACGTTATTTCATTATCAATAAAATCATAAAAGCGTATAAAAAATTTATCTGCTCCTTTTGTAATATTAACAATTCTCTGTTTTTCATTTAATAATTTTTCGTAATTCAAAACCTGGATTAATAATATCCCCTGAGGATTTAGTATCAGTTCGCATCGTTGCAACGATTTTATTAATCGCTCCCTGTCAATATTGGCAAAGGTATTCCCTAATGAAACAGCAAGATCAAACTGACCATCAAAGTCTTCAGGTATAAAATCAATTGGCTGATTATGAAATCGTACATTTACTTTTTCTCCCTTAGCATTTTCCGTTGCTATATCAAGCATTTTTGCTGAAGGATCGAATGCCGTTACTTTTAGTCCTAAGGAAGCGAGAGCTATTGAATCTACACCGCTTCCGCATCCAAGATCTGCGGCATACTTCATTTCCGGTTGAATAAAATTTTTGAAAATTCTTTTTTTGTTTTCAACAGCTTTTTCAAATGAAACCATTTGATCGTAATCTGAAGCGAGTTCGTCAAAAAAACTGTTATTTAAAAGAAGGTTTTTCATTAATCACCAATTTTTATTTTCACGTTCTCGGATATAAATTATATTTTTGCGTATAATCAAGATAATAATTCATTTTCAACAGAAAGAAATTTAAGGAAATATTTATGCCCAATCCTCTTATTGCACATGTAGAGATTCCATCGACGAATCTTAATCAGTCTGAAGAGTTTTTTAAGAAAGTTTTTGGATGGGAGTTTAAACCATTCGGTAACGGTTATTTACTTTTTAACAATCACCAGGGAATAATGGTTGGTTTACGAAAGGCAGAACAAGTTTTAAAAGGTGACTGCACAGTGTTTCATGTAAATGTAGATAGCATAGAGCAAACTATAGAAAAAGTAAAATCTGCAGGTGGACATATAAAAACCGGAAAAACAACTATACCTGCAATGGGATGGTATGCAGTTATTTATGATACCGACGGGAATAGTATTGGATTATACCAGAAGATCTAACGAAATTTTGAGAAATATAATGATGATTGATTGTCATTCTGAGCAAAGCGAAGAATCTAATTACTAAATTTGAATTTAAGATTCTTCACTTCGCATACGCTTCGTTCAGAATGACGGCTCTGGTTTTTCTTCGGATTCAACTATATGATAGGTATGTTTGATATTTATTGCTTTTTTCAGCATCGCCGAAACTCCACAATAAGTATTAGTTGAAAGCTCAATAGCCCGCTCAACATCCTTCTCTTTTAAATCTTTGCCATAAAATACATATTCAAGATCAATATCAGTAAATACTTTGGGATGCTCCTCAGTTTGCTGAGCTGTAATATTAATTTCAAAATCGGTCAGGTTAACTCTTTTTTTCTGAAGGATACTTACTACATCGCTCCCCGTGCATCCAGCAAGTGACATAAGCAGAAGTTCTTTTGGTCTTACAGCAGCATCGCTGCCACCAAGATGTTCGGGTCCGTCCATCGTTACCCAATGCTTTGATTCACCTCTAGCTGCTAAAGAAAGTCCTTTTATTTGTTTTAAATATACTTTTTTGGTTTCCATTATTTCCTTTCTTAATTTTAATAAGTTTTGTGTAGTATGATGAATTTTTTTTCAATTAGATTCATTATCAAAAGAACTACGATAATAATTCAAAATTACCAATTAAAAATCTGAGGTTTATATGCCTGATCATATTTATAAACACATCGAACTTACCGGTTCTTCAAAAAACAGTATTGAGGAAGCGATACAAAATGCCGTTGTTAAAGCTAATGAATCCGTCAGAAATATGCGCTGGTTTCAAATGATCGATTTAAGAGGTCATATTGATAACGGAAATGTCTCTCACTGGCAGGTAACCATAAAAATCGGCTTTACACTGGAAGACTAAAAAAAGCTAAATTGTAGCTTTCGCTATCAGGGGAAAAAGGAAGAATTAAAAAAATCGTCCTTCAGGGAACTCTCTGCTCTACCCATCTGTTATAGATTGAAACGTTTCTTAAACAAATCATAAAAAGGAGAAAAAGAATGAAAAATCAAATCATGATCTTACTTGCTATGTTCATTTTCACGTCAGTTTCTGTATTTGCACAAACACAAATGGATACAAAAATGGTGAAGAACTCAGTTAAAAATAATATCGTTCAGACTGCAATAAGTGCTGGTAATTTTACGACCTTAGCAACCGCTTTAACAGAAGCAGGATTAGTAGACGCTTTAAAGGGTAAAGGTCCTTTCACAGTTTTTGCCCCAACAGACGAAGCTTTCAAGAATTTACCTAAGGGTACTCTTGATAATTTATTAAAGGATAAAGAAGCATTAAAAAATGTTTTATTATATCACGTTGTTTCAGGAAATGTATCATCTAAAGATGTTGTTAAACTTGACAAAGCAACAACCCTTAATGGTTCAGATCTGAAAATTATGACTAAAAATGGCAAGGTAATGATTAACGATGCAGACGTTATTGGTGCAGATGTAGAAGCTTCAAACGGAATTATACATGTAATTGATAAGGTCTTACTCCCCCCTACAAAATAGCCTCCAATGTGGATGATGAAGAGACCCCGGAGTGATGACCCGGGGTTTTTTATTTTAAATCTCCCAAACTTTTTTTGATTAACTCCCAGGCTTCAACAATATGTTTTCTCTCGTGTCTTATGCTTCCGATAGTCAACCGAATAACAAACTTACCATTAAGCTTTGTGTGCGAGAGAAATAATTTTCCCGAAGAATTAATTTTATCAAGAAGTTTTTCATTTAACTCATTCAACTGATCTTCTGTTTTGTTTCCCGGGTTTACTCTAAAACAAACAGTCGAGAACGGTACCGGTGCCATCAGCTCAAGGTTTGTTTCTTTTTCAATCCAGCCGGCAAATTCGTTTGCAAGTTCAATGTGTTGTTTGATCCGCTCAGCTAATCCTTCGACTCCAAAATATCGGATGATAAACCAGAGTTTGAGTGAACGAAACCTTCTGCCGAGCTGTATTCCATAATCCATCAGGTTTTCAACTTCATCATCTTTATTCGTCTTCAGATATTCAGGAACGAGACTGAATGCCCTCTTAAGAATATCAGACTTACTCGTAAAATAAACACTTAAATCCATTGGGGTAAACATCCACTTGTGAGGATTTATTACAATTGAATCAGCACTCTCCCACCCTTTTGTAATCCACTTCATTTCTGGAATCATTGCAGTAGCTCCTGCATAAGCAGCATCAATGTGCAGCCAGAGATTATGTCTTTTACAAATCTCTGCAATGGATTCTACAGGATCGACACTTGTTGTGGAGGTTGTACCAACTGTAGCAACAACACAGAAAGGTTTCCATTTATTCTTAATATCCTCTGAAATTGCTTCACCTAGTTTTTCAGGAATCATTTCAAACTTTTCATTCACCGGAATTTTTCTAATTCCTTCTAAACCAATTCCCAATGTTAATGCACCTTTTTCAATTGATGAATGAGCGTGCTCTGAACAATACATCCGAAGTCTGGGGATATCACTTCTTCCAGCCATTCCTTTTTCTCTAAAACCAAGATTAAGCTGTTCACGCGCAGATGCAATTGCGTGCATCGAACTAGTTGATGCGGTGTCGTAAATTATTCCCCAGAAATTTTCAGGGAGTCCCACCATCTGTCTGAACCAGTTCATCATAGATCTTTCCAGCTCGGTGAAAGAAGGTGAAGTTTTCCATAACATTCCGTTTATTCCAAGCCCGGCAGTTAAAAGCTCTGCTAAAATTCCTGGTCCGCTTGAAGTTGAGTTGAAATAAGCCATAAATCCCGGATGGTTCCAGTGAGTAATACCATCCATCAGAATTTTATCAACATCGCTTAAAACTTTTTCTATTTCTTCACCTTTTTGCGGTGGCGATTTGGGAATTCGTTTTGAAATATCACCGGGATTAACTTGCGACAATGGCGGATATTTTTCAATATCACTAAGGTAATCAGCAACCCAATCTACAAGTTGATGTCCAGCTTTCCTAAATTCTTTTGATGGCATATCTGACATAATTTTTTCCATTCGTGTTTAATAATTCGTGAACCTGCCTGACGGTAAGACAGGTTAGTGGCTATTCTTTTTTGCCACGAATTCACTAATAAAGTCATTCGAAAAATAAGAAATGAATTTGTCTTTATTCACTTAACTTAATTTAATATGTTTACAACACTATTATTTCTTGTTTCTATTCGATTTATCTATGATTAAAATAAAAATATTAATTACACTTCCGATTATTTTACTGGCTTTCATTTCCTGCCAGGAAAAACTACCACTTGATAAAGACTTAACAAAGAAAACTTATCAACTAATCAACCAGGATAGTGCAAACGTAACCTTTCCTGAGGTGATTAAAGGACACATAACTGTTATGGGTTTTATATACACACATTGCCCTGATATCTGCCCTTTGACAACAAATAATATGTACCTGACAGAAAAGAAATTGAAAGAGCAAGGAATTGATGATGTAAAATTTGTAGAGTTAAGTTTTGATCCTGACAGAGATATTCCTTCAGTATTGAAAGAATTTGCCAATATAAGAGGAATAAGTTTTAAAAACTGGATGCTGCTCACCGGAGAAAAATCCATAGTGGAAGATTTATGCAAAAGATTCGATGTGAGAGCAATTAAAACGGATGAAGAGTTTAATGAGAATGGAGAGCCGTCTTACTCGATGATGCATACAGATAGAATATCCCTAATTGACGAGAATGGAATTTTAAGAAAGAATTACAAAGGTAGCACACTTAATTTTGATGAAATAATTAAAGACATTAAAACATTAAAGGATTAAAAAATGAAAATTCTATTATTCTTACTTCTTATTCTTTTCCCTCCGCAAGACAACATAAAAATAAAAGATGCGTGGGTGAGACCATCATCGGAAAAGATGTCTTCTGCACTTTACTTTACGATTGAGAATACCGGCGAATCCGCTGATACTTTGTTTAAAGTCGATTCGGACATTGCTGAGAAAGTAGAGATTCACGAAACTTACACAGAAGGTGAAATGATGGGGATGCGCAAAGTTGATTTTATTGCCATACCAGGTAAAAATTCTTTTAAGCTAAAGCCGGGTGCTCACCACGTTATGCTGATGAAATTAAAAAAAGATATTAAAGATGGCAATGAAGTGAAATTTGTTCTTTATTTTAGACGAGCAGGCGAAATTTCAATTACTGCAAAAGCTAAGCAACCAAACTAAAATTCGATACAAAAAAACCCCCGTGAAAACGGGGGTCTGATTAATACTACTTACTATAAATACTATTTTTCAAAAAATGCTTCACTAAATCGTTTCCAGCTAATATCATCAAGCTTTTCCATTTCGCCTGAATAAATAACACCGTCTGGTTCAAATTCTGCTTCTTTGCCTGTTTTTATTTTTTTCTTCATCTCCTTCAACCGTTCAATATCATCCTGAAAAAAAGAGACAGCAGATTTACCTATTTTTAAATTCGGCAGTTCAACGTCGAGTTCCTCAGCATCTATGTCACAAATCCAGTTTTGATCATATGGAGTGGCATTGAGTGAATCTAGTTCGTCATTAATGAATTTGTTTATTTCTTTTACTTTTCCACTTACCGGAGATTTAAAGGAAACATTTCTTGTTCCCTGATTTATTGTAAAAAGTGGCTGACCTTTTTTAACTATCATTCCCAGATTAGGTAGCTCTATAGATTCTATTTTTCCTATAATTTTTTTTGCGAAATCATCCAATCCCACTTTAACTGACCCTTCTTCATTTACATTAGCCCAGCAATGTCCTTCAGAAATAAATACTCCGCCAGGTATATGAAATTCCGGCGTGTTAGCTATTCCGCCTTCCCTGACTTGAGTAATTTGAACTTTTGGCTTTAACGTTTTACTTATTTTGTCTTCCCTTTTAATAAGTGACTTTTTTGTAAATTCAAGCAGTTCATCTTCAGTAAAAGGTTTTTGTACATAATCCATAGCACCATATTTCATGCATTCAACAGCAGTCTCAACAGTGGCATAACCAGTTATAATAATTACATCAATGTCAGGACGAATATGTTTAACAGCTTTTGTAACCTCAACTCCGTCCATTTCCGGCATTTTAAGGTCGGTAAAAACAAAATCGTAGGAATGAGATTGAAGAATTCCGAGTGCTTCTTTTCCATTTTCAATAGTATCTACAGCATAACCATCAAGAACAAGAATTTTTCTAAAGCTATCCAGAATAACAGATTCATCATCAACGCATAATATTCTTGCTTTTGGATCTTCGACTTCGGCTCTCTTAAGCGTTTTTGCTTCCCGGCTGAAGTCAAGTGTGAGGCTTTCCTTTAAGACTTCTGCCCGCTCCTGTTTTAATTTATTTTCCTGTATTTTTTTTGCGATATTTCTTATTGTTATATCGGCAATAACAAAGATGATTACTGCTAAAATAAATAGTGCCATTGTATCTCCCGGTTAAAATATTTTCTTTTTATAAAACTGAAAATTCATTTAGAAATTTATTTTTACAACCTGTCGGAAGCACAGGATACTAAAAATTTCATATCGTGTTCTAAGTCCGCAGGAATTATTTTATAAATCCAACCTGCAAAATATGGGTCTTTTTCCATTAACGTAATTTCACTCGATAAAATTTCATTTCTCTCAATAATCCTTCCACCGACAGGTGAAAGAAAGTGGTGGACCAACTCATCATTGGAAACAAAATTTGCACAGGAATCACCCTGTATAATTACGTCATCAACATTCATTAATTCAATATTTTTTAGTCCCTTAATTGTTTCGAGGAACAGACTGGTTGCTCCCAGAACAGCTACTCCCTCAGATTCAAGTTTAATCCAGCTTAAATTGCCGAGCCGGAAATATTTTGGCGGACACGGAACAAATGTAATTGCCCCAACGTTTTTCTGAGACTTTGCTTCATCAACCTTTTTTTGCAATCTATAATATTCAAGACCACGATTAATCGCACTTTCAAGTTCTTCAAAAGAAAATGGTTTAGGAATAAAGTCAATTGCTCCTTTATAAAGAGAAGTAACCGCATTCTCGACAGTCGAATATCCGGTAATCATTATCACCGGAATATTTATCTTTTTATTTTGAATCTCTTCCAGCACTGAAAAACCATCCATTTCAGGCATTAGAATATCACAAAGAACCAGCGAATAATCTTTTTGTGAAAGCAATTTCAATGCATTTTTGGAATTAGTCTCTACATCTACTTTAATTCCCTCGGAAGAGACTATTCTTGAAACAGCATCAAGTATTACCTGTTCATCATCAATAACTAATATTTTTTCATCTTTAGCCATCGGATTAAGATCCCTGCTGATTTACCGGTATTAAAATTGTGAATGTTGTTCCTTTATCCAATTCACTCTCTACGTTAATAGTACCGTCGTGATTGTCTATTATTCCCCAAATAACAGCCAGCCCGAGCCCGGTTCCTTTTTGTCCTTTAGTTGTATAAAAAGGTTCAAAGATTCTTGGCAGGTTTTCCTTAGAAATTCCACAACCATTATCAGCAAATTTTAATTCGATATAATC